>Ga0247669_1000006_pt1 | contig 300072 bp, 253 predicted proteins | sample CNK10_metaG_FD_182734 | JGI IMG/M metagenome (GOLD analysis project Ga0247669, IMG submission 182734) | Soil microbial communities from Purdue University Martell Research Forest, Indiana, United States - CNK10 | ecosystem: Environmental > Terrestrial > Soil > Temperate forest > Bulk soil... | reverse complement strand
AGTGGGAAGCGCATGGGTCCATCGCCGAATTCTCACTAGGCGAACACGACGCGCCCGATCATCTGCTGATACCCGAGAAGTTGTATGGGCGGGCACGCGAAATCGACATCCTGCTCGGTGCGTTCGACCGTATGGTAGCCGGCGATGGGCCGGGATTGGTGTTGGTTTCCGGATATTCCGGAATCGGCAAATCCGCGTTCGTCCACGAACTGCATAAGCCGCTGATTCCTCCGCGCGGTCTTTTTGCATCGGGCAAGTTCGATCAATACAAGCGGGACATCCCATACGCGACTTTGGCAAAAGCGTTTCAGAGCCTGATCCGTCCCCTCTTGAATAAGAGTGAAGAACAGTTGAGCATGTGGCGGGACGCACTTCACGAGGCGTTAGATCCGAACGGACAGCTTGTCGCCGAGTTGGTCCCGGAATTGAAGTTGATCATCGGCGAGCAGCCAGTCGTTCCCGAACTTCCCGCGCGGGACGCGCAAAACCGGTTCCACCGGGTATTTCGTCGATTCATCGGTGTATTCGCGCAGCGGGAACATCCTCTCGCGCTGTTCCTCGACGATTTGCAGTGGCTGGACGCAGCGACGTTGGACTTGCTGGAGGATCTGCTGACGCAGCCCGACGCGAAGCATTTGCTGTTGATCGGCGCTTATCGGGACAATGAAGTAGGCCCCGCTCATCCTCTCATGCTCAAGCTCGAAGCGATGCGTCGAGCAGGAGTGATGCGGCAGGACATCGTGCTTGCACCTCTGACTCGAGAAGACTTGGAGAAACTTGTTGCGGATTCCCTTCATTGTGAGCCGGACGAAACGCGTGCCCTCGCGGAACTGGTCCATGAAAAAACGACAGGAAATCCATTTTTCGCAATCCAGTTCATTTCCGAGCTTGCCGATGAAGGATTGCTCGCTTTCAATCATGGCAAGGGGCGGTGGGCTTGGGATTTGAGTCGAATCCGTGCGAAGAATTACACGGATAATGTAGTAGATCTGATGGTCGGCAAGTTGAACCGTATGCCCGCCAGCACCCAAAACGCATTGAAGCAACTCGCCTGTCTGGGTAACAGTGCGGACTTAGACATGCTCGAGATGGTCTACCAGGACTCGATTGAGGAAATAGACCGTCAACTCTGGGAAGCTGTTCTAGCAGGTCTTGTCTTCCGCTCGGAAGATTCCTATCGATTTCTTCATGACCGTGTGCAGGAAGCGGCGTATTCGTTGATCCCAGTGCAATTTCGGTCCGAAGCTCATCTCCGTATCGGGAGGCTTCTTGTTGCGCAGACGCCGGTCCAAAGGCTGGACGAGGAGATCTTTGAGATCGTCAATCAGCTGAATCGCGGATCCGACCTGATTACATCCACTCCGGAACGCGCGCGCTTGGCTGAATTGAATCTAGTCGCCGCCAGGCGCGCGAAGAGTTCGGCCGCGTACGCGTCGGCGCTGAGCTACCTTATGGGTGCACGCGGATTCTTGCCGGCAAAGACGTCGGATGACGACAGTTACGATCTCACGTTCTCGATTGAGAGTCTCTTGGCGGAGTGCGAGCTACTGACCGGAAATCTGGCGGAGTCCGAAGATCGCCTCTTGAAACTGGCACAACATGCCATGACCAGACACGATCTCGCGGTCGTCACGCGTCTTCAACTCACGGTTTATACGGCTTTGGATCGGAGCGACCGCGGCGTGGAAGTCTGTCTCGAATACCTGCGCCGGGACGGCAAGACATGGCCGCTGCATCCCACGATCGATGAAGTCCACAGCGAGTATGACCGAGTCTGGTCGCTGGTTGGAAGTCGTCAAATTGAGGACTTCGTGGACCTGCCCGTTCTGACCGATGCGGAAGTTCTGGACGCCATGGACGTTCTGACCGAGGTTGTGACGCCAGCTGTGTTCTTCGATGAGAAATTGTCGTCGTTTCTTCTTTGCCGGATGGTGCTTCTGAGCCTCGAGCATGGCAACACGGACGCGTCGTCCTTTGCCTATGTCTGGTTTGCCGTCGTCGCTCGATCTGGCTTCGGTAATTACAAAGACGCCTTTCGATTCGGTCGTCTGGGTTATGAACTCGTCGAAAAACGTGGGCTGAGGAGCTATGAGGCCCGAACGTTGATGTCGTTTGGAAATCTTGTCATTCCGACGGCAAAACACGCCCTGGAAGGGCGCGATATGGTACGCCGCGCCTTTGATGCCGCCTACCGAAACGGGGATCTGACCTTTGCCGCTTATAGCTGGAACCAGTTGATTACCAATTTCCTGGCGGTTGGTGACCCGCTGACGGAGGCCCTAGCTGAGGGAGAAAAGGGTCACGCGTTCGCAGAGAGGGCGCACTTCGGTCTTGTGGTTGACCTATTGACTGCACAGATCCAACTAATCCGCACCCTTCGTGGATTGACTCCGAAATTTGGATGCTTCAACGATGACCATTTTGATGAACTGGAATTTGAACGGCATCTTGCAAGCAATCCGGTATTGGCCGATCCCGAATTCGGATACTGGGCTCTCAAGGTTCAAGCCCGGTACCTTTCCTTGGACTATGATGCGGCAGTCTATGCCTCAGCGAAGGCGCAGCCTCTTCTTTGGTCGGCACCGTCTCTGTTGGAGCCGTCAGCGTTCCGCTTTTACAGCGCCCTTTCGCACGCGTTCGCATGGGATTCCGCTGCTCCTGACAAGAAACACGAGCATCTAGAGGCTTTAGCGGCTCACCACAAACAGCTCGAAACATGGGCGGAGCATTGCCCGGAGAATTTTGAAAACCGTGCCGCACTCGTCGGTGCCGAAATCGCACGAATAGAAGGCCGCCTGATCGACGCCGAAGGCCTTTATGAAAAGGCCATCCGCTCGGCGCACGCACACGGATTTATTCACAATGAGGCGGTTGCCTACGAGGTTGCCGCTCGCTTCTACGCGGCACGAGGCTTCGAAAAGATCGCGCATACATATTTGCGGGAGGCCCGGTATTGCTATTTCCGCTGGGGGGCTGACGGCAAAGTAAGGCAACTCGACCAGCTCTATCCCCAACTCAGGAAGGAGGAGCCAACTCGGGGCACGACCAGCACGATCGTGGCACCGACTGAACTCCTGGATCTGGCGACTGTAATCAAAGTCTCCCAAGCAGTCTCGGGCGAGATGGTTTTAGAAAAACTGATCGAGAAAATCATGCGCGCGGGCATCGAGCACGCGGGCGCTGAGCGGAGTCTGCTGATCCGTTCGCTGGGTGATGAACTGCGGATAGAGGCCGAGGCCACGATCACAGGAAACGACGTCACGGTGCATCTGCGAGATAGCTCGGAGACCGCAGCAATGTTTCCAGAGTCCGTCGTTCGTTACGTGGCGCGCACTCGCAAGGACGTTATTCTTGACGATGCCACAGCAGGAAACCCGTTCTCAGGCGATCCGTACATTGCCCAGCGTCGCGCGCGTTCCATTGTGTGCCTGCCCTTGGTTAACCAGGGCAGGCTCAACGGAATCATCTTCTTCGAAAACAACCTAACTGCCCACGTTTTCACTGCCGAACGGCTCGCCATTCTGAAGGTGCTTGCGTCGCAAGCGGCCATCTCGCTCGAGAATACGCGACTTTACCGCGATCTCGAAAATCGTGAAGCGAAGATCCGGCGCTTGGTCGACGCCAACATTCTGGGAATCACGACCTGGAATGTCGAGGGTGCCATCCTGGCGTCCAATGAAGCCTTTCTCCGCATGGTGCAATACGATCATGACGATGTCGCCGCGGGTCGCGTGCGCTGGAGGGACATGACACCTGCGGACTGGCGCGAGCGCGTTGAACGCGCCTTGGCAAAAGTAATGCAGACCGGGAGCGTACAGCCCTTTGAGTCAGAGTTGTTCCGGAAAGATGGCAGCCGCCTGCCTGTGCTGCTCGCCGGGGCGCTGTTCGAAGAAGGTGGCAACGAGGGCGTTGCCTTCGCCCTTGATTTGAGCGAGCAGAAGCGGGCCGAGGAAGCCCTGAGGGAAAGTGAAAACTATCTCTCCGAATCACAGCGACTGACCCACACGGGCAGCTGGGCCAGCCATGCCACAAGCCACGAAGCCCTGTACTGGTCCGAGGAAATGTTCCGAGTTTTCGGCTTCGATCCGCAGCAGGGCCTACCAATGCGGGACCAATGGTTGCAACGAATACACCCAGAGGATCGTGACAGGGTAAAGCGGCAGGCCAGTGACAGGATGTTCCTTCAGAAGTTAGATTCAGACCTCGAGTACAGAATCGTGCTACCCGATGGAACAGTCAAACACATTCATGGCCTGGCCCATCCAGTTTTCAATTCCAATAGAGAGCTTGTTGAAGTAGTCGGCACCGTTGTCGATATCACAGAACGCAAACGCGCCGAGAATGAGCGCGAAAGATTGCAGCAGCTCCAGGCAGATCTCGCGCACATCAACCGTGTGAGCATGATGGGCGAGCTGACCGCATCGCTGGCGCACGAAATTAAGCAGCCGATTTTCGCGGCGTCGGCGGATGCTGAAACTTGCCTGCGCTGGCTTGAACGTGATCAGCCCGACCTGGCGGAGGCGCAAGAAGCGGCGTTAAGACTCATGAAAGACGTAAGCCGCGCGTCTGACATCATTAATCGCGTCGTTTCCCTCTTCAAGAAGGAGGTTCCACGGCGGGAACTGGTTGACGTAAACGGAGTCATTCAAGAGATGATAGCGCTGCTGCGCGGCGAGGCGAGCCGCTACTCAATTTCGATCCATGAGGAGCTTATGGAAGGTCTACCCAAAATCGAAGCGGACAGAGTGGCATTACAGCAGGTCTTGATGAACCTGATGCTGAATGCGATCGAAGCGATGAAGGAAATGGCTACTCCAGGCAGACTTACGATTGCTACGCAGCAGGGCGAGAATCTTCAAATTCTCGTCTCGGTTTCGGATACTGGTATGGGCCTCCCGCCTGAGCAGACGGAACAAATTTTCAATACGTTCTTTACCTCAAAATCCCAAGGGATCGGTATGGGATTGCCGATTAGCCGGTCGATTATCGAATCGCACGGCGGTCGCTTGTGGGCCACCTCTAACTCTGGGCCAGGCGCAACCTTTCGATTTACCTTGCCCGTCGAAGCCGCAGCAGCTCAGTCCGCGTAGTCGGCTGGCGTAGCAAATGGCAGTGAGCGGACAGATCTCATTTACCCGTCGATTGCCGCTTCCTCACCTCCGAGGTTTTCCCCAAGGTCAGTTGGCTCGGCTTGGTCTCCCGTTCCGTAAATTCCGAGTTTCTTCATCTTGGCGATGAGGGTGGTCCGCTTCAGTCCTAGCCGGGCGGCGGCGCCACGGGGTCCCCCCACAACCCAACCCGCCTCTTGCAAAGCATGCAAGATCAACGCTCGCGTGGAATCCCTGAACATATTCTGCGAAGGCGTTACCGTCACAGGATTCCTATGCGGTAAGGGATTGGGAAACACTCCGTTGTTCGACCGGATCACCGCTCGTTCGATCAGGTTCTGAAGCTCGCGCACGTTGCCGGGCCAGGAATAAGAGATGAACGCATCGAGTATGTCCGGCGGTATAGGGTCAATTCGCTTGCCCATGCGTTGGGCAAAAACCTCGACAAAATGCCAGGCTAATTGTGGAATATCTTCGCGCCGCTCGCGCAGAGGTGGCAGCATCACAGGAAATACGTTCAGACGGTAGTACAGGTCACTCCGGAACTCTTTCTTCGCGACCATCTCCATTAGGTCTCGATGCGTCGCCGCCACCAGGCGGACGTTGATGCGATGCGTCCGGCCACTTCCCAGACGCTCGAATTCCTGCTCTTGCAGGACCCGCAGCAGCTTAGGCTGCAATGCTAAGGGCAGGTCTCCGATCTCATCCAGGAAAAGCGTCCCTGCATCGGCCATTTCGAAGCGGCCCATTTTCTGCGCCACAGCCCCGGTGAAAGCGCCCTTCTCGTGTCCGAAAAGTTCGCTTTCCAACAGGTCAAAAGGAATGGCGGAGCAATTCAGCTTCACAAACGGGCGACCGCAGCGTGCGCTGATATTGTGAATGGCATGGGCGATCAACTCTTTACCGGTGCCCGTCTCACCTTCAATAAGAACGGTCGAATCCGTGGGCGCCACTTCGCGCACCAACTCCAGTACCTCAAGGAGAGAGGCGCTGCTGCCGACCATACTTTTGAAATCCTCGGATGTCACACCCTCGCCATTTCGCCTGGACTTTTCAGAGCGAACGAAGTGCATTCCTTCGACGCTGTCTTTGGAGAAAATATTTTGAGTCGCCATGATTTTCGTACCTCGGTTCCTGCAAACTTTCTTTATCTTCTGGGCCATCTCCGGTGTGGCGCGATCGCTCCGGATACATCTGGTACCGGTCAACCGCCCCCGAAGTTCACTGTGTCGAGAGTCTGCAATGAATGCAGCGTCGCATACAACCGTCAATGGTCGGGTAATGGGGTTCCCTAATCAGGGTATTCAGCGCTGCGACTTTAGTCGCAGACGAGAAAGCTGGTCTAGAGCTCCGGAGCTTCAATGTGCCGTCTGCCGAATAGCCGGGCATCGAGGGACCAAGCGCCAGGCCCGATCATGGCCAATGTGACGCCAAGAGCCGCGGGGATCAAAGGAATCCAAGAACCAGTAGTACGCGAGACGAGGATCCAAATCTCAGCCAGGCCGATTAGTGTTCCGACCAAAGGAGTCCACAAACCCAATAGGATAAATATACCCAAGCCCGCCGCGATGAGTTCCGGCAGAGCGGCAGACCACGACGCTTCCGCAAGTCGGTTGACCGCGCAGTGGATAAGCACGGCGGCGGTCAGCCCGCGTTGAAATAGAAGGCCTCGACCAGCCCAACCGTTTGCGAAATTCGAGAAAAGACGTTGCAATAGCACCTCTTCTCAAGGTTAGGGAATTCCCAGCAGGATCGTAACGGCTGAAAGGAGTGGTCTGCCATCACCCAAAAGTAGGACAGATCGGCCTCCTTCCGGCTGGCTATAACTCTATGATTCCGCGTTTTAGGCCGATCGTAACCGCATGAGCGCGATCGTTAGCGCCAAGCTTGGAGAGTATGTTGGTAACGTGGCTCTTGACCGTCGCTTCTCCGATGGAGAGCTGATCGGCAATGAGTTTGTTGGAGTTTCCGGAGGCAATCAGCCGCAATACATCAAGTTCGCGCGACGTCAACTCGTCATCGGTCGCATGCTCAGCCAACTGCGTCGCGACGTCCGGAGGAATTCTCTTTTGTCCGGCATGGACAGCACGGATAGTTTCCAGCAGTTCTCTATGGACATGCCCCTTCAATACGTAACCGCGGGCACCCGCTTTAAGGGCCCGCAACACTTGAGCGTCGCCTGTATAAGTCGTAAGAACAATGATGCGCGCATCAGGGAATTCATTCTGAATGTCGCAGATCGCTTCGATTCCATTAAAACTCGGCATTTGAATATCCATTAAGGTCACATCCGGACGGTGCACTCGGAAGCTCTCTACAGCTTCTTGCCCGTTCGACGCTTCGGCCACCAATTTCATATCAGGTTCGGCATTGACTAGTGCCGCGATCCCCTTGCGGAGCAGCGGGTGGTCGTCGACGGTAAGGATGCGAATCAGCCTAGGATCGGAACTCATCACTCCTGCCTTTAGTGAAATAGCGTGAATCGTCGCTTATTAGGCGATTTCTCGTAGGCCACGGCGCCTGGGACGGTTAGCTGAACTTCGGTGCCCACTCCGGCCTCACTCCAAAAATCCAGACGCGCTCCAATTTGTTGCGCTCGCTCCCGCACACCGCGTAAGCCCCAGTGACCCGCGCTCCCGCCAGCCTGGAGAACCTGGGGATCGATACCCTTTCCATCGTCGCGGATTCGCACGCGAAGCAGGCGTTGATCGTATCGAATTTCAGCCTCGATGTGATGCGCCCGTGCGTGCCGGAAGGCATTTTGCAGGATCTCGCGTGTGATCCGGTAGACTTCCGTCCGCGGTAGCGGTGACAGGGATTGTTGCTCGCCCTCCACAGTTAGCCGGAAGACCGGTGAATCGCCATTCGTTTGTTGGGAATGCGCCAACTCTTGACTGATGTTGGTCAGCCATTGCGCGAGATTGCACTCATCGATCTGCTCCAAACGCAGCTGCTGAATCGCACTTCGGCCCTCGCTAATGGCTTGTTCGGTCGCACCGATTGCGTTGTCGAGAACGTCCATTGCTTGGTCGGGGCGCCGCGGCAGCATGTTGCGTGCCGCTTGAAATTGAAACATCAGTCCGTGGAAGCTCTGCAGCAAGGTGTCATGCAAGTCCCGCGCGATCCGCTCTCTTTCCGCAAGACGTGCTCCCATGCTCGCCCGAATTCGTTGGGTCGCCTGTTTCAGCCGCAATAGGTAAAGAAGGTACAAGAGCGCCATTGCCGTGAGGATGCAAAGCGCGAGAAACCACTGCGTCTGATAAAAAGCCGGCAAAATCGTGAACTCCGCCGTGGCCACCTTGTCCGACCACACGCCGTTTGTATCGGTGTCTGCGACGTTGAAGTGGTACGTGCCCGGCGCAAGATTGCGATAACTCACGGGATTGGCCGCGGTCACTTCGTGCCAGTCCTTGTCGGTTTCCTGCAACTTGTAGCGAAAGCGGATGGCCTCCGGATCCGAAAGGCTGACCGCGGCATAGTTGATCTGTACGCTGGAGGTGTGTGCGGGAAATTTCAGAGGAGAAACTGGAGCATAAAATTTGTCATCGGCGGAAACCGACTGAATGCTGATCGGAGGTGGCGGCACGTTATTTCCAGACCGAGTTGGGTCAAGCCACACCACACCCTCGTGCCCAGCGAACCATAGCCTCCCATCGGTGCCCTCGATGGCGGTGTTTAGCGGGCGCAACTGCTCTGCAAACCCAGGCAGGCCCTCCCGCCTGCCAAAATGCTCGCCTTTGACCTGATGAGAAGGGTTCTTTAGTGCCTCCGAGATTTCTGAGCGATGAACGTGAAAGATCCCGCCGAGGCCGTTAAGCCACAGGTCCCCATTTGCCGTTTCTACGATTCCAGAGATTCCACGCAGCCACTTGTCATCCACACTGGTGATGTCGTGGAAGCGTCCATGGTCAAACTGCTGCAACCCGAATTCGCCGCCAATCCAGATTTCCGATCCGCGCCCGTAGATCGCGGTCACGTTACCCACGCGAAGACCATCGCTCGGGCCGAATACCTGGACTCGGTCGCCGTCCAGCACGGCCAAGGTACTCTTGGTGTAGCCAAACCACCCGCGCCCCAGGCTGTCGGTGAATTCAATCACCACCCCTGTCTTGGGAAGGTTCTCGCGGCCACCATAAGGTGTCCAAACGCCGTTTGCGAATCGATACAATCCGTGGCGTCCGAACGAAACCCAGAGCCCTCCGAGTCGATCCTGGGTAATCGTCTGCAGGAAAAGAGCCTGATCCGCCATTTCGCGGGGGAGGTTGACTCGAACCAGATCGCCACCCACAAGATGCCAGAGCCCTCCAGACCCGCCGAACCAAAACGTCTTATCCGGTGCGTTGTAGGCGAATCCCGGAGAGCCGGGCATCGACCTCCGCAACTCGGCCGCACTGCTGGACACACGACAAAGAGAGGAGGAGCGTCCGTTGGGGTCAAAGCTAATCCATACCGCCCCATGGTCACCAGGGGCCACAGTAAAAGCTGCACCGCCTGCCGCGGTCTTCGGAAATTCCTGTCCGATGAGCGGACGGTAAAAGAATCGATGGAGACCCTCCTGAGCGCCAAACCAGATATTACCCTCGCGATCGACCAGCTTTGCACCGAAGTTCGGATCGACGTTGTAGGTTTCGCAATTGCTCCGGGAGACCTTGGTTAGGACATCGGAAATCGGTTCTATCGCAGAAGAGTGGATCAAAACAGGATCTTTTTCTGGCGAAATCCAGATGCCGTTGTTTCGGTCAACAATTTGAAAGGAGCCTTTCCTGAGTACAGGGTAGGCGAGTGGCACGTAGTCGGAATTGTCACCAGCATTGTGAACGACCCGTTTGCTTGAGGGGCTGGTCACGACCTTTCCATCAGGGTCCACGGTAAAGCCCTGAACATGCAGATTAGTCTCGGCCGCCCGGAACTTTCTGGCTCCCGGTGAAAGATAAAACAGGTGCCTCCTCGTAGATATATAATTTGCTAGGCCCGTCAAAATCCAGAGTAATCCCTCCCGATCAAACCTCGCTTCACCGACAGCTTCGAGCGGAGCGTTCCACTCCGCTCCGATGTGCTGCCAACTCGAATGGTCGAATCTCCAAAGACCGCTGCCTGTGGCGGCCCAGAGGGTCCCATCCCGGTCTTGGGCGAAGTTGTACACAGATCCGGCTGAGGAGGCGATTTCGCCACCGTAGTTGGTCACTCTTTCATCGTGCACGAAGCTGAAGCCTCCGAACGTATAGCCTATCCAAAGTCCGCCGGTCGGCGGCGCGTACAAACTGTGAACGTTTGTTGAAAGGAGTGGATCGCCGAACCGCGAGCGGAACGGCTCGAATCGAGTGCCGTCGAAACGAAAAAACCCGGTTGGAGTTCCAATCCAGAGGAAACCGTCAGTGGTCTGCGCCAGGGCAAGGAGGTTTTGCGGCGCCCCCTCCTTAAAGGTCCACACATCGTGGCCAACCTGAAGATTTGCTGCTCGCGGTTTTTGTCCGAAGAGTGATGGACAGCCAAGCGAAGCGAGCACGAGGAGCAAAAGAAGCCTGCACAGCCACAGCATCGAAATATAGCCAGAAGCGAATGCGAGAGAGTATTTGCATTCGAGAGGCCTAGGTTGAGCCGTGCAACGGCGCTTCTTCATAATCCGCTGCACTCAGTCGGGAATGCGCCCTCGCAGCGCCGTTCGGTAATTCCTAGCTTCTTCATCTTGGCAATCAGCGTGGTCCGCTTCAGTCCTAACCGGGCGGCGGCGCCACGGGGTCCCCCCACAACCCAACCCGCCTCTTGCAAAGCATGCAAGATCAACGCTCGCGTGGAATCCCTGAACGTGTTCTCCGAAGGAGATACCGATACGGGATTCTTGTCCGGTAGGGGATTGGCAAGCACTCCGTCGTCCGACCGGATCACCGCTCGTTCGATCAGGTTCTGAAGCTCGCGCACGTTCCCAGGCCAAGAATAGGACACGAACGCATCCAATATGTCCTGCGGTATAGGACCAATCCGCTTGCCCATGCGCCGGGCAAAAACCTCCACAAAGTGCTTGGCTAATTGGGGAATATCTTCGCGCCGCTCGCGCAGCGGTGGCAGCACGACAGGAAATACGTTTAGACGGTAGTACAAATCACTGCGGAACTCTTTCTTGGCGACCATCTCCCCTAGATCTCGATGCGTTGCCGCCACCAGACGAACGTTGATGCGATGCGTCCGGCCACTTCCCAGACGCTCGAACTCCTGTTCCTGCAGGACCCGCAGCAGCTTCGGCTGCAACGCCAGGGGCAGGTCGCCGATTTCATCCAGGAAGAGGGTGCCGGTATCGGCCATTTCGAAGCGGCCCATTTTCTGCGCCACAGCCCCAGTGAAAGCGCCTTTCTCGTGTCCGAAGAGTTCGCTTTCCAACAGGTCAAAAGGAATGGCGGAGCAATTCAGCTTCACAAACGGTCGCCCGCAACGTACGCTGATGTTGTGAATGGCACGGGCGATTAACTCCTTGCCGGTACCGGTTTCCCCGAGGATTAGGACCGTCGAATCGGTCGGCGCCACACGTTCCACTTCAGCGAGAACGAACTCCAGAGCTGGGCTTTCGCCGATAATCTCGTCAAACCCATTCTCGGGACGACCATCCTCAGATGACCGAACTGTGTTGAGTCCTTCCACAATCGACCTTCCTACAATAAAGTGCGGGGCTTAGGTATCCAGTGCTGCGCGTACGCTGTCTAGCAATACTCCTCTGTCTAAAGGTTTAGTCAGAAACTTCACTGCTCCAGCCCTCAAAGCTTGCATGCGCATTTTCTCATCCCCCTGCGCCGTGATAAAAATGATAGGAATCTTGCGGTGATCCTTCTTAAGGTCTGCTTGGAGTTCCAAACCTGACATTCCAGGCATACGGATATCAGCGATCAGACATGCGACGCGGTCCAGTTCCGCATAGTTCAGGAATTCTTCGCCAGACGCAAACGCCACAGATCGGAAGCCAGCCGCCTTCATAAGGCCGTGCAGCGCGTTTCGGATCAACTCGTCATCGTCCACAATTGCAACCACTGTCCGATCCTCCTCGTAGCCCATGGTGCAAGGCTAATCCGTGGAAAGCGCAGGGCAAGCTATACCTTGGTCTAGGTGGCGCTCTCGACGGTATCGGTGAAGGTTTCTAGATCGAGGGGAAAAGCCTGAGCTTCTCTGCCATTCTGACTAACTCGGCGAGAGATCTAGCCTGCATCTTGCGCATCATCTGAGCGCGATGCAGCTTGACCGTGACTAGGGTAGTCCCGAGTTCTGATGCGATCTGCTTGTTCAGCAGTCCAGACACCACGAGACGCATGACTTGGTGCTGACGCGGGCTTAACTTGTCGTAGCGCTTTTGTAAGAGAGCAATGTCTGCCTGCTCTTTGCGGCGGACGGAATCGCGAGCCAGAGCATGCTGGATGGCGTCCAGGAGGGCGTTTCGATTAAGAGGTTTGGTCAGGAATTCTACCGCGCCCGACTTCATGGCCTTCACTGACATCGGTATATCACCGTGCCCGGTGACGAAAATGATCGGGATGTGGAGGCCCGCATCCTTGAGGTGCTGCTGAAAATCCAGGCCGTTCACTCCGGGAAGGTTTACATCCAATATCAGGCAACTGAGACTATCCGAGGGCTTTCTCTGGAGAAACTGTTCTGCCGTCTCGAAACATTCGGACTGCAAGTCTGCCGACTTCAGCAGGCCCCGTATCGACGCGCGTATGTCGGCATCGTCATCGATAACGAACACCGTGGGACTATTCGCGAGCGTCATTTTGTACGCCTCTTCGGAATGTGCTCGCTTGGCTGATCATACTGGGAATGCTCGAACCAGCCATATTTGCGCGCCCAGGTCCTCGGAGAAACCACAAGAACGGGCAAACCGCCGCTCACTCAGTGAACAGCATCATAACTCAGGTGCTCGCGTTTTTGCGATCCGGGTTGCCGCGGCCTTATCGTAAAGATAGGTCGACGATTCTATACGAGAAAACGTTTTGCCACAGATACCGAGGGCCAGATCTTGCTCATCTCGAATCGCTCTCAGAGAGTTCCGAGGCTGGCACCGCCGTCCACAAACAGAGTTTGGCCGGTAATAAACGCGGCTGCATTGCTGGCAAGAAACGCGATGGCGGCAGCGACCTCACTCGGATGTCCGAACCGCCGCATCGGCACTTTGCTCAGATAGCGGGCCTCGCCTTCGCTGCCTTGCGGATTGTTCGAGCGAAACAATTCTGTTTCGGTGGGCCCTGGCGCAACAGCATTCGCGGTGATGCCGTCAGCCGCGAGTTCGATTGCCATGGTGCGTGTGATGCTTTCCAGCGCGGCCTTTGCCGCAGCGTAGCTTGAACGAAACGCGAGCCCGCGCGTGACAAGGCTGGTGATGTTGATGATCCGCCCAAAGCGAGCTGCCCGCATTCCGGGCAGGAGCCCCTGAGTGAGTTGCAGGGCTGGACGCACATTTAAATCCATTACCTTCGCGAAAACGTCCGGATCGACTACATCCACGCGTTCGTGCCGGGCGAGCCCGACATTATTGACAATCCCCACCACGTTGCCGAGACTAACCAGTTGATCTGCGAGAGCCTGCGTTTTCTCGCGGTCGGCTAGATCAGCTTCGATAAATTCGCCGGGGAAATTTGCGGGCGAACTTCTTGCCACGCCGATTACCAACCATCCATTTTCCACCAGGGCATCAGCCGTCGCCCGGCCGATGCCTTTTGACGCTCCTGTAATGACGATGGACCTGACCATGGCTGCAGCTTGACTGCTCCCTCGTTAGCTTCTGATGGCCAACCTACTTGGCGATGGCGCGAAGAAACAAGCCCGCCAACCCGCCCCCGATCAGTGGGCCGATTACTGGCACCATCGAATAGCTCCAGTCCGATGCACCTTTGCCTGCAATGGGGAGCACGGCATGGGCCATGCGCGGTCCAAAGTCGCGAGCGGGATTGATCGCGTAGCCGGTGGTTCCTCCGAGCGAAAGGCCGATGCCCCAAACCAGGGCAGCAACTAGGTAAGGCCCGAGCCCCGCCGCCGGTCCCGAAGCAGCAACAGCCTTCGAAAAGATGGCACCGACCACAAAAACCAAAACGAATGTGCCGACAATTTCGCTGACCAGGTTTGCGCCAAATCTGCGGATCGCAGGCGCGGTGCAGAAACACGCAAGTTTCAAGCCCTGATCGGGGGTCTCCTTCCAATGCGGCAGGAAGTGCAGCCACACAAGGGCGGCTCCTACAAATGCGCCAGCCATCTGCGCAATCAGGTACGGCGCGAACTTGGCAAACTCGCCCGACGAAACCGCAAAACCCATCGTCACTGCCGGATTGAGGTGCGCATCGCCGCTGCCGCAAGCAACGGCTGTGAATACACCCGCCATCACCGCGAACGCCCAACCGCTCGTGATCACCATCCAACCGGCGCCTTCAGCCTTCGAGCGCTTGAGCAACACATTCGCGACCACTCCGTCGCCCAACAATATCAGTACGAGCGTACCCATGAACTCGCCAAAACAATTTGCAAGCATGTCAGAACCCCTTTTCTGATTAAGACGTTGATTGAACTATGCTGCCCAATCGAAGGAGCGAGTAACCGCCCGCTTCCAGAGGTTGTACATTTCTTCGCGCTTGCCGTTGTTCAGGTTTGGTTGCCATGTGTGGTCAACGGCCCAGTTCGCGCGCAGATCTTTGAGATCTTTGAAGTAGCCGACTGCCAGACCGGCGGCATAGGCTGCGCCGAGTGCGGTAGTCGCGTCCTTCGTGACCGGGCGGACAACGGGTCTGTCGAGAATGTCCGCCTGAAACTGCATCAGCAGATCATCGGCGACCATGCCTCCGTCCGTACGCAGCACGTCCAGCGTGACGCCCGAATCTTTTTCCATCGCCTCGAGCACATCACGGGTTTGAAACGCCGTTGCCTCAAGGACCGCGCGCGCGATGTGCCCTTTGTTGGCATAGCGCGTGAGGCCGGTGATCACGCCGCGGGCGCTGTCTTTCCAGTAAGGAGCGTACAAACCGGAAAACGCGGGAACAAAATAGACGCCACCGTTGTCGCTCACGGTTCGCGCCAGCGATTCGATGTCCGAACTCTTTTCGATCAAACCGAGGTTGTCTCGCACCCATTGCACAAGCGCCCCGGTGATGGCAATGCTCCCCTCGAGTGCGTAATGCGCCGGCTGTTCGCCAAGCTTGTATCCCACCGTTGTCAGCAGGCCCGACTTGGAATCGACCTTGCGCGTCCCTGTGTTCATCAGAAGGAAGCAGCCCGTGCCATAGGTATTTTTTGCTTCTCCTGCTTCGAAGCAGGTCTGCCCCACCAGCGCGGCTTGCTGGTCGCCCAGAATTCCCGCGATGGCTACATTCTTTATCGATGGTTCCTTGGCCAGCCCATACGCCTCGCTGCTAGAGCGGATTTTCGGTAGCATCGCCTCGGGGATTCCAAACGCATCGAGCAGTTCCTTGTCCCAAGACAGGGTCTCGAGATTCATCAACTGGGTGCGGCTGGCGTTGGTGACATCGGTGATGTGGACGCCGCCTTTGGGGCCGCCGGTCAGGTGCCAGACCAGAAAGGTGTCGATGTTGCCGAAGATGGCCTCGCCTGCCTCTGCCAGTTCACGCACACCTTTCACGTGTTCGAGAATCCAGCGAATTTTCAGGCCGCTGAAATAAGTGGTCAGCGGCAACCCGGTCTTCGCGCGGAAGCGGTCCTGCCCGCCGGCTTTTGCCATCTCGCTGACGTAGTCCGCCACGCGCGTGTCCTGCCACACGAGCGCGTTCGCGACAGGTTCGCCCGTCTTACGGTTCCATACGATGGTGGTCTCGCGCTGGTTGGTGATTCCAATCGCGGACAGGTCCTGTGGCTGAAGGCCGCCTTTCGCCATCGCCTCCGCGATCACCTCCCGCGTGCGTTGCCAGATCTCTTCTGCGTTATGCTCAACCCATCCTGGCTTGGGATAAATCTGTTCGTGTTCCTTCTGGGCGACCGCTTTGACTCGCCCTGAACGGTCGAACACGATGAAGCGTGTGCTCGTTGTACCCTGATCGATTGCACCTATGTAGTCCGACACCTTGTTTCTCCTTTTTTCAGTGTTGGGCTGTTGCGGATTCGCTGCTCATCGAGGCTGAAGAACGTTTCCGGGACAAGCCGGCCGAATCCAGCAAGTGATTGATCTTTTCCACGTAGCGATGGACAGCCTCACCGGCATCCGAGCTGGACCAGTGCAACTCCGCGGCCATAAGGCCGCCAACGACCGGGGCGGCATCGACCGCGTCGCGCCAGGAATGAAGTTGCATTCCGATACGCCGCGCAAGGACGTCTTCGATGGTGGCCGCCATCTCGAAGCGAACTGAATACACCACTTCCGCCTGGATAGCCGGGAATTCGGAGAGAATCGGCTTCAAGAGTGCGGTGTTTTCGCGTGCCAGTGCTACAACCTTTTCTGCCGCGGTACCGAATTTGGATGTCAGATGGCGAGCCGTGGCTTCGGAGAGCCCGTGCTGGAGGGCCAGCTTCTCAGCATAGTCGTCCGTGAATTCCTCACCGCCGTAAAGAATATGGTTGCGGGTCAGAGACTCCGTCGGGGACACGCCCAAAGCTAGCTGGACACTACTGATTGTATCCTCCGCCATGGCGCGATGCGTTGTCCACTTTCCGCCCATGATGCTGATGAGCCCGCTGGCTGGGTCCACTTCGATTACGTCGTCCCGCGCCAGTTTTTTTGTGTCGCCGTCGCCTTCTGAGCCGACAAGCGGCCGGGCGCCGGCAAAGCCGCTGACGATTTCGTCAGGAGTAACAGGTCGCGCCAGATACTGATTGAGTTGCCGCAGCATGTACTCAACATCTTCCTTGGTGACTAGCAATTCGGCGTCCGGCGACACCTCTTCGTCCGTGGTTCCCACCAGCAGCCTTCCGTTCCACGGCACAGCAAAGAGGACCCGGCCGTCTTCTGTTTTCGGAATCAGCAGGGCGTCTTGCGTCGGGAAAACATCCAGCGGCAAAAGGATGTGCGCGCCTTTGCTCGGGCGCATGCGCTTACCCAATGTAGGCGTTGCCATTTGGCGAACCGAGTCCGAGACCGGCCCCGTGGCGTTGACGATGACTTTGGAGTCTACGGTGAACATCTGACTGGCCAATTGGTCCTTGACCACTACGCCGGAAAGTTTTCCATTCGCGTCACGCCGGAAATCGGTGACCCTGGCATGGTTCAGCGCATTTCCGCCAGCCACGGTGAAAGATTGAACCAGCATCATGTTGTAGCGTGCGTCATCGAATTGGCCATCGGCATACGCCACACCGCCGACCAGTCCCTTCTGATTCAGCCCTGGCATGCGCTTCAGGGTTTCTTCCAGCGAAAGAAATTTGCTGGGAGAGATGCGTCCGGGTCCCGCGAGCCAGTCGTAAATCTTCAGGCCGATATCGAGGTACGCGACGTCGATCCAGTGGTAGCTGGGCACGAGGAACTCGAGAATCCGCGTTAGGTGCGGCGCATTTTCCAGCATTCGAACGCGTTCGTGCAATGCCCGCACCAGTACGTGATATTCCTGAAGATCTGCGCCCTTGATGGCTTCTTCCAGGTAACGCACGCCGCCGTGAATGATCTTGGTGGCCGCGCTGGAGGTGGCTCCGGCAAAGTCGCCCGCTTCGAGGAGAACGGTTCGAATCCCGCGCAGCTGCGCATCCAGTGCACAAGCCGAACCTGTAGCTCCCCCGCCAATCACGCACAGATCGAACTGCCGGCCAGAAATGTTTTTCAGTTCTTCTACTCTGCTTTTCATGAGCGTCCCTGAATCAGAATGTGACCTTGGTCCTGAACCCAAAAACCGGGGCGTTCGACAAAGCGGGGTTGCCACCTACGTTGGCGTAGTATTGAAATGCGGGTTGTACCAACCAGTATGGCGTCAACTGCAGCGAATAGTTCAGCTCGATTGCTTTTTCCGAACCAAGGAGCGGGCCGCCAAGCGAGGCTTCGAAGTTCCGGAACGGATCGCTGATCTTGCTATACACGAAACCAATGCCGATACGGTCGTTCGGACGGCGTTCAAATGGAGCATTGATGCGGACCCCCGCCGTGATCTGGACGTTTTCGCGGCTTACATCGCCCGGGCTATAGTCAAAGCCAATCGTTGCGTCCAGTCCGCGGTTCGAACCAGCGTCCGGCCGGTACAAAGCCTGGCTTGCCATCCCATAGATCAGATAGTTGCCGCTGCTCTCGATGCCGGCGGGACTCGGGAACTTGCCGCCGTTGTAGATGCCGCCGAATTTGTATTCACCCGGATAAGTCTTTCCCGTCAAATAGCCGGCTTCGAACAGAAAGTTCGCACTATCCCGAATTTCGAAGTTGGTGCCGGTAGGATCCTGCTGATAGGGATGCCGGTTGCCGGCCATGACTGCGCTCTTGACGTAGAAATGACTCGTTGGCGCAACGAGAATCTCCGCTCCGGGCGTGCCTGCGGGGTTGAACGACTCGAAGATGGAACTGAATAGATTGCCGAATGCGTAGCCAAGCGGCTCGATAAGCCAGTTGCCACCGTATTCCTGATTGCCGTAAAAATCCAGGCCAGCCAACTGTCCCGCTCGGATTCTCAACTTATTGTGGAAAAGGAACTGCTGCACCCAGAAGGAATCCAGGCGCGTTGTGTGTTGACTCACCAAATCGCTGGGGTTGGCGAGCGTTCCGATCTTGGCGCCCAGGTTGGGGCCCGATTGCCAAAGCCCCGTGGCATGAAAACTGAGCCCCTGCCATTGAATCATCTTGTCGAAGTCGATGTGTACCGATCCTCGAACTCGTTCCCATCCGGCATAGGACTGCTGTATTCCTCCGCTGGGATTGGCCTGCAGATCCGTGATGTAGAAAAAGTCGAAGGTGATGCCTTTTTCCGCCAAGGCGCTTCTCTGGCCTCCCCAATCTCCCAAGAGATACGGTCGCGATAACAAGTCGTGTCGCGATAACAATTCCGGAGACGGAGACGGGGTACTGGCATTGTCTTCCGACGGTTGTGCGTTCTGTCCCTGTGCCAATGTGCCCAACAGCAGCAGCAGAATAAAACACAAAAGAGCGTGTTGTCTTTGCGCCCCGAACTTGGCGAGGCATTGAAAAAAAGTTGTTGGGTTACTGCAACGGCGAATTGCCGTGTGCGTGAGTGAACGGCTGAGATCGCGAAGTACATGTTTGTTTTTCATAGCGAGCGGGAGTAAGGCACTTGCGTTGCCAAACTTCCGCGCCCGATATGTTGTGCGCAATCCACCTTTTTCTGGGCTTTGCGCCGCTCGAAATCAGAAACAATTGATGTGGCTGAAGCCTGCTGCGCCACTGCGTGTCGCGATTTTGACGACGAGTCCGCCGGGCGTCGCAAGCTGTTGCATCCACGCGTGGGCGTACAGCGATTGACGATCGCATCCCGGCCAGAGGGATCGCGGCCAAAGTAACGTTTCGTGCAGACGCGGAGCAAATCCATGACAAACAAGTGGCGTTAACCTCCGGCGCCGGCAGCGGCCATAGACGTCCGCTGGTTGCACGACTCAATGGAACACGACGTGCATTCCATGGCTGGCGGAAGGAGTCCTAACAATGGAATTGACAGTTGCAGATAGTAAGAGTGCGCCGGAAACAGCGGCCAACCCACAAGAAAAAGAAATTCAAGAATTGACGGACGTTTTCATACGATGCTTGCCCTCTTTTTATGCACAAGCGTTCCGCCGGCTGGGCAACGCGGCGGACGCTGAAGATGCCGTTCAGGACGCTTATTTGTCCGCGTACACACATGTGAACCAGTTCAGGAGGCAGGCGCAAATGTCCACGTGGCTGACGGCAATCGTGATCAATTCCGCTTTGATGAAGCTGCGCCGGCGCCCACGGCAAGTGCACATTCCCCTGGACGCGCCAGATCGCGAGCAGGGGCATCAAGCTTTCTTTGACACGATTCCCGATCACCAGCCAAACCCTGAAGAAATGTGTCGAACGAGCGAACTTGCGCAGCGGCTTGCGAGGTTGTCGAAGCGCCTTTCGCCAACATTGCGCGGAACCTTCCAAATGCGGGACGTCGATGGCTTAAGCATTCGTGAAACGGCGAAACGTCTGGGAGTGCCGCACGGCACTGTGAAGGGTAGAGTCGCAAGGGCTCGCGCTCACCTCAAGCAGATGGTGCGGAAAAGTTTCGACGCTGCGAACACCGTCAAAATTACGCCACAGCAGTCAACACGGAAGTCAATATAACAACGCCTGCGTCGCGCTCCGATGCTGGAACGGCCGGAGCCAATACAGAACGCGCAGAAAGTGGAACTTTCAGACTGGCATTAGTTTGGAATGCCAGTTGCTGATTTGCTCTGGGTCGTGACACGGCGGCCCGATCGTGGGGACGGCTTCCGCAGGGCGGAAGTCGCTGCCAGCTTCGTCGTTATCTTGATGTATGAGCATGCGTTAGCGGTTGTTCTGCTGCATGGGTCTCTGATTGCTTGAAACCTTTGCTCGTTCGTCCACTCTGGAGGCTGGCATCGGCAACTCGAACGGGGCTGCGATTCAGGCGCGGCTCTTTTTGGTCAACAAAGGAGTAGGAAAATGAATTTCGTCGCAAATATTTTGGTGAAACTGGGCATCCTCCGGGAGGACCTTGATTATCACTTCGTTCGCGCTTCGATGGTCATCATTTTCCTGTTTTTTGGGTATCAGAAATGGTTTGACTATGAGGCCCAGGCATTGATCCCGTACATCAGCAATGGCCCGCTGATTTCCTGGATGTACCCTGTTTTCGGAATTCGGGGTGCCTGCTGGTTTTTGGGAGTCGCGGAATGGTTTTTCGGCGCACTGCTTTTCGCGGGATTCTGGAACAAGAAATTGGGGATTCTGGGCGCGCTCGGCGGCGTTTTTTCGTTCATCTCAACCTTCACGATTATTCCGTTCTTTCCGGACGGCTGGGCGGCTTCCGCGGGGGGATTCCCGGCCATGAAGGAAAACGTCGCCTTCCTGATGAAAGATCTGGTTCTCCTGGCCGTATCCTTCTATTTGCTGCGGCAGGATGCGCTGAGAGTGGCACAGTCTACCCAATCGCCGCCTCAACTGGCGACGGCCCAGCTCCAGCATAATCCGCGATGACATGGCGAGTTAATCCACGGCGTGAACCGATGAACTCGGCAACCATGTTGGATACCGAACACAAACTCGCCAAGCCGTTGCAATTGTCGCTTGTACGGCACGGAGAAACCGAGTGGAGCGCCACACTAAGAGGAGATACGGTGATGAAAAACAAGATCTGGAAAATTGTGGTCCCCGTTCTGCTAATCGCGGTGTTTGTCGCCTGGTATGCATTTAGGCCCGAGCGGCTTTTCGTCAATAAGTACGTCGATGAGAAGCTCCCGAACGCGAACGGCGGTTCTGCTCCACAGACGCTTGAATCGGGGACCTTTCACAGTGTTATACATCCCACGCAAGGTACCGCAACGATCTACCGCTTTGCGGACGGTGGACGCGTGATTCGCTTCACGAACTTCAAGACATCGAACGGTCCCGATGTTCACATTTATATGGTGGCTGCCGCCGATGCAACGGACAACGCGAGCGTGCCGCGCGCCGGCTTCATCGATTTGGGGTCCATCAAGGGAAACATCGGGGATCAAAACTATGCTCTCGCGCCTGAGGTGGACTTGTCGAAATACCGCACGGTTTCTGTTTGGTGCAAACGCTTTAGCGTCAATTTCGGAGCCGCGCCACTGACCTCCGACGAAGGCGGCGCACGCGGACAACACGGTGACAGCACAGAGAATTGAATCGAGCGGTAGTTTACTTCCCTATGGAGGACTGACATGAAGGCAACACAACCCGCTTATTTCAACACCTATCGCAGCCTGAGGCTGAGCCGAGACGCCCAGGGCGTGCTGGTAAGCGAGTTCCATACGAAAGGAGGTCCGCTAATTTTCACGGCGCAGGATCACACCGATTTTGTCGACGCCTTTTACCGGATCTCGCAGGACCGGGAAAACAAGATCGTGATCCTAACCGGTGCCGGCGGAGAGTTCATCCCTGGAATTGACTTTGCGACCTTTGGCAACGTTGCCGACCCGGAGGTTTGGAGCCAGGTGCACGACGAGGGTGTCCAGATTCTCGAAAACCTAGCGAACATTCGCGTGCCGGTGATCGCAGCGATCGAAGGGTGCGCCAATGTGCATTCCGAGTACGCTTTGCTTGCCAACGTGATCGTGGCGGGCGAAGGCGCGACGTTCAATGATTTGCCCCACTTTGCTGGCGGCATTGTGCCGGGAGACGGAATCTTCACCACCTGGAGTTACCGCGCCGGAGCGGGAAGAGCGGAGGCGTTTCTGCTGAACCCCCATCCGGTGACGGCACAGGCCGCTTACGAATGGGGAGTGGTCGCCGAGGTTGTGCCCGATGGCAAGGCCCTCGCTCGCGCTCGCGAACTGGCAGCGGTGTACCTGAAGGCGCCGGAAGTGACACGACGCAACACCCGGGCACACTTTATCCAACCTCTGAAGGAACGCATCGTGAGAGAGGTTGGCTACGGCCTTTCGCTCGAGGGCGCCTCGGCGGTGGATCTCGTCAAGTCCATGCAAGCCAAGGCGGAGCCAATTGCTGAGAAAGGAAAAGTGGCATGAAGACGCAGGAAAACACTTCATCAATCGCATCTCCGCGTACAAGCAGTCCCTGGGAGTACGGCCCCGTAATCCTCGGCGGCGGCACGGGGTCAACAGTCGCGGCCTGTAGCCCCTGGGGACCACATCCATCTTCACCGCCGATGGCTGCGATATAAACTCATCTCCTGGATTAAATTACCTGGCTGGTCAGAATCGCGAACTCGTGCGTTGAGATTTCAGACCGCACTAACATGTTTGTAATCAAGGAGCGTTGTGTTTTGTGCGATCTGATATGTTGAGCAAGTGGAGTCACATCGGAAGCATTGATATGACGGATTACGCGGCCGACTTTGCTAATCCACCCTTCTCTATGACAAAGCTTGCAATTCGATCGACACCTTCGCCGGTCTTCAGGTTGGTAAAAACGAAAGGTCGCTGGACGCGCATTCTGATCGTATCCGCTTTCATTACTTCAAGGTTTGCGCCTACGAGAGGAGCCAAATCTATCTTGTTGATGACGAGAAGATCGGAGCGCGTAATACCGGGGCCGCCCTTGCGTGGGATTTTTTCGCCTTCCGCGACATCGATCACATAGATGGTCAAGTCAGCGAGCTCGGGGCTGAAGGTTGCAGCAAGGTTATCGCCCCCGGACTCGATGAAGCATAATTCCGCGTGCGGGAATTTCCGATTCATCTCTTCAATAGCAGTTAGATTCATCGAGGCGTCCTCGCGAATCGCGGTATGTGGGCATCCGCCTGTTTCAACTCCCATAATGCGCTCGGCAGGCAGCGCTTCCGCGCGCGTGAGAATGAGCTGGTCTTCTTTCGTGTAGATGTCATTCGTAATCACATAAATGTCGTAGTTGTCTCGGAGTCGCTTGCAGAGCGCCTCCACGAGCGCCGTTTTGCCCGAGCCGACCGGGCCGCCGATCCCGACGCGCAAAGGATGGGTTGGAGAGCCTGTATTGGCGATGGAAGTCATGAGCGAAATAACCTCGTGTATTGAGTTTCGTGAGCCATGGAGGCGAGATCCACCATGAACGCGGCGGACCCAAGATCGTCAGTCGTGGCGTTTCTGGCCCAAGCGCTGGCGGCGAGCACCGCTTTCTCGAGCGCGGCGATCGCGAGCTGCCCGTCCGTTTGACCGAGCGGAACAAGCCGCACCCCGGCGGTCACCAAATTGGCGACATAACTTTGGAGAAAGGCGGGCAAGGCGAGGCTAATCGGAATGCCCTCCCTTGCCGAGCGGACTCCAAGGATGACGGCAAGAACGGGCGGAACCTCACGTTCCGAGAGCAGTTGCGAAAGTGAATCCAGAAGGCGGTCGGGCCACACTTGGCGAAGCGTCGCTCGGCATGCAGACGCCTGTTGCGATGACTCAAGCGCGAATTCCGATGTCCCCCGGAATGCGGCCGCCAGTTCCGCAATTTCAAGTAGCTTCGCGGAATCGTTGTCCCGGGCGCCGCACCAGGCTTCGCAGAAGAAAATCGCTTCGTTTCGAACGGAGCCGTAGCAAAGATCGGCTTCCAGCCAATCAACGAGACTTTCGCGGTCTTTTATATATCCCGATTCGACAGCCCATTCGAGACCATGGGAATAGCTGTAAGCACCGGTAGGGAAAGCCGGCGAAAGCCAGCTTTGCAGTCTCAAGAGTGCCGACGTCGGGGAGCAATTTTGCTCGTTACTCATGATGATGCCCCCCATCGCCATGGCTGTGATGCTGGTGGCCGTTCCCGCCGTACGCGCCACCTTCGGGCTGAAATGGGACCTGCACCTGCACGAGATCCGCTCCGAAACCGCGGAGCATGTCCTCAATCACGTGGTCGGGCCGAATCCGAAGAACCTCGTCTCGAATTTCCGTGGGGAGATGGCGGTTTCCCAGATGCCAAGCAAGGCGCACAAGCTGTTGAGGATCTTTGTGCCGGACTTCGACGATGAACTCTGGAGCGGCCTGGACCTCCAGCCACCTCCCGTCTTCCAGTTGCAGGCCATCTCCATCTGCCATTGCCACGGCTTTCGGCAGGTCGAGGAGGACATCCTCGCCTTGATCTGCGGTCAAGCGAATGCGGCGACGGTGACGAGCGTCAAAATCCAGAGTGAGGGTACCTGCGGATTGTTCCTTCGGCCAATGGCCAGCGGGGCGATGAATCAAAGCGTTGTGCATGGTTGTTCATCCTCAATACAAGAAATAGCGTTGGGCCAACGGCAACACCTTCGCTGGTTCGCAGGTCAGCAAACGACCATCGGCACGTACTTCATACGTTTCCGGATCGACTTCCATGCGTGGCGTAGCGTCATTGAGCATCATCGAACGCTTGCCGATTCTGCGCGTGTTGGTGACCGGGAGGAGCTTCTTCGCCATGCCAAGTGCCCCACCCCTTTGAAGGAGGGCTTGGCTCACGAACGTGACCGAGCTTTCCGTCATAGCGCGACCGAACGCACCGAACATGGGGCGGTAGTATTCCGGTTGTGGATTAGGAATCGAAGCGTTCGGGTCTCCCATGATTGCCGCGGCAATCATTCCGCTCTTCAGCACCAGGGCCGGCTTCACTCCAAAAAACGCCGGATTCCAAATGCTCAGATCCGCAAGTTTTCCAACTTCTATCGAGCCCACGTAATTTGAAATACCTTGAGCGATCGCTGGATTGATCGTGTACTTAGCAACGTACCGCCGAGCCCTGAAATTATCGTTGTCGCCTTTCTCCTCTGCGCGCCGCCCGAATTGCTTCTTCATTTTGTCGGCGGTCTGCCAAGTCCGGAGAATCACTTCTCCTGCGCGGCCCATGGCTTGGCTGTCGGACGACATGATTGAAAGTGCGCCAAGGTCGTGAAGAATATCCTCTGCCGCAATCGTTTCCTTTCGGATACGACTCTCTGCGAACGCGAGATCTTCGGGAATACGGCGATCCAGATGATGCGTCACCATCACCATGTCGAGCGCCTCTTCGAGCGTATTCACTGTGTAGGGACGCGTCGGGCCTGTGGAAGACGGAATCACGTTCGGCGCGCCGCACACTTTAATAATGTCCGGCGCATGCCCTCCGCCGGCGCCTTCGGTATGAAAGGTGTGGATTGTCCTGCCCTTGAACGCCGCGATTGTGTTTTCCACATAGCCGCTTTCATTCAGCGTATCGGTGTGGATCAAAACCTGAATGTCCATGTCATCCGCAACAGAAAGACAGCAATCGATCGCGGCTGGCGTCGTCCCCCAGTCTTCGTGAAGCTTCAAGCCGCAAGCACCTGCCTCTATCTGTTCAACCAGGCCGGCGGGTGAACTTGCGTTCCCTTTGCCGAAAAAGCCCAAGTTCACGGGGAAGGAATCCGCAGCTTCAAGCATCCTTCGTATGTGCCATGGCCCCGGCGTGCACGTCGTGGCTGTTGTCCCCGCCGCCGGTCCCGTTCCGCCGCCCATCATTGTGGTCACGCCGGAGAACAGCGCTTCTTCAATCTGCTGCGGACAAATGAAGTGGACATGCGTATCGATCCCGCCGGCCGTAACAATGTTTCCTTCGCCGGCAATCACCTCGGTTCCGGGTCCAATAATAATGTCCACGCTTGGCTGCACATCGGGATTACCAGCTTTCCCAATCGCCGCAATCCGCCCATCCTTGATCGCGATATCACCCTTCACGATTCCCCAGTGGTCGAGAATCAGTGCGTTGGTGATAACTGTATCTACCGCACCTTCGCTCCGCGTCCGCTGCGATTGCCCCATTCCGTCGCGGATGACTTTTCCGCCCCCAAATTTCACTTCTTCCCCGTAAACCGTAAAATCCTTTTCAACCTCGATCACAAGGTCGGTATCCGCGAGGCGCACCTTGTCGCCAACCGTTGGACCGAACATTTGCGCGTAAGCGCTCCGACTCATTTTGTGGGGCATTCTCAATTACCTCTGTCTCGGCAAAGACTCATTTCGAGTCTCTCGGCGGCAAGCTTCCCATCACCGCCTGGTTGAATCCGTAAACCAACCGCGCGCCTGCGTAAGGAACCAGCCAAACCTCACGCGATTGTCCCGGCTCAAACCGCACTGCCGTTCCCGCCGGAATGTCCAGGCGATATCCAAGGGCGGCTCCTCGATCAAAGGCGAGCGCGCCGTTGGCTTCAGCGAAATGATAATGACTGCCAACCTGAATCGGCCGGTCACCCGTGTTCGCGACTTTTAGAGAGATAGCCACCCTGTCCTTGTTCAGAACAATCTCGCCACTTGCTGGAAAAATTTCGCCAGGTATCATGTCAGTTCACCTCTTCCCCACCGGGGCTCTTTAGCGAATTGGGTCGTGAATGCTAACGAGTTTCGTGCCATCGGGAAACGTGGCCTCCACTTGCATTTCGTGAATCATTTCCGGGATGCCTTCCATGACCCGATCGCGCGTCAGGACTTTGCCGCTTTCAGACATGAGTTCTGCAACTGACTTGCCGTCGCGTGCTCCTTCCAGCACGAAATCCGTGATCAGCGCAACGCTTTCCGGATAGTTGAGTTTGACGCCTCGCGCGAGCCGCGCTCGTGCGACCTGCGCTGCGACCGCGATCATCAGCTTGTCTTTCTCCCGCGGCGTAAGATTCATGATTCTCTCCGACTAAAGCCGCACTCAACACGACCACATCTTCGGCACCCGGAAAGGTCCAGGTGCAGCCTGGTTGCCGAATTGCTGGAGCAGGTTGCGCAGGGCGGCCCTCAAATCGCAGGAGGCCTTTGCAGCAAAGCGAACAACCATCAGCCCACCTACCAACGTCGCCGCACATTGACACTCGAGCGAAGAAGCCACCTCGCGTATAAACTGCAAACGCACTTCGAGGTCGGGCCCGAAATAGAGCAGTGTTGCGATGGCAGTGCAGTCCGACAGCAACGCCTTCCGAGAAAGATGTGAAAAAACCTCATCGGTGGCGCGAAAGCTGTCCGCCCAGACGAGCCGTCCGTCTTTCTTCACTCGCCAACTATCCATGATGTTTCCGGCGGAGACTTTCTCTCCATGCGCCGCGCGGCCGAGCACCAACCACTCCAAGGCGAGAAGTTCAGACCCTGACCAGACTTCGATCTCCGTCCTGCGGCAGACCCGCGCGCGATTGAAAACGATCGTTTCCTGTGGTAGCCACGCAAGTTTCGCCGAGTCACGCGCTCTGAGCGTCGTCGTAATGTGCGCGGATTCGTTGATTGCGCGATAGACCTTCTCCGCGGCCTGGGTTGTGACTGCGATGGAAGCGTTGCTCATTGCTGTCACGCTGGATTCAAGGCGGTCTCCTCCCGCAATGCCTCCGGAGGTATTTACAAGAACGGCCTCCTGCACCTGGGTGCCGGCCGTTCTTGGGAATAGAACACGAATCGGAGATCTTTGGTAAACGTCTATGACGCGAGTGCCTCTTTCGGAGCTCCCGAGTACGATTCGGCAAGAACCTTCTGCTCTCTGCAGATCTTTATCTGATGAATTTTCTGAGCGTGGCGCCGGCGTATCAAAAGCGCTCGTATCGTCAGTGAAGTAAGAGAGCGACGCGGTATCGCACATTAGTTGTCCCCGGTCTCTTCGGTCGTCCACGCACAGTTGTTCGTGATCGGGCTTCGCCTGTGCCGCTCTTTTTTGTGAATACCGTGAAGCGTATGGCGGGCGGTGAGACCGCTTCCGGGACCGGGCTCAATACGCATCAGCCAAATCGTGTCCCGGAAGCAGCTGCTCATCGCGCCCGCCTTGAGGAAAAATCAGAATCCCGCCAAACCCTCCGGGCTGTTGTAGGGGATGGCGACACTGGTAACCTCTTCTAGCGAGCCGTCTGGCTTGGTGGCGTACCCCACCAGCTTCGAGGCGTTCCCGTAGATCTGGTAGAAAAAGGCGCCATCCGGTGAAACCCAGCTGTCGCTCGGTCCGCTGCTGACGTCCCCACAAAGCCCCCTGAAGGTGCCATCGCCCTCGACGTTAGGGCACGCAGGATCCTTCGCAACTCTGATCTCGGGGCCGTCAATATGGAAGCTGGTGACGTTGCTGTACCCGAAAACCGTAGCGTACAAGAGGCGGTCATCGGGGGAGACGGCCAGCCAGCAAAGTTCAGCGATCTTGCCTCGCCTCGTGTCGATCGGTACGACCTTGTCGACGCCAATTCTGCCGTCTTCGTCAATGTGGCCCAAGCTGACTCCGTCACCGACGGCGTATGCGATGATGAAAGAATCCGGCCGGTTGTGTAGGAAGGCGATGTAGAAAGGAGAACCGCCCCCTCCGTCCTGGAACGAAGGGTCGCTGAGCGTGCCGTTTGCATTCACGCGGAATACAACGATCCCGTCGGGATCTGGCGCATTCGAAGCGACGGACCGTGTTCTGCCGTCTGGACCAGGCACCCAGAGAATCGGTGAACCGTCCGGATAGGTACCGGAGATCGCAATAGGCAAATCGAATGTGGTGCCGACAAGGAAAAACTTCTCATCCGGTGAGAGCACACCCATAGTTGGAACACGGTGTGGTTTCTCCGGGGTATTCGCCGTGTATCGCTCCATGCGCTGCGTAAGTCTGCCATCACTCGAGACCGACATGAGCCGGATATGATCGGGTCCGAAGGAGTGGACCACGTAAAGCATGTTCTTCGAGGGAGAATATGCCAGCGATTTGGCAGTGCCGCTCTTTCCCTCCACGTCGTTCCCGGTCGGCTTGGTGTCGATTAGTGTGAGCCTGCCCTTGTCGCCCACGGCGAAGCTAGAAACCGAATTGTCCCCGCCGTTTGTGGCAAACAGAAACTTGCGATCTGGTGAGAGGATGACGCTAGCCGCGCCTTCAAAAGAGTTGGGTGCGCTCTCCTGGCCGCTGATCGGTTTGTAAGTCCCGGAACCGGCACCTCCGGTGGCTACTCGCTCCGCCTCTGTAAGCGTCCCGTTCGCAGACCGATGGTAGTGGATGATGCAGTTCCTTACCTCGTTGGTTTGGATGTAGAGATGGCCACCACGACCGTTCATGCTCATCTCTCTCGACATGCTTACTTCTTTCGCCATGCTTATCTCCTTTTTCTCAGAACACTGTTTTTTTCTTCTGCTCCATAGAAAGTCAGACCAGATAGAAAATCTCCCCACGCGTAATCCAAACTATTTGGTTTTGTCTCCGTCGCGTAGAATCGGGTAAAACTGGACCCAAGTCATGTCGGTCTTGGCGACGAAGGCTTGATGGCAGCTGGCACATTCAGCTGCGGAGGCTTCCTTGGCCCACGAAGAATAAGGAAGCGGGTGATGTCCGAAGTTGAAGAAGCCCCATCCGTTGGTGGCCGCAAATCTCTTGCTATCTTTGACCGTCACATCCATGCCATTAAATTCCCCGTTGAAATATCCGCGGCCCGATGGTTCGGTGCGCGAGCCGTCGGGAAAGGTCGGATTGAGAACGCGCGTCAGTTCCTTGACGACGACGGTCCCTTCGGGAAATGAACCGGTCTTGAGATACACGTCCAGGTTTTTCTCTTCGACGTAGACATGGTGGTATTCGGGGAAGCCCGCCTTGCCATTGTTGAGGCCATTGGGCGTCAATGGCGCGCCGACAAAGACCCAGTGCCGATAGCCCTCTGGCAGCTTCAACTTTCCATCGGCATCAAACACTGCTGTGGATTGCGGGGCTGCCGCGACCCGGCTCGGGTCACGCACCAATGAACTCGCGGCAACGACACCCAACCCCAAGATGACTACCAGCAAAACTTTTCGCATTTTGCGATCTCCTTTGAAACGTTTTCGAAACTCGCTCTCTTCACGCAGTGTTTCTCACTTCGAGGCGAGAGCCGGATACCCTTGCACATAAACCCAGTCCGTCCCCCTTGCAGGAATGTGGCACCCCAAGCAGTCTTTCTTGTAATCGGTTGCAACTTGCTTGTCGGGGGCGTCGGATTTGAACAGAGCCCAGCCCCAGCCATCACCCCACAGTGGATTGCCCGGAAAGCGTCCTTTTTCGTCCTTGATCATCACGAACCAGACTTTCGTTCCGGAAGCCCAATGTGCGTCGCCTGTAGTCATTTGGGCGTGGTCCGTTCCAAAGACTTCCTTTACCAGAACAGTTCCGTCGGGAAACTTCCCGGTTTTCCGGTAGCTTTCAGCGGAGCCCGGGGATGCGTACGTGAGATGCATCTGGTTTCCTCTCGGGTCGAGCACCATGTATGTTCCGAGCGCCTGGTAGCGGTCTCGGTAGTCGCTTGGCTTGTGAATGCTTCCCGTCTTATCGACCAGATCCCATCCGTTGTAGCTGTCGTTAGTTTGTGGTTTGCCTTGCTGATATCCCGCCAGAAGGAGGAGCGTGAGAATAACAATTGCGATCCGGAAACTCATAATTTGTCGTGTCGTTTTCATTGCACTCCTGTTCATTGCAAATATCTGGCCAATATCGAAAGTCGTGCTTTCTTCCGGCAAACCAGGCTTTAACTCGTAGGATCGCGCGAGGAAGTGTCAAGCGGATGTCGTCCTGCGGTCTCCGTGTGCTGCAATAACGACAGCGCGAATGCAGCACAGGGCCGCTACCAATTTTTAGCCGTGCTCGCCTCGGTCGATGTTGCACCACACTGGGGTTTTTCAAGCCATTCCCCCATGGCTTCGTTCCGTAAACTTATGGGAATGAAACCAAGCGAATGCCAGCGAGCTAGGATTCGTCGGCATTCAAATTCGCTGCGCGATTCTTCGCAAGAATGACGAGGGTTCGTATCAGCCTTTGGCAATCGTCGTGCTTCCTCAGCAGGACATACCGAGACGGTCTTTGATAGGGAGGATCATTTCCCTTGACCCCGCGATCGGCAACGTCGGTTTGTTCCGCACGGGCGCGAACCTTCACTCGGTAGGGAGAACTGCGCATGGATATTATCTCGCGAGGCTTTTCCGGTCGGCGCAGCGCGGAAAATGCAAAGCTGCCGCCAGGGCAATATCTCACCACGGACTTCCCCGTCCTGTCCGCTGGGCCAACACCACATGTGCCGCTCGACCGCTGGGAATTTACGATTGACGACGGAAATCGCGTCCTGCAACGCTGGGACTGGAAGTCTTTCCGCGACTTGCCCACCGAGAGCTTTACAGTTGATTTGCACTGCGTGACGCGATGGTCGAAACTCGGCACATCGTGGGAAGGCGTTTCTCTCGATACGATCCTCGCAGAAGTCAAAACCGACGCTTCCTATGCTCTCGCCCGTTCCTACGGCGACTACACTACAAATTTGCCTCTCGATGATCTGAGGAACAAGCAGGCGTGGATCGCCTTCCGATTTGACGGCAAGGATCTTGCACCCGAACACGGCGGCCCCACGCGGCTTCTTGTCCCCCATCTCTATTTGTGGAAGAGCGCCAAATGGGTTCGGGGCATCACCCTGATGGACAAGGATAAGCCTGGCTTTTGGGAAGGCCTCGGCTATCACATTTACGGGGATCCATGGCGGGAGCAGCGTTATTCGGGCGACGAGTGATGTGGCGTATCGGAACGGTCGTTGCTCTCCACAATGAAACCGCAACGGCTCGTACGATCACGCTCGAAGTTCCAGACTTGCCGGATCATCTCGCAGGCCAGCACGTTGACGTGCGGGTAACGGCCCCGGATGGATACTCTGCAGTGAGGTCGTACTCGATCGCATCCGCGCCAAATTCCCACGGGCAAGTTGAATTAACCGTCGAACGGCTACCGAACGGCGAAGTCTCACCCTATCTCACGCAGGAAGTCGCCACCGGCGACCGTTTGGAGTTGCGAGGTCCAATTGGCGGCTGGTTCGTCTGGCGCGCAGAACAAACTGAGCCCATCCAGCTAATCGCAGGGGGTTCTGGCATCGTTCCACTCATGGCCATGATTCGCTCGCGCGCTTCTGGGGGCAGCATTGCGCCCTTTCGATTGTTGTATTCCGTGCGTGAACCGCAAGCCGTTTACTACCGGGACGAATTGCAGGCGCTATCCGATGAAGACCATTCTTTGCGTGTCACGTACGCATACACCCGAGTCGCTCCGACGGATTGGCCGAGGCCGCCCGGCCGAATCAACACCCCTCTGATTGCGGATGCGACCTGGCCGTCAAGCCTTGCCCCGACTTGCTACGTCTGCGGCCCCACATCGTTCGTCGAAAGCGCAACTGACCTCCTCATCGCCTCCGGTAACGACCGCAACAAGATCAGAACGGAGCGTTTTGGCTCCACGGGAGAACGAAAATGAACTCGACTGCGTACGACTACCTCGACGGCAACGCATCTGGTGGCGAATTGAGCAAAATATTCGCCGTGGACCTTACGGCTGCTAAAGGTCAGTGCGCGAACTGCGGCGCAACGAGGCGTGTCGCCGACGCACATGTGTACATGCAAAGTCCCGGCATCGTCGCTCGGTGCTCCGCTTGCCAGCACGTACTCCTGCGTCTCGTAACTGTTCGCGAGCGCGTGTTTCTTGATGTGCGCGGTATGACATACCTCAGCATCGACACATCCCACGTCCGCCCAGCAGAGTCCGCTCAATCAACTCTTGACATGCCCGCCTAGCATCTTGTTCGTATTCCTGGCCGGGCAATGTGCGCGAACTTCAGAACTTGGTCGAACGAGCCGCAATCCTGAGTCATAACGGAGTTCTACCGAATCCTTTGCCCGTGCTGGTCTCGGACCGAGTGGCCGCGAATTTGACAGTCTCAGATCCTATTAGTCTGCGCGGTGCACCGGGCACGTTCATGGATTCGCAACGAGCGATCATTCTTCAGGCGTTGGACGGAGCGGAGTGGGTCGTCGGAGGTCCTCAAGGCGCCGCAGCCCGATTGGGACTGAAGCGGACCGCTTTGATTGCCAAGATGAGGAAGCTCGGAATCTCACGGTCACCGCGCCGATCCGAGACGGTTGGTCTGGCAGGCGGGTGATTCCAATTTCCTGCAACAGTTCCCTAGACCGTTGTAGTAAGTTTTCGAAAAGCAGCCCCAATTTTCCGATGAGATTAGCCTTCGTCTATGTGACACTGTCGTGACAGCACCACGCCAAACGATCAAGATTGAGGCTAGTGCGAGCACGTCCTTTCGGCTTTCAACCGAAGCGTTGGGTGATGTTGTCTTCCCGCGCGCGAGTCTTGGCAGCGGTCTACAAGAACGTTGCCAATAACCCCCCTTGGGAGGCCGGCGTTCCAACCGCAACGCAGAATGGCTAGTCACCCAGCATCGATCCACAACTTAAGCTCGGCGAGCTTCTGACGTTGACCAAGACTTGCGATCAGGTTCCGGAAGAATTCCATTAATCTATTGTTTTCCGGGGGATCAGCAAATCAAGGCAGCGAAGGAAGATGAAACAGTCGAACGAGTTCAGCCAAAAAATAGGCCGATTTGTCAAAATTTGGAAACTACGGAGAGCAATGGAAACCGAGCAATCGACCGTAAGCTTTGTAGAATCTGGAGCGGGCGATGGGAATCGAACCCACGTCCGAAGCTTGGGAAGCTTGGAATAAAACTCTGAAAGCGATTGATCTGGCGGCACTTAGCTTTCCGAGCGATGGCCTTAATTGGAAACTAAATGGAAACTGAAAGCAGTTACGGATTGCCACCGCACTGTATTGCCCATTTACCCGTGGACTGACGGTGACGCAAGGCGGGTTTGCAGTCCTTTGGCCAGCAATTGGCCAGTACATTGCCTATTAATACATCACTAAGTAAGTAAAGCTAGCCAGTTCGAGGGTCACTAAGGACCCTCATTCGGAGCCGATTTTTGGGCCGCCCCTTGGCGCCTCAGGCCGTCCTCCCGAAATACATGCACGCTTGCGAGGTTTTATCCACAGACCGCGCCCTTATCAAGTAACACTTAACGTCTGTCCCTGCGGCAGCGAAGAGATCGAGTCCCCGGGGTGGGGTAATGGTAAGAGCAATTAAGCTTCGCTAGTATCGACGTCCAGTGTACTTAGAAGGTAATGTCAGGCCGACATAAAGCGGGATGCCCTGGTGCTGTGAACACCGTGACGCCCTAATCAGTGTGGCCCATCGTGCGAGCTACAGTGACTAGACGCAGTATAGCAAGTCGGTATTCCGATTTTGCCCCGCCAGCGTCCCGCAAATCCAAAGATAAGGGACGGTTCTGTGTACAAATCCTGCGTTTGTGGTCTGCTTCTAGCGTTAGGTTTTTCTGTAGGCTGCGGTGGCAGTGGTGGCAGTTCGTCTGGCACCCCCCAATCACTCCGGTTAACATCCAAGGTCAGTACGAAGTGATCGCAAGCTCGACTGCTAATCCTTCCGGCGTTTCTCTAATCGAGACCAACTTCAGCCAGGCTGGAACGAGCGCCTCTGCGAGCACCCAAAACGTTGTAATTATCCAAGGGACGCAGAGCAGCAACGGCATCACGTTGGTCAGCCTTGGTGGAGAATGCGACAACGGCACTCTTGGCGACGATTCGATTCAGGGAACGTTTTCAAGTCAGACGCAGGCTTCCATTTCTCTGAATGAGGCCGGATCTCTAGGATCGGTCGCGGCCACAGGAAATGTCACCTTTGCATCTGACGGCAGCGCGATCACTACCGGAACTTACAGCATTCCAGCCGCGTGCGGTTTCCTTGCGAATAGCGGTTCCATCACTGGAACTAAGATAAGTCCGTTCTCCGGCTCATACGCCGGGATGTTAGACAACGGTGCCGGCTCAACAGATGCCGTCATTGTGTCTGTCACGCAATCCGGGCTTAACCTGACCGTCACCGGAACAGACAATGGCATGGCGTTCACTCTCACTGGCAGCGTGGTTGGGGCAACGTTCGATGTCACAGGCACAATCGCAGGCAGACCGTAGAAGACGTAGGCATCTACGACCACACCAACAACACCTTCTTAGTTTTCGACACTCAACTTAATTTCTTGGGAACCCTCAAGGCCGGTACGAACCCACAAGCTGTCTCCTTGGCGTCAAAGCTTTTCAAGACCGCCCGGCTTAACAAATAAAAAGCAACTCTCCAAGTGAACTCATTGATTCACGGGCTGGGGGTCACTACCGTCGTTCCGTTAGCCTTTAAAGCAACCAACATTGGTTCCTTGTAGCCAGCCAAGTCCACGATAACAACCCGAGTGTCAAAACCCGTAACAAAAATCTTGAGCTTGATCTTGCATACGGGCATCTTCGTGAACATCACCTCACCGGACTTTATGTCCTGATTTCCATGCACATTCTTGCATTTCTCGTCGGCACCGCTCAGCTCGACTTTCGATTGCGTGGGGAGGGTGTCTTTGTTTTCGGCAGATATTCTGAAGCGGACGTTGATAAGCGAGTCTGCATCCCCCTTCTTGTCGACCTTGTCTCCTGTCTTTGGTGTGTCCTGATCGATTTGGAAGCCGGACTTCGATGGCGCAACGCACAGAAGTGCCAGACACAGGAGAACACTGAGAATTCCAGTTTTATGTTTCATCGTATTCCCTCCTATGGTTGCTCCTGGTTTTCTAACGCCGGATGTTTATCGGGCAGTAAGTCATGTAGCAGTTCATCGTAATAGGGCTTGTCTTTTAGACTCGCGCGCGAGCCAGGAAAGTACGCCAGCGCAAGTCTCAACGAGTCAGGCGGCTCCAGAGAGGTCATCGATACGGCGCATCGCTCGTTATGAGAAAGCCGCGTGTTATCGATCATAGGAAAATCAAATAATCCCACCCAGAATTCCGTGTCGATTTCCCTGTACCCGACAAGATCCAGATCCGCTTGCTGGCATTGTTCGACTGTCAAGACCTTGGAGACATAGAGACGAACCTGGATTTCACGCGCGATTGGATCATACTTGGTTAATTCGAGCTTAAATTGCCGATAATGACGCTCCCGATCGTTAGAACTCATCGACAAACACAGACGGGAAACACCTTGTCCCGGTTGGAATGCTGCGTCGGGGATGGAGTGCGATCCAAAGTATAAGTAAGCCTTCAGATCATCGACTACGCCCAGCGACGCTGTGTCCCCGATCTCCACCATTCCGCTGTCAGAGACCACGGTGAGTTGACGTTCTATCACCTGTTGCGAAACTTTTTCCAAACGTTCGCGCAGTGACGCATAGGTGCCCTGCTGTTGGTCCGGGATCCTGCGTCGCACTGCTCTGAACAGCGGCGCGATATCCAAAGACTCATGGAAGTTAGAGGCCAGCAACTCCAAGTTAAGCACATTCAGATCGAGCTGCTGATCAAGATTCAGCTTTTGATCTTTGCTCATGAACGTCCCGAGAATGGAGTTGAACATGTCTTTCCGCAAAAGGCTGTCGGCTTCCTCACGCCGTCCCATCATCTCGGCATACATCCGATAGTTATTTTCGCGAGCCTGGCGCGTATTGAGAGACGCATTAAACCAGAAGCCTAAGATCAGAGTGACCAAAGGCATAGCGACCGCTTTGAGGAGATCTATTCGTGTGGAAGATTTTTCTTCCGCCTTCTGCGAGGCTTGGGAACTAGCCTCGACAGAGGCTTTGTCGCTAGCAGATGCTTCTTCGTCCACGGCTTCACCTTTTCCTTAGGACGTAATTGCCCCTTGCGTCAGGACCTATGAGCTCAAAATCGAACTGGGACGGATTGGGAAAGGAAAACACAACTGCTGATGGGCGCCCCGTATAGCCTGGCAAGCTCAGAGTGCATTGCCCACTTTGCTGAACGTTGATTCGGTAGGAACCGTCGGAGGCTGTCGTCCCTTGGGTGACGTTCTCCCCGCATTTGATTTCAACAGCGGCTCGTGCAACCGGTCTACCGGCGGAAGTCAGCGTGCCGTAAATTTGTCCCGCAAAGAGAACGACAGGAGAAAGCAAAGCCAACCCCATAAAGAGGTACTTAAGGTGTCGCATCGACTCTCCTCCCCTGTGAGTGGCGGCCTGGTGTTAGAAGATAGTGAGGTTCCGGCTGTGTTCGTTTCATCACAGTCGCGAATTTTAGGGTGTGTGAGGCTCGAGCGTGTGACACTCAGGTCGCTAGAATCCTGAAACGCTCGACTGTCACCAAACTGTCACTAAAACCGACGCAAAATGAACAAGAACAGAGCAAATCCAAAAAACAAAAATTGTCGGTATCTTGCGGCTGGCAAAGGAATTTAGTTGAATTTTCTATCAGATACCGAGCAGGCGATTTAATTTTTCAAGCCCGCACGTTGAACTAATGCAATACCCAGCCCTCGCCGTTTGGCGAGGATGGGTGGATTCCTGGTCAATTCTTGACAGTCATTGCTTCCGAGTTTACTGCCTTCTTGCCTGTCAAACCCTCAAGCCCAGCCAAAACGCCGCCTGAGTGTCGTTGTTGCCGCTCGTGGGGAGTGAACATTTTCTGTGTGTGTATCGATTATACTGTGAAACGGTTTGGTTCCTCGAAACACTACCTGAGCAAAAGTCAAATCACCCAAGAAAAGAATGAACTGGGTCCGGTGTACGTGCGTTTACCGGGCAGCGACGTGAATTTCCGGCCAAGTCAGCCCACGAACCCAAGCGCGGCGAAACGACCTCTGACGAAAGGACAAACTGGTATGAATCTTATTCTCGACAAGCGGGCCATGCTCCTTCTCGCCGTATTCTCGATCCTCGCCGTACTTCCGGTTCCGATCTACGCACAAGACATCGTGGCATTGCCGCCAGCGCGAGTGGCCGTTGAATATGAGTTTAACCTTCGCGCCGAAGGTGGAACGCCGCCCCTAGACTGGAGAATTCTCGACGGAGCACTTCCACCCGGAATCTACCTCCTCCCAACGGGAGAACTGCGCGGGGTGCCTACCGCTCCCAGACAGCAGCCGTTTGAATTTGTCCTAACAGTCGCAGATTCGGGAATACCGGCACAACAAGATGTCCGCCACTTTTCCCTGCTGGTCACTCCCGCCCATTTACATATGGTTGTGAACACCCCAAACCTGAAAATCGTCTCTCTCGCGCCCCCCGCGGATAAACACAAATCCGCTCCGCCACCGAAATCTCAAAGCGCACCTATGCAAAGGGTCTCTTATAACCCGAACCGGGAACCACACTGGGTTGTGCCCTTGGGGCCAGTTGCGAGATTGTCCAGCGCGGAACAATCTGCCCCCGATAAAGGTGAGAGAAGATCCCGAAAGGCAAAGTCAACGGATCCTATCGATCCTGCAACATTTATAGAAGTGTACGAAGACACCAAGACGGGCAACCGCCTGCGTCGCTATGAGCCCAAAGCTCAAGACCCAAGAAATTCCCTGCAATTCGCCGCCGATCTCGAAAGCACGATTGTCATCGTTCCTAATGGCTCCAAGATGGGCGATGATCCCGCGCTCAACAAGCTGTATATGACGGCAAAACTCTCATCGGGAGATACGAGCAAGGATGTCCCAGTGATTGGGTATGCTGAGATCGGAATAGATAAGGCTTCCATGGCCACTCAGACCGGTGCCGCATTCCAGTCAGCGGCTAACGTGCAAGCAATGATATTCAACATGGCTTACACGGTCGGCGACATCATGAAATATGTTTACTATCCTGCCGTGGAGAATACCAACTCCCAGAGAGCTCAAACTTCGATCGATGCTCGGGAGTGGCTGCAGCAGAATAGCGAGATCGATCTGCGAGCGAAGGGGGTCATGGAAATCGATAAAGGCATCGAGACCGCCATCCAGACAAAGAAATGGGATAACGAAAGTCTGTTACGAGCTCAAGAGCGATTTCGCTTGTACCAACCCGAAATCCAAGCCATCTCTGACTTCTTCGTTAAAAAGGAGAATCTAACAATCGTTGAAAGGGTTGGCATCGAGGTCTTTTGGATTGACCGCGACTCAATGGAACGGATCGCGCAGCAATTCAAGGACAATATTCAAACTGCGTTTGATCCAAAGAGTACGCCCGAAGCGCAAGCACAAGCGCTTCAGGATCTCCTGGAGCGGGTGAAGCTCGTATACCAGGACTTTGGCGATTTCCGGCGCGAGACTCGAGACCAAATTGCACGGACGCGAGCGTCCGAGACCCATACCAAAGATGAATGGGACGCGATGTTCCAGGACGCCATAGTTGCCCTGGCCCGGGAGCGCCGCACGGTCGCGTTCGACCAACTCAAAAAGCTACTCGCGACTGGAACCATTTCATTGACTTCCAATCAAGCGAAGGACGGTGACCGGCTTACAGTGAAGGTGGCGTCTGTTCCGGGTGACGGTTCCGGTGAAGGAATACCAGTCGTTTTCGAAATCGCCATTAAGAAGTTCGGAGCAAAGATCCAATGGTCGCCATCGCTGCTGTTCGTGCGGCGTCTCGGCGTGACCGATGCCGAGGCCGCACCGCCGACAGGTTCGACAGCACCTCCCTTGAACAAAGTGAACTTTGCCGCTTCCCCGGGCATGACGTTCGGAGTGGCGTACTTCAAGCGGGGCGAGACAAGTTGGAATAAGTTTGCCCGCGCAGTTGGTCCGGGCGTAGGAATGAACGTTACGTTCATGAACTACAACGACCCAAGCTTTAACCTCGCCACAACGCAGTTTACGAACACAACCGGCACCAACGTGCAGGTTGGGGCGGGCATCGTCGGCTCCCTGTTCGACAACAAACTGCAACTAAGCTACGGGTGGAATCTGAATGTCGAACGCCGCCGGACATACTTCGCCGTCGGATTCGGCTTCATTGAGATTGGCAAAGAGGTGGCCAAGTACATTCCCAAGTAGCTCCGGGTGACTTGATCACGCCGGGACGAGAGCGAATGAAACGATTTGGGTGCCCGAGGCACTACCTGGGCGAAGTTCAATTTACCTCCGAATGGACGAAGTGGGTTCGGCGCATCAGGGGTTGCAGGCACCTCGTGAATTGCCAGGATAGTCCGCACGGCCGAGCCGGTAGATTCGCCGCGATCCAGCAGAACTATGAGGCGCGGGGTCGCCGGGAAGCGTGCACCGGGTCTCGGAGCCCCGTGCGGAATGAAAATATTGAATACCCAATATGAGTCCGTCCACCATGAACGCCCCAAAGTTGTCCGACATGTTCGAACGCTTGTTGCGGGCGGAAGGACAGTCTCGGGCGGCCAGGAGCGTTGAATACTTCGGTGTGCTTGACATGCTGCTGGGGCTCGTTCTGCTGCTCGATCCCTGGTTAAGCGTGTCCCTTCTGCATATTCCGTCGCTGACGATACAGGGTGAGAACTATTTGCGGCTGGTGGGCGTGCTGGTGTCGGCGCTCGGCATGCTCTACGTGGTCAGCGGCCGCTTGAATGCCGAGGGATTCGTGTTTGCTTCGCTGCTGGACCGCCCCCTGTCGCCGGTGGTCATGGCGGTGCTTTGGTACAAGAATATTCTTCCCGGAGCGCTGGCTCTGGCGTTCGCCGTCAGCGATTTCGGCGGGTTTCTATGGACACTTTCCGCGTGGCGTGCGGACAGGCGGCTGGGGCCGTACACGCGGCAAGGACTTATTGCCCGAATCGTGGCGGGCATTTTCGGGTTCGTGAGCGGCGTCGTGCGGGATGCGCGGACATTTCATCCGGATGGACGGGTGATGCGCGGGTCGGCGCGGTCGCTGCACGCGCCGGATGAGTATCTGGGACAGGCCGGCGAACTGCTCACAGGCACGGTGATGCTGCGCATGGGGATGGGCTTGATGAAAAAGGCAGCGCCGCGTTGGTTGCGGGAGCATATACCGGACGCGCCGAGTATTGCCTGCCGTTTTTTCGGCGGACTTCCCCCGAGCGAGAACGAGTTGAGCCGCCGCCCGGGCGAAGACCTGGATCTGCTGTGCACCGCGGGCGGCGATCGCCTATGGAAATTGGTGGTGAACCTGATCACCGGAGGCAGGATGTATGGCCTCCAGCGGTTCGACTATTTCAGGAACTTTTACTACACACAGACGAGGTATCAAATCGGCGAAGCGGCCGAGCAACTGTGGATTCGATTGGTTCCCGCGGGCGCGAAGCAAAATTCTCCAACGGATGACGCGGGCCGGGAGCAAGAGCTCAGCGAGGCAATCGCGGGGCACAGGCTTCTCCGGATGGAGGCCCAGCGCGCGGGTGATCGCCATGCGCCCTGGATCGCGTTCGGGGAAATTCGATTCGAAGACGAGATTCAGATCGATCAAGAGGCTTTGCATTTTGACCCGGTGGAGGGGCGCGGGTTTGTGCCCGTTGGATTCCTGACTTACCTTCGCAAGGCCGTCTACCCCGCGAGTGTGGCGCACCGGCCTGAGAATGCATCCTCACGAGTGAGACAGGATCGGGAAGGATTCGCTGCGCGGCTGGTAGGTTACTTCGAACATCGCTCGAGTGCTACTGCGAGGCTGACCATGACTACGGATATGAACGACGGTGCGACGCGAAAACACCGGGGGCTGAGAATCCTTTGCCTCTCTGGCGGAGTTGTCGCGCTGCTCCTGGTTGTGTACCTGGCGGTGCGGTTTACTCGCGACCGCCCGGTGGAATATGCGGATGACGTGCTGCATTTTATGTACGGATCAACTGGCGGCGAGCGGAGGGATGGGATTCCCTACTGGTATTGGGTGGCGCTGCCGGAACTCTTCCCGGAATATTTGCCGGACAAGAAGGCGGGCCATGGCTATTCGTCGTTCGGGATGATTTACGAGAAGAGCAAAGACCCGCGATACGACCTACCGGTGGGCGTGTCAATGCGCAGTTATCGTGGCATCGACGTCGTCTATTTGAATTGTGCTTCATGCCACACAGGCAGCGTGCGCGACGCACCTGGCAGCGATCCGCGCGTAGTTCCGGGAATGCCTGCGAACACCTTTGACCTCGGCGCGTGGGGGCGGTTCCTCACCGATATTATCCTGGACCAGAAATTCTCCGGACAGCGCCTGATGGATCAGATCGAGAAAATGCAGAACGATGCGCACCGGCGCGCACCCAAGCCGGATTTCCTGAACCGAGTGATATTTCGCTACGTTGCCGCTGACCTGATGCGGGACCAATTGTTGATTTTGCGCCAGCGCCTCGCCTTCATAGACAAAGACTCGTGGGGACCCGGCCGCGTGGACACGTTTAATGCTCCGAAGGCGTTGCTCAACTTTCCGATGGCCAAGGCCGACCCCAAAGAGTTGATGGGCAACGCGGATTTTCCATCGATCTGGAACCAGGGGCCGCGCAAAGGCATGCAGTTGCATTGGGACGGGAATAACACGTCGGTTGACGAGCGCAATCTTTCCGCAGCGTTTGGAACCGGCGCCTATCCGCCGACGCTGGATGTTCCGCTGTTGCTGCGAACTGCCAAATGGCTGGAGACCGCGCAACCGCTTCCCTACCCGTATCCCGTCGAGGCGTCGCTGGCGTGGAAAGGAGTGACCATCTACAAAGAATACTGCGCCGGCTGCCACGGCACGCGCGAGGCGCCGTTCCGCCACACTCCTCCGGAAATAAACGAACGAGTAGGAACCGTTGTGCCTATTGCGAATATCAATACGGACCGCGCGAGGCTGGACTCCTACACGTGGGAACTCGCTGTGAATCAGAGCACGTTATACGCGGGCTACGAGAAGGACTGGGGATTCGAGAAACCCTACCCGCAGCGCTTCAGCCATTTTCGCAAAACGGGCGGGTATGCAAATGCGCCTCTTGACGGGCTATGGTTGCGCGCGCCCTACTTACACAACGGGTCAGTGCCCAATTTGCGCGAACTCCTAGAGCCCGCCTCGGCCCGGACAAAAACGTTTTATCGCGGAAACGATGTTTACGATCCCCACAACGTCGGCTTTGTGTATGACGTTGCGGAGCGCGACGGCCGGCGCTTCTTCCCCTACTATACACAGAAAAACGGGAACCACAATTTCGGCCATGAAGGTCCGGCGTATGGCACAAGTTTGCCACCGGAGGAAAAGCGGGCGTTGCTGGAGTATCTAAAAACATTTTGAAGAAAGGCCGGCAAATCGTTTGCGGATGACACGGACAAACCCATGAAGAAGAATCCCCTAATCGGCTTCGCGGTCCTTGCGGTACTCGCGGGCATCGTTACGGCTTGGAGAAAGTGTTATCGCGACGCGCCCCAGCCGCAGTGGATCACCTCGGACCAGCGCAGCAACTTTTTGTACGGCGCTGTCGACGCGGAGGATACGCCCGGAATTCCGTACTGGATCTGGCTGGCGTTGCCGCGAATGTTTCCAGAGTACATGCCCGCACCCGGAGGTTACGCTGCGCTGGCGGCACCCTGGGAGGAATCGCTGGAGATGCCGGTGGGTTTCGCGAAGAAGTCGGTAGGGTACGTGCGGGTGACTGGGAATTGTGCGATGTGCCACACCACTTCGTCTGCCGCGGGTCCCGGGGAAATTCCGGCCGTGTTGATTGCGGCTCCTGGCCACACCAGAGATATTCAACCGTTAGTGACTTTCTATCGCCAATGCGCGCAGGATCCACGGTTCAATGCGAGCGAAATCTTGACGGAAGTGGCCAGCGCGACAAAACTTTCCCTGCTGGACCGGGCGCTTTACCGGTACGTGCTGATCCCGCGCACGAAGAAGGCGCTTCTGAATCCGGAGAACGTGATTTTTGCGCCGGCTCTGCAAGTTCACGCCAGAAAACCGGAGGAAAGGTTCAGCGGGAAGCAGATGGACGAATTGCAAGCATGGCTGAAAGGTCAAAGACATTAGCCACAGAGCCAGCGTGGATAAGGCAGAGAAAAAGTGGAAAAGGAAGCATAGAGCGAGATGAAGCAAGAGATTAGCTATCTGGTGCTGCAAGGCGGGGGCATACGCTGCGCGTGGCAGGCGGGCTTTATCGCCGCGTTCGAGCGCACAAAACCGATTCGCCCACGGGCTATTTCCGCCGTGAGCGCAAGTTCCACGGTGGCGTGCGCCCTGGTATGCAGGCGCCTGGAATTTGGCGTGGAGTGCTTCAAAGCAGCAATCGCGCATAAAAGGAGTGAGACATTTCTCCGGCGTGTGATCCGGGGGCAGAGAATTTTTCCTCACGCGGACATTTATCGCAACGCCATCCTGCGAACGTTTGATCAATCCGCGATGGACACTTTGTTTATGGGACCGGACATTCAGATCCTGGTGACACGGACGTCTGCAAATCTGCCGAAGTACGCCGGCACCATGACCGGCCTGACGCTCCACGCTCTTCAGGGGTGCGGAGTACGACAAAGTTGCGCGCGCATGCATCTGCAGTTTGGGTTCCGCAAGGAGTTCCTGTCGGTAAAGCAGTGCGCCACTCCGGCAGACCTGGCGGATCTGGTTCTGGCTTCTTCCTGCACGCCGCCGTTCACACCTTTTTATTCCTTGCATGGACGTCCCGTCCTGGATGGGGGCCTAAGCGAAAGCGTGCCATTGAGCGGGCTGCCTGAAAAGGGCGGTACAGCCCTGGTGTTGCTAACGTCAAAGGGCGCAAAGGAAAAACGTATTCCTGGAATCGTGTTCGCCGAGCCTTCACAAGAATTGAATATCAACGGTTGGGACTACGATGCAAAGAAAATTGACTATCTATACGCACTCGGGAAAAAAGACGGCGGCACGTTTTTTGAGGCCAAGGTGATCTGAGGCCGGAAAGGTGTCGGCATTATCGGGGATCACCGGGATTACCTGAGGAGAGTTCGGAGGCCGGGTAGAGTTTTGCAAATGAGCAGGAATGTCCATCGAGGCCAGGCATGAGTCGTGACAACAGCAGCCCATGCGCCGTGTGCGAGTACGTCGTCATTGGTTCTGGCGCAGGCGGCGGAACTGTGGCAGCGCGACTGGCGCAGGCCGGCCATTCCGTGGTGGTGCTGGAGGCAGGCGGAGATCCACGGAAGCTCAAAGGAGGCGATGTCCTGAACCCTGGGGTCAATCGGCTGCCTGGCGATTACGACGTGCCGGCATTCCACCCCTTTGCATCGGAGAACGAAGCGATGCGATGGGACTTCTTCGTGCGGCACACGAGTGACGACGCAGCGCAACAACTCGACCCAAACTATCGGAAGAGCTACCAGGGCAAACCGGTAGATGGCGTTCTCTATCCGCGAGCCGGAACATTAGGCGGCTGTACGGCGCACAACGCCATGATTTTTGTCGCGCCGAACGACGGAGATTGGGACGAGATCGCCTATATCACGCGAGACCCAAGTTGGGCGGCCGAACGCATGCGTGGCTATTTCGAGCGCGTGGAGAACTGCCACCACCGGCCAATGCAGCGCTTACTCGCCAAAATCGGAATCAACCCGACACGGCACGGGTGGAACGGCTGGCTGCAAACGGAAAAGTCGCTACCCATTTTGGCATTGGAGAATCGCGCGCTTCGTGACGCCGTTTTGGGTGGTGCGTTCGAAGTCTATTTTCATTCGGGCGAGCGGCCCGAGCAACTGCGATGGCTGTTCGAGAGTTTTCTGGATCCCAATGATTGGAGACTGGTCAGGGAAAATGCCGTGGGCGTGCGGTATACCCCGCTGGCCACGCGAAATCACGCGCGAATTGGGACGCGCGAGCGGCTTCTCGAGACGCGCCGCAAACACCCCAATTTACGAATGGAATTGAACGCGCTTGCCACCCGGGTGTTGCTGGACGAAAACAACCGCGCCCTCGGAGTGGAATACCTACATGGGGAAAGGCTATACCGCGCTCACCCCCGGCCGAGTGACGCTCCGGGGGAACTCCGGACGATCCTGGCCTCCCGCGAAGTCATCGTGGCGGCTGGCGCATTTAATTCACCGCAATTGCTGATGCTCTCTGGAATCGGCCGCCGCGAAGTTCTGGAGGAGTTCGGAATCGAGTTGCGCGTGGAACTCGCCGGCGTGGGCAGGAATCTGCAGGACCGTTACGAGGTAGGAGTGGTGAACCGCATGAAGTTTCCCGCCTGGGAGGTGTACAAGGGCGTGAAATTTGCAGCCGGCGATCCACAGTTCGGCCAGTGGTCGGACTGTCGCAGCGGGATCTATGCCACGAACGGAAATGTCCTAAGCGTGTTCAGGAAATCCGCCAGCAGCGACGGGGCGCCGGATCTTTTCTGCATGGCGCTGTTGGCAAACTTCCAGGGCTACTATCCCGGCTACTCGGAGAAATTGGCGACGGACCTGAATTGCCTGACATGGGCCATATTGAAAGGACACACCGGGAACCGGGCTGGAGAGGTAACGCTGCGCTCGGGGGATGCACAAGACACTCCGTTCATCAATTTCAATTCATTTGCGGAAGGAGCGGACGAGGATATCGAAGCCTTGCTGGAAGGTATCCATTTCGTTCGCCGCATGACTGCGGCACTCAAGAAGCAAGATCTTTTGGAGAAAGAAGAACAGCCGGGGGACCACTTGAGCGACGAGGAGCTGCGTAAATTCATTCGATCCAGAGCCTGGGGCCACCACGCGTCCTCGACCTGCGCTATTGGAGTCGAGAAAGACGCGCATGCAGTGTTGGACAGTAATTTTCGCGTGCGTGGGACGCAGGGCCTCCGTGTTGTGGACGCCTCGGCTTTTCCGCGGACTCCCGGGCTGTTTATCGTCAGCGCCATCTACATGATTGCCGAAAAAGCTGCTGACGTAATTCTTGGAGGTAAATGATGCCAAGAATCAAGCAGTACGTTTCGGGCCCGGTGAATCCCGTTTCTTGCGCGAGGCGCAGAGAGATTTCCTAGTTTGCATCGAAAGGAGTTTACAGATGGCTTACAACGCTACGCAGTTGCTGGGAATGTCAAACACGCAATTGGATGAACTTTTCTCGAGCAGTCCCGCAGGAGATATCCCCGACGGTGCCGCGAAAGGAACTGCCATCATCGCTCCGGGCACGAAGTTCAGCGCGGAGATCGCCGAACTGATCAATATCTTCGGCTGGCAGGGGAAAACGTTTGACGCCAAACGTGGCGCATTGCGCAACCGGATTTTGCCCTTGGGGCTGAACGCTATCGTCGCAACGGTGTACAAGGGACCAAGCTGGCTGGACAACAAGGAATGCATCGTTTTGGACTATTCCGAAACATCGCTCGTGGCGCGGTGGATTCGAGACGAGATCCGGCTGATCGGCCCGGGCTTCTATCTGGGACGGGTCTATTGGGATCGCACACCGTTGATTCATTTCTCGTTGGAATTTCAGGGACAGTAAGCGGCCATAGCGGGAACAAAGCGCAGGAGGTCAAACCGTGTCGAAGAACGTTCAGAAGGGCCACACAAAACTTTTGCTCGCGCTTTTTGTCGCGATCGCAGCGGCGGTCATCGCGTACATCATTTGGTGGGACGCCCAACCCCGGCCCGGGCACGTCAAAGACGAGGCGCTGCTTGTGGGACGCGACGCGGCGAGTTTTCCAGCGTCGGACGTGGACTATTTCCACGATATGGACGGGGGAATTGACTTGACCGCGCTGGCACCGGAGAACGATAAGACAGCGCTGATACGCGGGCGCAACACCTGGATCGTTTGGACGGCCGGCAACGATCGCTTGTGGAACGAATTGAACTACCGCAGTGCCGGGGCGCTGGATTTTCTGAAAGTCCTGTCCTCTCACCCGAGCCAACTGGATATCGATAAGAGGTTCAGCCGCAACAAACGGTGGGAATATCTTGGCCTGGTAAACGATCCATGCTTCGAGAAAGCCACGGGCCCCGACCCGGAACGCTGGAACTTGTGGATCGATAAGCGCCGCGCGGACTGCAACCCCGATCCGTTCGAGAATGAACAGAAATATCCGGGCGTGAAAATCGGCTCGCGCGGTTCGAAGCTGGACGGCAAGGATTTTCCAGCGGGTTCCTACTACGGGTACGAAACCGGAATCGTGGGGTTGCGGCTGTTTCCCAATCCGGATTTTGACGAAGCGGCGGCAAAACGCTGGGACGCGAATCGCTACTACACGGACAAGCGCTATTACGAAGACAAAAAGCTGGTGCGGCCCTACCGCGTGGGAATGTCCTGCGGTTTCTGCCACGTGGGACCCAACCCTCTGAAGCCTCCGACGGATCCGGACAATCCGCGCTGGGACAATTTGAGTTCGAATGTTGGCGCGCAATATTTCTGGATCGACAAAATTTTCTACTGGGAGGGAGAGAAAGACAACTTTGTCTGGCAGCTCTTCCATACCTCGCGGCCAGGGTCTCTCGACACTTCACTGGTTTCCACCGACAGCATCAACAATCCCCGGACGATGAATGCCGTCTACATGCTGAAGGAACGGCTGGAACACGCAGCACGCTGGGGGAAGGAGAGATTGGCGGGCGGCCAGAAGAACAACAAACAACTCAATGACTACATTCCGGCCGGAAATGCGGAGACCGAAAAACAGAAAGAATTGCAGGAGCTGAACACGTACTTTCACCCGCCGGATACGGTGTGGACGCCGCGCGTTTTGAAGGACGGCTCGGACTCTGTCGGCGCCCTGGGCGCGCTGAATCGCGTATACCTGAACATCGGCACGTTCAGCGAGGAGTGGCTGCTGCATTTCAATGCGCTGGTGGGGGGCAAGCCCATCTCGCCGATCGAGATTTCCGTGGCGCGAAAAAACTCCGCTTATTTTGCCGCGACGGAAGCGCAAACCCCGGCGATGGCGCTTTTTTTCCTGAAGAGCACAGAACCTCATCACCTCGAGGATCTACGCAAAATAGACCCGGATGCCAGAAAAGCGTTGGAGACGGATGAGGCGCTGGTCCCGCGCGGGAAAGAGATTTTTGCGGAGCGCTGCGCGCGATGCCATTCCAGCAAATTGCCGGAATTCCCGAAGGATGTCGCGGCGATCGCACTGGACCAAGGCGGAGGCTGCGCCGGGAAGAATTATCTCGAATGCTGGTCAAAGTATTGGAACTGGACGCAGTCGGCCGAGTTCAAAACCAAAATGATCGAAATGCTGAAACAGCCGGACTTTCTGGAGCATAATTTCTTGTCGTCGGAGCTGCGGATTCCGGTGACCTGGCTGCAAACCAATGCGTGCAGCCCGCTGGCTACAAACGCGCTGGCCGGCAATATCTGGGACAACTTTTCGTCGCAGTCCTACAAAGAGCTTCCCTCCGTGGGCACGATCACCTGGTATCACCCATATACCGGCGAACCCCGAACCTACCAGATGCCCGCCGGCGGACGAGGATATACGCGCCCGCCTTCACTGATCAGCATATGGTCGACTGCCCCCTTTTTGCAGAATAACAGCGTGGGTAAATTTGTCTACGATCCCTCGGTGAAGGGGCGGCTCGAGTCCTTCCAGGATTCCATCGAGCAGATGCTCTGGCCGGAAAAGCGCGACAAAGATGAGTTTCTCGGCGACAGAATCCCTGGAAAAATCGATCGGACAACCGAAGACAGTTATTTACGGATTTCGGATGGTTACCTGCCCGACGCACTCACGAAGCTTCACTGGCTGGAAAAGATTCCCACCTTCCTCGGCGGTACGAGTGGCCTGGTTACGCACAAAGACGGAATGATCGAGATTGGCCCGATCCCCAAGGGCACTCCCGTCGGCCTGCTAACAAACCTCACGCTGCTGTCGGAGAGCGAAGACCCTGCCGAACGCCTGAAGCATGACAACAAACTATTCGATCTGGCCATCAGGCTGGGAAGCGATTTGAAGAAGATACCCAAAGACGCAAGCGATGAAGACAGGCGGAAGGCATTCGCCAACCTGGTGGATCCGCTATTGGAACTCAGCAAGTGCCCGGACTTGATCGTGAATCGCGGGCACTACTTCGGCACCGATAAATTCCCGGGTGGCGAACCTGGCCTCAGCGATGTTGATAAACGAGCGCTGATCGCATTCTTGAGAAGGTTTTAAGCCGGAGGCCGTGAATTGCCGGGAGCCCCGGCTCTCAAAACAAATCGGTGAAAGCGGATGGAGCGGGTGGAATATGACAAAAGAATACGTGAACGGATTGGCAGAGGAATCGTACCGGCGACTGGCGACGGATAAAAGCCGGCTCATCAAGGAAATTCTGACATCGAAAGAATTTACGGCCAAATCCGCAGATGCTCCTTCTCTTGCGGGCGAACTTGAGTCGCGTCCCGACGTTCAGGCGAAGCTCGCCTCGGTGACCGGATATACACCAAGCAAATGGCTGCTGGAACGCGAACTGGAGCAGGTGGCGAAGCGCCGCGAAAAGGTCGGAGTGACGATCCCGGTAGCGCCGGCTATTCCCGCATCAAGTCCCTACGATCGTGCCGCGAATTCTGGATTGATGGGCCTTTGCTTTTCGGGCGGTGGCATCCGCAGCGCAAGCTTCAATCTTGGGGTCCTTCAGGGACTCGCGGAGCTCAAGCTGCTCAAGTGTTTCGATTATCTTTCCTCGGTTTCGGGCGGGGGTTACATCCACCAGTGGCTTGCCGCATGGAGCATGCGGTGCGATTTTGACGAGGTCAGCAAGCAACTTATCCCGTTGCCTGAGAAGGAAAATCCCGGCACGCATCCCGAACCGATTCGATGGCTACGCCGGTACAGCAACTACCTGACCCCTCAGGTGGGGCTGCTGAGCGCCGACACGTGGGTGGCGTTTGCAACCTGGCTGCGCAACACGCTCCTGAACCAGTTGATTCTGCTATCCGGCTTGCTCGTCATTGTACTGCTGCCGCACATTGCGGCGTTCGATTCGCTGATTCCCCACAGCGGCCGAAGCGCCGCCATCCTCATCGGCATCATCTGCTTTCTCCCGTTGCTGGCCTGCAACGCCGTGGCTCGGAATCTTGTGGTGCTCCGCGGCCTTGGGCCGGAAGAGGAGAAGGGATTGGGACAGGGCGGCGTCCAGAAATGGATCGTCTTGCCGCTGCTGATCGCGTCGTTGCTGTTGACGCTCCTATTTCCGATGATCTCTTCGGTGACTTTCGGAATTCATCTCGCCTTCATTTTTCTGGCGAGCACGGCATTTCTGCTGGCCTTCGCCCTGGTGATTGTCTTTAGGGGCGGAGCTCCGCTGTCTTTTCTCAAATCGCATCAGAACTCATCGCAGTTCGAAAGCGTGAAGGAATTCTGGGACCAGAAGCCGAAGTGTTTTGCGCACCTGAAATTCGTGATCGTCTTGTGCGGATTCGTGATGGCCGCGCTCTTTGCTGCGATCTGCGGAGCCGCCTGGATCGTGGGTTCGATGGTCTTCGTGGCCTCACTCTGGGCTTACACGGGTTGGCTCTGGTGGAGGAGCGTGCTGATTCTGCTTCCTCCTCTCATTCTGGCCGGCCCGCTGTTCACGATGTTGTTCCTGCTGGGGCTGTTGGGAAGAACGTTCAAGGACGAGAGACGCGAATGGCTTTCGCGGCTGGCGGCCTGGATGAGTTTGTACTCGCTCGGCTGGGTTTTATCTTTCGGTTTTTCACTGCTTGGTCATGCGATTTTTTACCCGATTAAGTTGAAAGGGGTCTACTGGCTTGGAATTTCCGCAAGAAAGATCATTAGGATCCCTGTTGTCATCACCTGGTTGCTCACTTGGGTCGGTGGTTTGCTTGCAGGAAGAGATTCCAAGAGCACTGGGGCCACCGACGACAAGGCGCCCTCGAATTTCGGAGCGATCGAGCTTCTCGCCACGGCCGGTCCATATGTGTTCATCGCCGGCATGGCGGTGGTGCTTGCAAGTTTGGCAGAACCTATCCTAACTCGTGCGTGGTCGGCGGGAGTCTGGGCGGTGGCCGCCACATTCGTTGTGCCGTTGGCAATCTGCGTCTTGTTCGCGTGGCGGGTCGACATCAACGAATTCTCAATGCATGCCTTCTATCGGAACCGTCTCGCACGTTGCTACCTGGGCGCGTCGAACCTGGACCGCCATCCCAATCCATTCACGGGATTCGATGAAGGGGATACAAATATTGCAGTGAGCGAGCTGCTCCCCGGCGAAAAGGACAAAAAGGGATATTGCGGACCGTTTCCGATTTTCTGCACGGCGTTGAACTTGACTTTTGGGGAAGACCTGGCCTGGCAGGAACGCAAAGCCGCCTCCTTCGCGATTACGCCACTCTATTCCGGTTACGATGTTGGCTGGACCGCGGCGCGCGGCAAGAGCAATCTCCGATTCAATGGCTTTGTGGAAACTGCCAGCTACGCCTATCCCTCGCCCGGGATCCACATCAGCACCGCGGTGGCAATTTCCGGCGCGGCGGTCAGCCCCAACTGGGGATACCACAGCAACCCGGCCACAGCTTTCCTCCTGACTATATTCAACGCGCGCCTCGGCTGGTGGCTGAGGAATCCACGCACGCTAAGCGAAGCTGGGACCACGTTGAATTTGTATGATAGCCTGCGCAAAGACGGCATGGTCTGGTCCTTGATGGACAAGCATCCATGGCCTTCGCCGCGCTTTTCGCTGTTCGCCCTGATCAGCGAACTTTTGGGCCAGAGCAATGACACCAGCGACTATGTGTATCTGACGGACGGCGGCCATTTCGACAATATGGGTTTGTACGAACTGGTTCGCCGGCGCTGTCGTTTTATCGTGATTTGCGATTCCGAAGAGGATGGAAAGTTACGATTCAGCGGCATTGGCATGGCCATCCGAAAGTGCCGCATCGACTTCGGAGCGGAAATCAACCTGGACCTGCGTCCCCTGGAACAGGTGGGCGAGACCGAATTCAGCACCAGCCACTGCGTTACCGGAACCATCCGCTATCCGGAGGATCCCGAGAACGCGGGAATCGTGGTGTACATTAAGTCCTCGCTCACCGGCGACGAGCCCTGTGACGTGCTGAATTACAAGAAAGAGCATCCCAGTTTTCCCCACGACACTACAGCCAACCAATGGTTCACGGAATCGCAGTTTGAAAGCTACCGGCGTCTTGGGCACCATGTGGCCCATTCCGTTCTTGAACCTGCAGGGCCGGTTAACTTGGTTTGCGAGTCACTCTCCGGCAGGTCTGGGTACTTCAACAATCTTTACCACATCTGGTGGCCGCCCACACCGGAAATGGATCGCTACGGAACGGCGCACACTGCTCGCTATGTGGAACTCTTGGAGCAGGTCCGCAATGACAAAAACCTGCCCGGCTTGTTTGACATGCTCTTTGTTCCCGCTGAGGGCAACTGGAAAAAAGACCGCAGCAAAGAGGAGATTGCCTATGCGGTGAGTTATTCCTACCAACTGATCGAATTCATCTGGATGATCTTCATGCAATTGGATCTCGTGCTCCCCGAAAAGAGTGACCACCCGCACGCCCTCGGGTGGCGCCAGATGTTCAAGGAATGGGCCACAATAGACGTGGTGAGGGAGGGTTGGCTGAAGTACCGATCCACTTTTTCCCAGCGATTCCGGAATTTTGTCGAGGATGGCGGCATCGGGCTGCCGGCCGCGTTGGATAGTGGCCCCGGTAAAACGAAGACACCGTAGCACTGAAGTTTCCCGCAGTCGGCAAGTTTTTGGATGCGGTCACGAATCCAGTGACATCCACGAGGTCCCACGCGCGGCAACAGCGGCGAACCCAAAATGGCAAGCGCTCCCCCAAAGGAAACACTCAGTCAAACTTTGGTCAACAGGGCCCATTCCTGTGCAACGTTTCGTTACCAAGACGCACTATCTTTCACTGGCGGAGTTAGGCTTCCAGCTTCTGGGCGTGTCCGGAGTTTCAATTGGCAATGAACCGGGAAGGAACAATCGGAGTAGCGGGACTCCTCGCCATCGCGGCTGCCGTTGGCATCGGCCTGCAGCCCGGTTCAAAACCGGGATCGGGAGGGAAAGCGGATGGCAAAGGAGAACTCCGGCGATCGGGAACCTCTTCCTCCAAACAAAAGGCCTCGGAATATCAGCCGGGGTGCAGCGAAATTGAAGACCATTTGCAGGAATTGCTGGGGACGGAGGCATCCCTCGTTCCAGACCACTGCTACCTGGATAAGGCGGCAGCTAAGCCGGCCAAAACTAGCGCCAGCACGACAAACCAAGCCCCAAAACTGAAATTCATAATCGCAACTCTTCCGGATCCGCTGCACACGCACCTATCGCTGGTTTTCGATCAGTTCGCTGGCGCCATCCAGGAAGCCGCCCAGGATGAAAAGTACGATTTCGACAGCTCCTGGCTGCCCTGGGATGATGGCGAGCAGCAGAAGGTACTACTGGATGACCAGGACAAGGCGGAAAAGCGAAGAGCCGGTCGAGAAGAGCAGCCAGGCATTCTGCTGTTTCGAAAATCAATCAAGTGCGATCCACCGCCACCACCACCGGTCAATTCTGGCAATGCGCCCGCTACATCGAAGGAACTGCCGCCATGTAAGGAAACTCCCCCGGCCGGGGCCGCCGGCACCAAGGTTGCCGGGCAAAACTCGTCCGTCCCGGGTTATCGCGATGGGCTGATCATTTTTGTGGTGGGGGAAGATGCCACGCACGGAATCCACCGCAAACAGTTCCAGAATGCCACCCGTTGGATCGAACAGCTGAAGTCATTCATCGGCCAAGAACATGCCCAAGCGGGCATCATCGGGCCAACCTTTTCCGGCTCTTTCCCCTCATTAGCCGAATTGCTCTCTGACGACAAGATCGCAAAGACGCTGAGGCCCGAAAAGGACGGGAAGCTACCCGTTTACAGCGGGAGCGTAAGCAGTGACACGGCAGCGAGATGGTTTAAGAACCAGATGAACTTCCAGGGGAGCAGTGAAAGCGCAAAAGTGGAGTTACACAGCTTCGTGCAGAATGACGATGAAATTCTCAGCCTCTTTTGCAGCTATATGCTGCTGGAGCAGCCGGAATTTGATGCCCAGAAGCTTGCCGTTATCTCCGAGGATGAAACCGCCTATGGAAGTTCCGGAATGAATGAGGCGGACGATAACAAATGCAAATCTGAACCACTGAAGCTGTACTACCCGCGGGATATTTCTGCCCTGCGCGCCGCTTATCAGACGAAATCGCTATTCACGACCAGTTCGCCGTCCGGATCCGTGGACACTCAAACAAGGAACCTGCCAACCGACCTCGCTGATCCGGCGGGCATCGTTCACGATTCCATTCGTTCCTATGGTGGAAATCAAACGCCGCTGGCCCAGGAAGCATTTATGCTGGAGATCGTAGCGGCACTGAAGGAGCTCCACGCACGATACATTCTCCTAAGAAGCAGCAACACGCTGGATCAGTTGTTCCTCTGCGATTTCCTGCATCGCATGTACCCGGATGGCCGCATCGTCATCATGTCCTCCGACCTGCTGCTCATTCGCGAACGAGGTGCGACAGGACTGAACGGCACTCTGGCGCTGAGTACCTATCCGCTGTTCCCGCTGGAGCGGGATTGGACGGAATCCGTGTCGCGGCCTGCGTCCGACCGGGTATTCAGCGCGGACACGGCGGAGGGGACCTACGTCGCATTCCGGTTACTGTTGAACGCCGGCGGGTTGAACAGGCAAGGGCCACCACCCAGAGGGTGCCAGGCGACACCCGATAGCGAGGAGGATATTTTTCTGCCGAAAATCGCCTGTGAAGAAGATCCGCCAATGACGGACTATTCTTCGCCGCAATGGATGCTTGCGAAGCATTCTGGCAAGACCTCAACTGACGATGCACGCGTTTACAAAGGACCGGCGACATGGTTATCGGTTATTGGGCAAAATCGCTTTTGGCCCCTGGCGGCGATCACAAAAGACACGTTGAAGGCAGAACCGTGGTTCGGCCAGGCCGAAGTTCACGAAGAGAAATCCAACGGGCGTTCCGAGGTGGGAGTCGGAGAGCCCGGGCAAACACCGGAATTGCCGGTCGGGATGAAGCTGTATTTATTGGGCCTCGCGGGTCTGGCGATATTTCACACCTGGTGTTGCTGGGCGGGGTCGTACACAGCCAAGCCGGCATTTCGGGCACATTTTGCCAGCACGGGAGACTGGCGGCAGACCTCATTGGTGTTGACGGGGAGCAGCCTGATTGCAGTGGTAGCGATAGTTTCGGGGTGGGGCTGCGGAGTATTTTTTCCGGGTGTCTACGGAGTCATGAGGCCGTGGATTGCCCTCAAGGCTGTAGTTACCCTTTGCCTCCTGATGTCGGCGGCGGTTCTGGCCCACAGCTATTCGACGTGGACACTGGCGGAAAGTACGGCCAAAGATTCGATAAAGCTCGCTCACCTCCGGCGCGAGTTCAGGAAACGAAACTGGATAACCTGCGGTGTGCTGCTCGCCGTGATCCTGGCGGCTTTCCTGTGCTTTATTTATCCGATTGAAACCGCGCTGTTGCTGGGCAATCGAGTAATCACCTACTGGCGATCCATGCACCTGACCAGCGGAGTCTCTCCAATCATGCCGCTGCTGGCAATTCTGATTGGGCTTTACCTTGTCGTTTGGTACGCCTTGCATGCCCTGGCGTTGTTTGGCCCGGATCGCCCCTGCCTGCCGACGAAAGAGCGGTTGCGCATCGAATACGCGAAAGGCAAAGAAGCGGATTTCCTGACCATGTTCAGCCAGGAAGATGCCGCGGACAAGATTGAATCGATCGCCATGCCGTTGAACCGAATGACGCTGATGATAACCGGCGGTCTTGTAGTGCTGTTTTTCCTGGCCGCCATAGAACTGGCAGGGGGGGTGCCCCTGCGAAGCTTGGGCGCAGAAAGGTATTCGTATGCCTTCTTCCTCTGGCTGGATATTTGCTGCGGCCTGATGCTGGCGAAGACCTGGCAATTTTATGAGATTTGGGAGGAGTTGCGGCGGCTGCTGGCCTTTCTCGACCGGCTCCCGCTCCGGCGAACGATGTCCGTGCTGCACGGATTTTCCTGGGGCAGCGTGTGGAAAATGAGCGGAAATGTGCTGGAAGTGCGCTACAAGGTAATTTCCCGGCAACTGGAGTGCCTGAACCACACCATGCGAACGCTTGAGGACTGGCAGGATAGGCATTCAAGTTCGGACGAAATTCCGGCCATCGGGAAATGTCTCGAAGTACTCGAAGAGCTGCATAATACCGGAATCAATTTTGCGGAGTGGTATTCGACCAACTATAAAATCCCACGGGCGGGAGACTTGACAAGCTTCGGAACATTTCAAGCCGACGTTGCGGCCACAAGCGGCACCCTGCTGGTGAAACTTTTGTTGCCTGCCTGGAGGAAAGAGGGAGAATCGCTGGTTTTGGCGTTGCCGGAGAAGGGTGAAAAAGAGAACGCTACGCCGACCGCATTGCCCCTAGCAAAATACAAGCACGTTCAAAATGCGGAAGAATTCGTATGCCTGACCTACCTCGCCTTTATTCAGAATGTCCTAGGGCGACTGCGGACGCTGGCAATGACTATCGTTGCGTTGTTCATCGCCGCAACCGTTGCGGTCTCCAGCTATCCCTTTGATCCGCGCCAGGCGCTGAGCGCAATTCTGCTGGTCTTGTTCGCTGTCGCTGGCGCGGTGATCGTGAAGGTGTACGCGGAGATGCATCGCGATTCGACGTTGAGCCACGTGACCAACACCAGGCCCGGAGAACTGGGCGGAGAATTCTGGTTCAAGATTATTGGATTTGGATTTGCGCCCGCGGCTGGGTTGCTGACGAGAATCTTTCCGGGCATTACCGACTTTGTTTTCTCCTGGCTGCAGCCGGGGGTTTCTTCGCTTAAGTAGCCGGCGCTACACGTCCAGGGTTATGCGCGATACACCCCCGCGAAGCAGGGGTTTGTCCAAAAGGCATTGAGATTCCCCGACAACAGGAGAATGTTCAGCAGGCGGGAGCGATCCAGATTGGATAACGGTTCGTGCCGGAGGGAAATGAACAAGGCGCGATTTGAGCATTCCACCAGGAAAGCGACAGCAGCCGGGATCTCCAGCTCTTCCAGGGATCGCCTGCGAATCTCGGGTTCCAATTTGTCCAGCCGCTCGTAACAGCAGCCGAGAAAATGGTCGAGACAGTAGTCTCTGGATTCCAGGGAAATCACTGCTGCACTAGCGCAGCGGCTCGCCTTGCATTTCTGCTTTCCCGATGGCCCGTGCATGGTCTCCCTGATCCCGCTTGGTTTTTGGCTTGCTGCGCTGATCCTTTTCGAGCTGCCCCGTGGTGTTGATCGCTAGCGCATAGAGAGGAAAGCGGCCAGTTTTCGCATCCGCAGGCATTGCTCGATATAAGGGAAGAGCAATTGCTCCACGCGTTTCGAGTTTTCCTGGCGTTGATTCGTGCGGCCTTCTCCCTTCCAGAGGGTGACTACCGTCACGAGTCGTGACTCTTGCTCCGGGAAGAGAACCAGGGAGCCGGAAAAATTCACACAGCCGGCGAACGCGCCTCGCATGGCCTCGGGCAGCACCCTCCGCAGTTCCTCGGCGGTCCCGGGCCAGGCCACAAACTCCACACTGTGAGCAATTACCTCCGGCGTTTCCTCATCCGCCAATCCATGCGGGTTCGCCGGCTCATTCTCTTTCGACGGTTCCCGCTCGCCCGGCTCCGGATGCTGGAAATCGCCCACGGTTCCGCACGGGTGCGTGGGGAGATTCTTGGTCTGAATGTTTTCGATGGCGGTGAGACTCGTCACAACCCTCCCTACCGTTAGCCCAGTCCAACCGCAGGGAGCGGTAGGCGCTGGCGTACCTGTAGCCCCTACTTGGTTCCGTCAGAAGTAAAGGTGAAGACCGGCCCTCGCAACTCGAGTCCCAGCCAGACAGGGCTTCCCTTCAAGGTTAGTGACGCGGCCCCTCATTTCGTTTCAGCCCGGGGCAAAGGTCCATTGCCTATTACGTACGGACGAAGTTATACTCCCCGACAACTAGCCGAGGACCACTTGGAGCTTTTTTCATTCGATAAATCGTATGTTGATCGCTTGCGGGCGGGGGAACCCTCGACCGAACAGCATTTTGTGGCTTATTTTGGACAAATTCTCGGTATTATGCTGCGCGCCAGGTATCTTCCCCCCGAGCGTGTGGACGATGTCCGGCAAGAGACATTCGCACGAGTGCTCGCAACACTCCGGCGAGATGGAGGCGTTCGCCAGCCAGAGCGCTTTGGAGCTTTCGTTAACGCCATTTGCAAGAATGTGCTGCGCGAGAATAGCCGGTACCTGTACCGGAACCAGGCGCTCCAACTGGATCAGCTGGAATCGCCGGCCCCCAATAAGATTGTGGACCTCGAACGGGAGCTGATCTCGCAGGAAACAAAGGAGAAAGTACGGAGAATCCTGGCTGAAATGAAACCACGCGATCGCGAGTTGCTTCGCGCCCTGTTCCTGGAGGAAAAGGACAAAGACGAAATTTGCCGCGAATTCGGGGTGGAACGCGAGTACCTCCGTGTTCTTTTGTACCGGGCCAAAGTCCGTTTTCGGTCCACTTTCGACTTACAGCGCGGCAACCCCTTAGGCCGAACCACCGGCGGGGGGACCCTATGAAACGAAAAGGCCGTTCGGCGCACTATATAAAGGATATGGAATATGGACCATCAAGAGGCTTTGCGGCTCCAAGCAGGTGAAAAATATCTCCTTGGCGAACTGGCGCCCGAATTGCAAGAGCAATTCGAAGCGCACTACTTCGACTGCCCGGAGTGCGTAACGGGCTTGAGAGCTCTTGGGACCTTTGTTACCGCCAGCCAGCTCGTATTCAAAGAAGAAGCAAGATCTCCCCGGGTCTCCCCTCACACGACTTGGACGGAACGCCCGGGCTGGTTCAACTGGTTGCAACCCGTTATTTCCCTCCCCGCCATAATGGCATTGGCTGCGATTGTCGTTTTTCAGATGACCATCGCCATTCGTTCCGCGAAGAAGCAGGCTACCGTTCAAACTGTCGCTGAAGTCTACGATTCGTCTTACCACCTGCAGGGCACGACCAGAGGCGCCGAGGTTACCAAAGTAGCGGTTCGACCCGATGAGAGTTTCGCGTTGGACTTCGATTTCATTCCCACGCGGATTTTTCCCAATTACAAAGGAAGTTTGCTGGATTCGTCCGGACAGGCCGTCTTGATGTTCGGCCTCAAGGGCGACCAGAGCAATAAGGAGGTGCACCTTGTAGTCCCCGGCGGAAAAGTTCACGCTGGAAGTTTTGATCTTGTTGTTGTTGGAGACAGCGGAGCCTCGAATCAAAACCCGAAAGATAATGAAGTTCAGCGTCTCCCGTTTGTCGTTGTATCGGAATCCGAAATCCATCAGTCCGGCGATCATCCTACCCCCTCTAAGGAGTAGCTTATGACTGACAAGACCAAGAAAGTGTTCCACTATCACGCCCACGGGCTCGCGTTGAGTGGCCTATTGACGCGGCCGGTTTCCAGGTCTATTGAGGTACAGGCAGCCAGCGCCTTGCCTACCATCGGCGGATATGGGAGTGCGAGAGTCGAGAATTTCCGCCTGGATCATCATATCCAATTCAAAGCCGGTTATTCGCATGTTGCGGGCAGCGAGCAGCAGAAAGACGGCGATGAATTCCATACCACGATGGTCGCCGCGGCCGTGGAAGGTTTGAATTTCCTGGATGTCTTGACGGCGGATCGGGTTGTGCTCCGGCTTTCCGGCGGACACCTTTATCCCGACGACGAATCGAAATTTTCCTTTCTGGGCAGCACGTTCGAAAATCTGAAGATCTGCGGACATCTGGTGGAAGTCGAACTAAACGACCGGCTCTTTACCCATCTGGATACATTCGCAAAGGTAAAGAAAGAGTTGGAAACGGACAAGGAATTCAAGAAAATAGCGGAGGATCCTTTTCGTTCAGGAACCCCCACAAAACTGCGAGAAGGCAGCGGGGTGATTCATTGCTCGCTCGTCAAGAAGATCAGGACAAACGCGCCGGGAGTGAAGGTCGATGGCCATGCCATGGACATACCTGGTTTTGGAAGGATTTACTTCGCCGAGGCGATGCTGAGTGTGAACAAGCGCACGCTGACAATGTTGCGTTTCGAATTGGGTTCACCGATCGAAGGCAGCAGCATCGTAAGTCAGGCCAGCATCAACGGGGGCCATTTCCCGTGAGACTCTTACTCGGCCTCCTGATTCTTTCAGTGGGGAGTTGCCGAACAGATAAAAAGCCGGATTTTGGAGCAGTTTATCGCTCGTCGGTGCGAGAGCTGCGCAGCGGAGACCTTAAGGGTGCTTTGGGCGGGGTAGACAACGCCCTGGGCAAAATTCCCGATTCGCGTTCCGACTGGTATTGGCGTTTCACCGCACTTAAGGCTGAAATTCTTATCTGGAAGGGACTGAACAAGGAGTCTTTGGCGCTCCTGCAACAGGACCTCCCTCCCTCCCTCCAATCCGGTGACACGGCGATTTGGCGCAAGCTGACTCAGGCGTCTGCTCTTATGGGGCTTTCGGATTTCCCGGGGGCCGCGCTGAGTCTCGCCGAAGCCGATAAACTTGCACGACCGAATCACCCAGAACTTCTCGGCTATATTGCGTTACGGCAAGGAACGCTCGCCGATTATCAAGGCAACATAAAAAGCGCCTCGACCCAGTATCGGGCTTCCCTGGAAGCTGCGCGGCAGGAGAAGGACGCTTATCTGGAAGCCTCTGCGCTTGGCAGTCTTGGCCTCTCGGAAACGGAACAAGAGCACTACGACGCAGCTGTCGATTGGAATCGAGAGGCGTTGGGTGTGGCGGAGGGCGCCGGAGCGAAGAGCCTGGCAGCCATTATTCGATTGAATATCGGCTGGAACTACTTTGAGCTCGGCGATTACGATCTGGCACTCGACTTGTTCCAGCAAGCGGACGCAGCCGCGGGGACGGCCGACCTGCTGAAACACCAGGCGATCTGCCGGACAAACACAGGAGCGGTGAACTACTACCTGCGCAAATACACCGATGCCGAAGCCAATTCCCTGCAGGCCTTGCAACTGGCGCGTAATCTGGGTGAAAAGAGATTGATCACGGAAAGTTTGAACACTCTGTCGAGCATCACAATCGCGAGAGGCCAGCTGGACGCATCCGAGAATTATAATCGAGAGGCGTTGGAGCTATCCCGCTCCATTCAGGACCATGCGGGCGAATTGTCCTCCCAGCTGATTGCCGGTCGAATCAAAGCGGGCCGGAAACAATTCCGCTATGCCGAAGAACTGCTCAGGCAAATCATTCTGGACCAGACGGCGTCCGCCGCAACCCGGTGGGAGGCGGAGGCTCGACTCGCCAGCGTGTACAGCCAGGAAGATCAGCCGGCGAAGGCGGAACTCGAGTACAAACGCGCCGTGGGAACAATCCAGGCAGCGCGCCAATCGATCGAAGAGGATGAGCTTCGGCTGACATTTCTTTCCAGCGCGATCGACTTCTATGACGACTACATCGATGTCCTGATGCGAAAGGGCAAGGCGGAAGAGGCGCTGAGAGTTGCCGATCGCACGCGCTCGCAGACTTTGATGGAGAGCCTCACCTCGGCCAACAAAGCTTCCGCGTTACTCTCCCCCGGACCAGCGCCGCGCCAACTCGCAAAAGAACTTCACGCATCCTTACTTCTATACTGGGTGGGGCAAAACCATTCCTATCTGTGGGTCGTCACCCCTGCCGGATTGTCCACATTTCTGCTTCCCCCGAAATCACAGATCGATCCGGTGGTGAAGAAGTATCGCCAGGCCATTCTGGATGGCCACGACGTCCTGGCCGGCGATCATTCCGGGGGTGAACAACTCTACGCCATGCTGGTGGCGCCCGCGCGTGATCTGATTCCTGGAAATTCGCGCGTGATTCTGTTGCCCGCGGAAAGTCTCAGCGGCGTGAATTTCGAAACCTTAATCGCCCCCGATCCTGGCCCGCACTTCTGGATCGAAGACGTAACCCTCTCCACTGCGAGTTCTCTGGCGATCCTGTCGAGTGCGAATCGGAGGGCGCTCCGCCAGGAGAGGAGCCTCCTCCTGGTGGGAAATCCCGAGCCCGCAAATGCGGATTTCCCGCGCCTGCTGCAAGCGCCGGCTGAAATGCAGAGAATCTCCGGCCACTTTCCGCAGACGGAACGCAAGGTGCTCGAAGGGAGCAATGCGACGCCCGCAGCTTACCTGGCAAGCAACCCGGGCCGGTTCTCCTATCTACACTTCGTAACCCACGGGATCGCCAGCAACACGCAGCCGCTCGAGTCGGCGGTGATCCTCAGCAGGGAGGGCGACTCCTACAAGTTGTACGCGCGGGATATCGTGAAGCGCCCCTTGACAGCGGAGCTGGTTACGATTTCCGCCTGCAATGGGGCGGGCACGCGGGTATACGCCGGTGAAGGACTCGTGGGTCTATCCTGGGCCTTCCTGCGGGCCGGCGCGCGCCACGTAATCGCATCCCTTTGGGAGGTGAGCGATTCTTCCTCCACTCCTCAACTGATGGACGAGTTGTACCAGGGGTTGGACCGGGGAGAGGACCCCGCGACCGCGCTGCGGAAGGCCAAGCTTTCGATGCTCAAGTCGAGCGCCCACACCGTTTTCGCCAAGCCCTATTATTGGGCGCCTTTCCAGCTCTTCGCCGGATCGTAAGCCTCTCCAGTTGCAATTCCCTGACGCCCAAATTTCCATCCGAAGCGATCCGCAATCCGAACACTTATGTTTTGAAACGGTTGCCGCCGGGTCGTCACTACCCAATGTAAATAATTTTCCGGGTTAGTACCAAAGGTAGCCGCGTCCGAAGGACGACACCATGGACCCCTTTGAAAACAAAAGGTGGAGGTTGAAGCTAGCTTTTGTTGTCCAGGCGATAGTCCTGCTGGCTGCGCTGTTGGGTCTGGCTCATTGGGACAAGTCACAAAACGTGGGGATAACACAGTTGAACCCTATGCAAATTATTTACGTTTTTCTTTCGATTGAAATTGTGGCAGCGGTCTATCTATGGGGCGTGGGGAACTGGTCGCGGTTTGAGCCGCCCCGAGTTCCGGCCGGCCCTGCGACGCCGATAGCAGGTGGTTCCGTCCAGGCGCAGACTTCCGAGAGCCCTTCCCCGGCAGCGGGGCAAGGAAACGTCTCACCAACCGGACAGAATGGCAGTGGCTGAAATGTTTTCCCTGATTGAGACGATTACGGGATTTGCCGCCATCATGCTGATGCTGAGTCTTCTGGTGAAAACCCTGACATCGGTCATCAAGAACCAGTGGGATTATTATTCGGATAATTTGAAGCATGAAATTCAGCGCCTGGCCCTGGAGACCACCGGGAAGACGTGGGACACTCTGCGCCAGAACGCCAACACCCCGGAATGGGTGAAGAATATTCACTGGGAGCGCCTTGGAGACGAGTTTCTGACTCCGGCGTACATGAGCTGGTTCCTGAAACAGCTGGATCAAAATGCCCGGGTGTTCGACCTGGAATCGCGGCTGAAGATCCACGTCGCCAACGTGAAATACACCTTTGAAATGCGGATGAAAAATCTTGCGTTAGCAGTTGGACTGGCTTTGTGCCTGTTGTGCAACATCAATGCATTTACGATCTGGACGTCGCTCTACACCGATGAACAACTGCGGGCCACCTTTTCAGGCGCCTATGCGAAGGCGGCTTCGGATATTGCTGCCGATGATGCAAAACTGGAGGCTCAGGATAACAACCCAGGCAAACCGGCAGACAAAGCACAGGTCGATAAACAGATAACAGCGTTTCAAACCAATATGCGAGGCTTTCTGACGGACGTCTGCTTCGGGGTTGGCAATATCTGGCGGCAAAATAATAAGAACGACAGCTGCGGGCAATCCCCCAAACTGCAACAGCAAGGACCTTCACCAAACACTGCGGCGACGCCACAAGCCGGACGGCCCCAGCCGACGACACCAACAGAATCGGTAAACTCCGCGAAAACGCAAGCGGGGGGAAACGAAAAGTCGCAGCTTCGAATTTTTATGTACGAGTTTTCTGGTTCTCTTTTGACGGGGATCCTCGTGAGCATCGGCGCTCCCTACTGGCACGACCTGCTCCAAGCCCTGGCTGCCCTTCGACCCGGCAAAGCGTTGGCGTGATTGGCGAGCAAAGTGGCCGAGCGGCTGGCATCGGTGGCATTGCTGAATCCGGTTGAGAGGCGTAAATGGCGGTCTATCTCCTTGGAAGCCGGGGCCCGGAAGTAAAGCAGATTGAGCAGCGGCTGTTTGATCTCCACCTTTACTCCGGAGCTTTTGATGGGATTTTCGGCGGCGGAACGGACAGCGCCGTTCGGGCGTTCCAATTGGCGAACGGATTGACGTCCGACGGCAAGGTCGGCCCCCAAACATGGGCCGCGCTTTTTAATGGAGCCGCGGTCCCGCAACCCGCAATCACAACCCAGGGCCTGGATCACCAGTGTCTCGCGCTCACCGGAGCCTTCGAGACCGGTCAGCCTCCGCCCGATTGTTTTGCGGGCCTCTCCGGTGACTTCGATGGGCAAGGCATCAGCTTTGGCGTGGTCCAATGGAATATTGGCCAGGGCAGCTTGCAACCTCTTCTTGCGGAGATGAACCAAAGCTTTTCCGCGATTCTCGGGGAAATCTTTGGCCCCAACTACACCGCTCTTGTCGCTATGCTCGGCGAGAGCCGTGACGACCAATTAGCCTGGGTGCGCTCTATCCAGGACCCGATACGGCATTCCCTCTTCGAGCCCTGGCATGGACAATTCAGAGCCCTGGGTCGCCAACAAGAGTTTCAGGATATCGAACTGAAGCACGCGTCCGGACTGTTCCAGCAAGCGCTGGCGCTGTGCAATGAGTTTGGCGTCAGTTCTCAGCGGGCGGCCGCGCTGCTGTTTGACATCAAAGTTCAAAACGGCGGGATCAAGAACTGGGTGAAGCCTTTGATTCTGAGTGACATTCAGCAAGCCGAGCAGGCAGGGCAGGGGGCCAGCGACGACCCGATCGAGGTTACGCGGCTTCGAATTATCGCTACCCGCGCGGCCGCCTCCGCTAATCCGAAGTGGGTGGCGGATGTTCAAAACCGCAAGCTGACCATCGCCAATGGCCAGGGAATTGTCCACGGGAATCACTACGACCTGGAAGATCAGTATGGGATCTCCTTGAAATCCTTTGCTTGATCGCGGTTGCTCCGGGTTCGATGAACCCCCGACAACCATTCATAGAATGTCTGGCCTTGAATTGAGAGGGTAGGCCGTCTTGCGGGGCGCAGGCGTTTGGAAGCCCGCCAGCTAAGCCAGCACCTGAAATTCACAGGATTTTCAGATTTTTTCAACAGCCCGCTGTTACGAAATGCCGCCCCATGCACTACCTCTCAGGTGCTCCCAGATGTCCCCACACCGGCTGTTGGTAATCGGAGCCGACGCCAGCTCTTCCGATTTTGATGTCTCCGCGCTCCTGGCCGAATCGGAGGGATTCCGAATCGAGCAAGTTTCGTGGGATGCAGTCGAGTTCGAAGGGCTGCGCGAATGCCGCGCAAACGCGATTCTCGCCGTGGTGTGCCCCGTCTGCGCGACGCTTCGGGAATTCCTGCGCTGCCTGAGCGAACGTCCACTGTCCATTCCCACGCTGTTGATTTTTCCACCTGGGACCGAGGACGAACTTCTACGCGCGGCGGCGGAGGTCGTGGACGATTTCGTCCTTGCACCGGTGCAACCCTGCGAGATTGGATGCCGCCTGCGCCGCATTTTGGGCACGCCTCCTTCGGACACAGAAGCGGTCCATGTGCGGCTCACCGCCGAGTACGGTCTCGGGCTGATCGCCACGCAAGACTCGAGCTTCCAGTCCATCATCGAAACGATTCCCCGCATTGCCGGCAACAGCGCTTCCGTTCTGATCACGGGCGAAACCGGCGTGGGAAAAGAACTGTGCGCGCGCGCCATCCATTGCCTGAGTCCGAGGGCTTCCCTGCCCTTCATTCCAATGGACTGCGGCGCCCTGCCGGAAAATCTGATGGAGAACGAAATGTTCGGCCATGCGCGCGGCGCCTACACCGGTGCGCATCTGGAGCAGAAGGGATTGGTGGCGCTGGCGGAGAATGGAACGCTCTTCCTGGACGAAGTGGACTCGTTGTCGCTGCAGGCCCAGGCAAAACTCCTTCGCCTGCTTCAAGAGCACACTTACCGGCCTCTTGGGTCCGAAAAATTCCACCAGTCGGAAGCCCGCGTGATTGCCGCCACCAACGGGGACCTGGATTCGCTGCTGAGGGACGGCCGCTTCCGGCGCGACCTTTTCTACCGGCTGGATGTCCTTCACCTTCACATCCCGCCGCTCCGCGAAAGGAAAGGCGACATCGGCTTGCTGGTGCGGCGAATTTTGGATTCGGTCACGCGGGAGACGCAGTCCGGGAGAAAGCATTTGTCTTCTGTGGCACTGCGAAAGTTGGAGAACCACGACTGGCCCGGAAACGTGCGCGAACTCATCAACGTCGTGCAACGCGCAGCAATTCTGTCCAGCGCACAGGAGATCCGTCCGCAGGACATCAAACTGGGCCTCGAGAACGAGCCCGCTGTGAGCGGCGAGGAAACGCGAACGTTCCGGAACGCGCGCGCATTCGCGATCGAGAAATTTGAAAAGGCCTATGTAGCCGGGCTGATGGAAAAGCATAACGGCAATATCACCCACGCCGCGCGAGAAGCCGGCAAGGATCGCCGCGCTTTCGGCCGCCTTGTGGGCAAATACCACATCCAGCGGCAAGATGCCGTCAAGCGGGGCGCAAGCAACCCACATCCGGGTCAAAACTGACCAGCCCCTTCGATCGCGACCAATAAAAAGAAAAAAATCAGGTTCTGCCCCACATTCCGCTTTGAGCGCCGCTGCAGGCGGGGCGCAACGCGCCCGCGTTCCATTTCACGCCACTTTCAAGTTATTGAAATCACGCGCAAGCCGCCGGAGCCGGATTGGCCACCAAGGTGCCAGTACAAACTCTGCATGAGGCTGCATTGGCGCTCGAACAAAACACAGCCGAGCCGGAAGTTGCGGTCCAAATCTTGAACTATTTTGAACGCAACCCGCAAGCGGCGGACAGCCTGGAAGGAATCGCCCGCTGGCGTCTGATGCAGGAACAGATTCATCGCACAGTCCAGGAAACGCAACTCGCGCTGGAATGGCTGGTCCAGCGTGGGTTCGTGTCGGAAGAGCGGCGCGTGAGCGCGGGAGTGCTCTACAAACTGAACCCCGAGAAAAAAGAGGAAATTCTGGAATTCCTAGAGCACGCGAAGGGCGAGGACAAGCAGGCCGGCGAGGAGACGCGCTGAACCGTGGCAACTTATGAGGCGATTGCCGGCACCTGCGAAGCCATCGTGCGATTGCTGAGGTCGCGCTTTGACCCGCAGGAGTTCGACGGCGCCACGCTGGATTTTCAGGTTTATGTCGCGGGAGATTTTCTGACGCCGATGGACGAAGGAGTGTCCTTGTTTCTGTATCGGGTTTATCACAACGGGACGCAAAGGACGCCGGCGGGTCGCGTTCTGCCCGACGGACGAAAGCAGCGAACGAAGTTGCCCGTGGATTTGCATTTCCTGCTGACAGCCTGGGCGAAAAAGGCTTCGTTGCAGCATGAAATTGCAGGGTGGATGATGCGCGTGCTGGAAGATACCCCAACGCTGACGCCGGATCTCCTGAACGCCTATCGCCCCGACGTATTCCGGCCGGACGAAACGGTGGATATCGCGGCGGGACAGTTGAGCGTCGAGGACATGTTCCATATCTGGGAAGTGATGATCAATCATGTCTACCAGCTTTCGGTGCCGTACCAGGCGCGCATGTTGGAGATCGAATCCGAACTGGCGACGACACCAGGTCTGCCGGTGCAGGAGCGCATCAACGATTACCGCCAGCTGATCGTGGCTCAAACGGCGGGAGGCCAGGGCTAGAAAAATATGGCGACCACCGCAAATCCTACTGTCACGATCGGACCGGAGTTCGAGAAGCAGCGTCTGTTCACGCCGCTGGGGATCGAGTTTTGGGATGCCGCCCAAGATCGGCCCGTTAGCGACAGCTTATTGGTGTGGGCCGTGTCCCCAACTCCGGGCCTTACTCCGGTACCGGCGGTCCGCACGCTTTCGGGAATTTATGCGTTCCATGGACTGCCGGGACTCTGGGATGTGGAACACCCCACATCCGATCCCGTAGCCATCGGCAGCCCGCCGATTTCGGTGCCGTTCGTCATCGTGGTTCTTGACCGGCTCGGCAGATACTTGCCGCAAGCTTTTTCCGTGACCCTTCCCCTTCCCTACCTCGGATTGTTTCTTTCGAACGAAGTGAGCAGCCCACCAGGAGCCGCAGCCCGCGCCTACTTATTTTCTTCGACCACGCGGCCAAGGCCGGCTGCATGCGCAGCCGTGCGGGCACAAGTGTGGGACAAATCCGTAAAAACTCCCGCGTCGTATGCCGCGGTGCAGGCCACCGTGGCCGGCAACACGTGGAACGGAATCGCCGACATCAACGGCGCGTGTGTCATCTATTTCCCATATTCGCTGCTGGGCAAATTGAGTTTGGGTTCGCCGCCGGGAAGCGGGCAGGGCAGCATTTTCGATACGACCTGGCCAGTGCAAGTGCAAGTGCGTTACCAGCCTTCGCAGGTGACGTTCCCGCTCGCAGGGCTGCAGGGAATTTCCGATGCGTGGACGCAAATCCCCAGCTTGAAATCCGTGCTGCAGAGCCAGGGCGCGGCAACCATCTGGCCCACGGAAGCGGGACCTGCAGGGGCCACCTTTAGCGCCACATTGCAGTACGGAACGGAACTGGTGCTGCGTACCGGCGCCATCGTCACGTCGAATTTCGCTGGAACTTTGCTGGTCACGGGCGCACCTTAGATTCGAAATGAAGGAGCGAAGCAATGGCTGAATATTTGTCGCCAGGCGTATACGTAGAAGAAACCAGTTTTCGATCGAAATCGATTGAGGGTGTGAGCACAAGCACTGCGGGCTTTGTGGGGCCGACCCTCTTCGGACCGACGAGCGGCGTGCCGGAACTTCTGACGAGTTTCGGGGACTTCGAGCGGATCTATGGCGGACTGGACCAGATCACGTTCGAAGGCGAGAGCGAGAGCGACAACTATGTGGCGCACGCCGTGCGCGCTTTCTTCAGCAACGGCGGGCAAAGGCTGTACCTTTCGCGCGCCTTTCGCAAGCGCACCGAGGGCGACAGCACCGCCCGGCTGACGCTAAATTCCACCACCAGCCCCCCGGATCAACTCGAGCTAGAAGCGCGGTATACGGGGAGCGGCGGCAATCTCACGCTGACCTTCACAGCGCGGCTTACCCAGAACACTTTGGCGGGAGTGCCGCGGGACCCGACGCAGCCGCTGGGGGTGCGTGACCCAGTCCTGCGCGGCGTGAACGAATACGACGTGGTGTGGATCGGCAAGGGCGCGGGAAGTCCGGTTGCGAAACCCACGAAGGGCATTCTTTATTGGGCGGAGTCCATCACTGACTCCGTCACGCATCAACCCACCTGGGAATTTCACGCCGAAGACAACTCGTCCGTCTTCCTGAAAGATCTGGACCCCGCGACGGACTTCGTGCGCGTGTTGACCGTGGGACTGGTGATCAGTTATCCCGGGCAGGTTCCGCGAACAGACGTGTTCTCCAAACTGGGGCTGCATCCAGCGGCCACGACTTCCCTGAGCGCCACATTCAACGCAATCCTGCTCAATCGGAGCAAGGCGTTGACCTATCCGTTGATTTTCGATCCGAACGGCGATTTCAAAAACGGACCTCAGGTCGCACGCGTTCTCTTCTCCCAGACACGCGCGCCGGCGGATCTTGCCCGCGTGCAGCGTTTGCTGGGCAATCCGCCTCCCGGAACAAGCCTCACCGTGTTTGACACTCTCGGACGCGATGAACTCTCCGACACCGACCGCCAGGTGACAGCGGTACTCACCGGCGGCGATGACGGAGCCCGGCCGACGCCCGAGGAATACGAAGGCACGGACATCGACCCGAAGAATAAAACCGGCCTGAAGGCCTTTGAAGATTTGACCGACATTTCGATCGTCGCCGGGCCAGGATATTCCTACCTGGGCACCATCGATTCGCCCATCCGCGAGGCAAATGTGCTGACAGTGATGGAGCTGCTGATCGGCCACTGCGAAAGGATGCGCTATCGAATCGCGGTTCTCGATTCCAGCGATCAGATGGATCTCACCACGGTCCGCAGCTATCGCGCGCAAGTCGATTCCACGTATGCGGCGCTTTACTACCCTTGGGTGGTGATCGTCGATCCCATCACGGACCAGGAGATCATCCTGCCGCCCAGCGGCTTCGTTTCCGGACTCTATGCGGACAACGACATCAAGTATGGCGTGCACAAAGCGCCGGCGAACCAGGTGGTGCAGCTTGCCACCCGTTTCGAAATCATGCTGAACAAGGGGCAGCAGGACGTCCTGAATCCCGAAGGCATCAACTGCTTCCGTTTCTTCGAGGGAAGAGGCTACCGGCTGTGGGGGGCGCGCACAATCAGTTCGGACCCGGAATGGAAATACGTGAACCTGCGGCGCTATTTCGCGTATCTCGAACATTCCTTGGACAACGGAACGCAATGGACCGTTTTTGAAAACAACAGCGAAAACCTGTGGAGCAACGTGGTCCGCACGATTGAGGATTTCCTCTTCAGCGAATGGAAATCCGGAAGGCTGATGGGCGACACGCCCGATCAGGCGTACTTCGTGCGCTGCGACCGCTCCACGATGACGCAAGACGATATCGACAATGGACGCCTGATTTGCCTGATCGGCGTTTCACCGGTGCGGCCGGCGGAGTTCGTGATTTTCCGGATCGGCCAGTGGGTCGGTTCGCAATCGGGGAAATAGAGGGGAACGCGCGCGTGACCAGCAGGGAGGAAAGCCATGGCGGTTCAGAGAGATCGTCCGTACAGCCAGTTTAATTTCCGGGTGAAGATCGACAAGGACAACGGCGAAGGTGTGAATGCGGGGTTCCAGGAAGTCAACGGACTGGGCACCGAAATTCACTTGGCGGAATATCGCGCCGGAAATTGGAAGGACAATTCGCCGCTCAAGGTGAACGGTTCGTACAAGGTTCCCGACGTCACGCTGAAACGCGGCGTGATCGGAGAATTGACGCTGCTGCACGACTGGGTCAAGGCGCTCCGCGATGGAACGGCCGACGTGCTGCGCACCGTCACCGTGGAACTCCTGAGCGAGGACCGCACCACGGTAGTGCAGGCCTGGACGCTCACCAACGCGCGGCCGATGAAGTATACCGGCCCGGCGCTTACCGGCAAAGGCACCGACGTCGCAATCGAAGAGCTTGTGCTGGCTTGCGAGCACATTGAAGTGACCTGAGCGAAGTTGAACCTGGAAACATGACGACGAGCTACTTACTTCCCGGCATTTATTTCAAGACGGTGGTGCCCGCTGTCCCTGAGGTGCTTCCGCGAATGGATATTGCCGCGTTCGTGGGGTTCGCCTCCGCGGGACCAATTCATGTGCCCGTGGCGATTGAGGATATTTCCAGGTTCCGCGACATTTTCGGCGGCGATCCGGTGCTCGGATGGGATCCGGACAACGGGGATTACGCGAAGGGGCAGTTGGGGCCCGCGGTGAGCGCTTTTTTCCGCAACGGCGGGCAGCGCTGCTGGGTGATTCGCGTCGCTCGAAAATTTCTTTCTTCACCGGATCTGAACCAGCCGAACCAGGCGCAATCCAACGAGTTCAACGTGCCGGGACTTTTGCAGATGGGCCCGGCCGGCGAATACGAAGCGGCTTGGCTGGTGGCGCGCTCGGAAGGAAGCTGGACGGACGACTATGCGATGAATGCCACGCTGAGTTACGCCGCGGTGGAAATCGCGGCTCTTGCTCCCGGCGCGGATGGGTTTAACTTGCAATTGGATCCCGCATCGCCGAACGCAGCGAGGCCGGGCGATTTGGTGCAAGTCAGCTTTCAGAGTTCGATTGGATCGCCCGTCGCGCTGCGCAAGACAATCGCATTCCTGCCCGTGCAAGCGGTCGACCACAGGAACCTGGGCTCGCCTCCGCAACCAACCACGGTTCTTGGTACCGGTCGTGGCGATTGGTTCGACGTGGCGGCGCCGGACGACTTCGCCGCGTATAACGCGAGTCCACCCGCGGGGACTTCCGGATTGCCGCTGCTGTTGCCGGCGCCGCGCCGCGTGCAAGTCCTTACGCGGAAGGAAAACCGCGACATCAGCCCGTTGCTGTGGGGCGAAAAGAACGGCCAATTCTTCGTGCTGGTCTCGCGCGATCAAACAAACCGGATTCAGGGCGGCTCGTGGCTGCAGATGGAGTTCGATCCCGGAGTGAGCCTGGCCGCGGGCACGATTTTGTATGCTCTGGTTTCCGGCGTTCAGGGTACGGCGGTGGACCCAGGTCTCCTTTCCCTCACTTCTCCACCGGGCTCGCAGGAATGCGTCGAGCTTTCGCTTGGGGGAGCGTGGTGGCAGCTTGACGCCAATACGAGTTTGGCGCGGAGCGCAACGTCCATTCTCGGCGCGGATCAAGTCACGATGGAACTTTGGGTGCGCGCTGCGCAGGCAAAAGTAACGCGGCTGGCGAATCTCGGCCTCGTGCCGCCGAGCGCAAGATACCTGGGCTTGCTCCCCACGGATTCGAAACTCTTCTCGCTCGATGCCGGCGAAGCGCAGCAAAGTGTAGGGCCGCTTCTTGATGAAGTAGTGCAGCCCCGCTTTCCTCTCGCTGCCCCAACGCCGGATCCCGGCCAGGATCCGCCGGTGTTTCTCCCACTCGGGGTGCCCGGTGTGCTGCTGGACGATTACTACCAGCCCGCGGTCCTGGAAAACGACGTCCCGATGATCCGCGATGGCTTGGTGGAGTTCACGCCCGATTTGTTCCTCGACCCCGATTTGAAATACTCCACCAGCGACACGTTACTGAGCGACGCGTTTCACAAGCAGTATCAGTTACAGCGCGACCCCACCGCGGCATCGGCCGGCGAACCGCTCGAAGGAATGCACGCCATCCTGCCCATCGATGAAGTGAGCCTGCTGAGCATTCCGGATGCTTCCAGCCGAAAATGGCAGACACAAAGCGAAGGTGATGACCTGCTTGCCGCGCCTGATCCATTTAGCGTGTCGAGTTATGGACCGGGCATCGCCTCCGCCACTTGGCAAGCAGTGCCGACCGCGGTGAGCTACGTTTTACAGCAATCGACGGACCCACGGTTCGGCTCCGCAGTGACCATCTGGCAAGGCGCGGACACTACCGTGGAGCCCCTGGCCGCTCCGGAAGGTTGCTCGAAGCAACTTTATTTTCGCGTGCGCGCCGCCGGACCGCACGGGCCCGGCCCATGGTCCGCCACCGTGCTCGATTCGTTTGATTCGGCGCCGTTCGTCATCTGCCAACCGGAAATTCTGGACGCGCCGGATTTGAAAATCGTTTCCGAATATCCCTCGCAAACAGTGCTGGAGTGGACCGGTGCCGCCGCGGCCGACACATTCCATCTGCAAACTTCAATCGACCCAACCTTCAGCCTTGCTTCCACGCTGTACCAGGGCCCGCTGCGCACGTTCGTGGTACTCCGTTCGTCAAGCGTGGTCACCTATTTTCGAGCCGCGGCGCAGTCCGGCAATCTGCAAAGCCCCTGGTCAAAGACCACCTTTCTTGCTCTAGATCCAATTACCAACCGGTCGCTGGTCCCCTTGGCGGCATCTCCCCTCGATGATGCCGCGGGCGAGCGTGGAGACAATCTCCGGCAAGTCCATGGGGCAATGCTCCAGCTTTGCGCGGCGCGCGGAGATTTGTCCGCGCTGCTGAGCGTTCCACCCGAATTCGATCTCGACCCGTGCGTTAACTATTTCAGCCGGCTCGAAAACCAGATCTCCACCGTGGGCGGCGATCGCGTCCTCAGTTACGGCGCTGCATTCCATCCCTGGTTGCTGGTAAGCGATACGCCCGGCGACCTGCAACCTCAAGCGCCGGATGGGACGATCGCCGGGATCCTTGCGGCACGAGCGATTTCCGGCGGCGCGTGGTATTCGCCGGCAAACCAGGTTCTCAAGGGTGCGCTGGGCCTGGAACCGGATCTCCCCTTTTCCTCCCGGCCTGTTTTTTTCGCGGCGCAAATTAACCAGCTGGAACAAGACCCGCGCGGATTTCTCGCGCAAGCTTCGGCGACGCTCAGCGGCGACACCGAACTGAATGAGCTGGGCGTTCGCCGGTTGATGATTCTGCTGCGGCGGCTGGCACTGCGCGATGGAGTGAAATTCGTCTTCGAGTCGAACGACACGCACCTGCAGCGCCGGGTGAGGCGGGAGTTCGAGGGCATGCTGCAAACGATGTACTTGAAGGGCGCCTTCGCCGGAGCCTCTCCCGATCAGGCGTACATGGTGGTGTGCGATTCCAGGGTCAACACGGAGGACGACTCCGACGCGGGGCGCTTCATCGTTGAGTTGCGCGTGGCCCCGTCGCGTCCGCTGCAATTCCTGACCGTGCGCCTGGTGCAAAGCGGCGGCGCCCTTAGCGTGAATGAGGTGGCGACATGAGCGGGGTCCTGAGCGCGATCTCCAACCTGCTGGATCCCAGCACGCGTCCGTTCACCGCGTTCAATTTTGTGGTGGAGATTCGTGTGGACGGAGTCTCGCCAAGGGTCTGCGGCGGAGCCTTCGCGGAGTGCGACGGCCTGGAAATGTCGCTGGAGCCACGAACGATTCGCGAAGGCGGGCGCAACTACGGACCCGTTCATCTGGCCGGCGGCGTCAGCTACGGGCAGTTGAGCCTGAAGCGCGGAATGACCGCCAACATGGATTTGTGGAACTGGTTCGACATCATGGTCGGCCCAAGCGGGTCCGGAGGGCTTCTGGGCGGGCTTGGCGTGTCCGCTTCGGTGTCTCTGGGTCCGGGTGGAATTGGAACTTCGGCGGGAACCAGTTCACCGACAGGCGCGCTTCGCGCCTCCGCGGAAATCGTGATGATGGCTGCCGACGGCGTCACCGAACAGGTGCATTTCCTTTTGACAGGGTGCCTGCCGGTGAAGCTCAAGGCGCCGGCCCTCAACGCGAAGGACGGATTGATCGCCATTGAAGAGTTGTCGCTGGTTTACGAGTCGATGCAAGTGCAGTCCGGGCAGTCTTTGTTCGGAGCGGCCGTTTCCGCGGTCGCCTCCGCGCTGGGATAAAGGGGAACACGATGCCGCAACCCGTGGAAATCAAGCACGCGACACTGACACCTACCTTGAAAGACATTTACGGGAATCCCGTGTCGCTACCAGCCTCGTACCCAAAGGATCCCTTCGAGGTGCAGTTTAATCCGCAAACCTTGAAATTCACTTATTCTGTCCAGACGCAGAGCGAGCAGAAGGCAAACGCGCCGGCCACCACGCAATTCATCGTAAAAGGCACCACTAAACTGACGATGGAGCTTTGGTTCGACGCCATGCTCGCGACCGCGGCAAACCGTCTGACCGCAGACGGCTCCGAAAATGTGGGCAATGTCCGCGATCTGACGCAACAAATCGCCAAATTCATGCAGCCCTACGACGATTCAAAGGGCAATCTTGCGCCCCCCCTGGTGCAATTTGTCTGGGGAAATCTTTTGTTCGAGGGAGTGCTTGAGTCAATGGACGAAACCGTCGACCTGTTCTCCCCGCAAGGCGTTCCCTTGCGTGCAAGCGTAAGTATTTCGATCTCCAAGCAGGAGATCGACTATCAGCCGAACTCTTCCTTGCCGCAATCCAACCTTCCCGGCACCAAAGCGCTGAATGCGGCCACGGCGGGCGCGAATCTCGCCCAGATGGCCGCCAGCGCCGGCATCAGCAACTGGAAATCGGTGGCCACGGCTAATAACCTTGACAATCCCCGCCTGCTACCAACGGGAACGCTGTTGAACATGAACGCTTCGGTATAAGTGCGCATTGAAAGGAGCGGATGAATCATGGCGGTGATTATCAACGAAATGGAAGTTGTTCTGGAAACACCGAAGCGGCCCGGAGTGGATCCCGAACGCGTGCCGGCCCCCGCAGTGCCGGCTCTGCGGCCGCTTGATCTGGCAGCGGTCGAGGAAAACCACATGAAGAAGGAAGCGAGGCTCCTGGCGCACTAGGAATAAACGATGTCTGCCACCGATACACGACCGGCGCTGTATTCCGCGATTCCGAAACTCACCGTGAGCGGACAGGCGCAGCCTGCTTTGAGCGAAGGACTGATGGAAATGACGGTCGAGGAGACCACGGCGGGGATGTTTCACTGCGAAGCCACAGTGGTGAACTGGGGCCCCACCGCGAAGGGTGTCGACTATCTCTATCTCGACCGCCATCTTCTCGATTTCGGCAAGACCCTCAAGATCGAAGCCGGTGGGGGCGACGCCGCGGGCGCAATCTTTGATGGGCGCATCATGGCGCTCGAAGGCCGATTCTTTCGCGTGCGCCCGCCGGAGTTGCTCTTCCATGCGGAAGATCGATTGCAGGATCTCCGCATGACGCGCCGCACCCGCGCCTTCGAATCGGTATCGGACTCCGATATTTTTCGGAAGATCGCGTCGGAGCATGGCTTGCAGACGAATCTCGACGTGAATGGGCCCCAATACAAAACTCTTTCACAAGTGAATCAAAGCGACCTGGCCTTTTTGCGCGAACGCGCCCGCGCCGTCGACGCGGAGTTGTGGATCGACGGCTCGACCTTGCACGTGCAGGCCAGGGCGCGCCGCAAAACGGCGGATTTGACCCTGAAATTCGGCGAGCATCTTTACGAATTTTCCGTCCTCGCGGATCTCGCGTTGCAGGTCACGGGCCTCACGGTCAGCGGCTGGGACGTCTCCGGGAAGCAGACGTTGTCCCATCGGGCCGACGATTCCACGTTGTCCTCGGAACTGAACGGCGACCTGAGCGGCACCAGCGTCCTGCAACAGGCATTGGGCAAGCGCGATCAGCAGATCGTTCACCATTTGCCGGCGACTTCCGACGAAACGCAGGCGCTCGCGGAGAGCGAATATCGCCGGGCGGCGCGGCGCTTCCTCACGGGGGTCGGGATTGCGGAGGGCGACTCGCGAATTCGCGTCGGAACCAAACTCAAACTTCAGAACCTGGGCACGGGTTTCGACGGGAGTTACTACGTAACGCGCTCGCGCCACATGTTTGATCTGGTGAATGGCTACCGCACCTGGTTTGAGGTCGAGCGGCCGGGACTAGGACAGTAACGATGGCAAAAGAAATTCTGCTGGAGATTTCGGAGTCCCGCTCGCAGCGCGGCTATGGCGGAAGATTCTATGGTTCGTATCCGGCGCTGGTGCGCGACATCCGGGACCCGGATGGACAGGGACGAGTGAAGGTCGCCCTGTCGTGGTCGCCCGACGGCAGCGGCTCCGGTTATGAAGCCTGGGCAAGGTTGGCAACGATGATGGCGGGAAACAATCGCGGGAGCTGGTTTATACCGGACGTGAACGACGAGGTGCTGGTCACCTTTCTCGGCGGAGACACGCGATTCCCCTGCGTCACCGGAGCGTTCTGGAACGGGCAGGACCAGCCGCCGCACAGCATGGACGGCGCAGGCAACAACTATCAGAAGGTTTTGCGCTCGCGCAACGGTGTGATGATGACGCTCGATGACACCAGCGGCCAGGAGCAGATGATCCTGGAAACTCCCGGCGGGCAGAAGATTACGCTGCAGGATGGGCCGGGGTCGATCACCGTGATGGACAGCAATGGCAACTCCATCACGCTGAACACGAGCGGAGTGACAGTGCAGACTTCGTCCACAGTGACGGTTCAGGCCAGCACGGTTCAGGTTACGGCCGGCTCGGTGAGCGTGAACGCTGGAATGTCCACCTTCAGCGGAGTCGTACAGGCGGACACGGTTATTACGAACAGTGTGATCAGCGCGAGCTACACCCCGGGCGCGGGAAACATCTGGTGAGGATGGAATGAATCCACGGGCTCAATGGCTGACCGCTTCTCCACTTTGGGACGACTTTGCCTCGCACCCCGACGCCGGGGAATTTCGCCAGCCGGTCACCTTGCGCTTTAACACCGACAAGTTCATGGATGAACTGCAAGGCGTGCTCGCAGCGCCGCCGGTGCAACTTCGCCAGTACATCGCGCAACCCGAGAATTGGCGGAACCCGGCAGTGGGCGTTGCGGCGGACTGGATTTCGGCAGGGAAGCTTTCCCTATCGGCAACTGGCGAAGATCAACCCACCCACCTGAAGCTATATCAGCCCGTGCATGGAATGTTTTATCTGGCGACGGCCTCGCTAACGTGCCGCCTTCCGGGGCTTCCGGATCATCGCGTGAAAGCCGATCAGGGCGACAAAGTCAGCATGGTTCTGCGCCGGCTGCAGGCAAATGCCAATTCACCCAACGCCGATTTGAGTGTATTTGACCCGGCAACTTGCGACGAATATGCGTGGATCGGCAAGGGATCGTCCGGCGTGTGGGCAAAGGTGGAGTCTTCCACCGATTCCAGCGTGATTCCGGGCGGTGAAGAGCGTTTGCCGTCTTTCATGCTCCCGTTCACAAACAAGGACCGGGCGCGGACGCTGATCGCTGGCCTGGTGCCGACGGGACGCCAATCTTCCTATGTTGCCGGACGCAAGAAAAGTTCGAACGGGAGTGGTCCGGGTCCTGACCCAGCGCCGGATGACGCGAGAAAGATCGATTTTCAGCGGCAAGTTGTGGATCCGTGGGGCGATTTGACGCACTGGTACTGGTTCAACTTTGAGCAGGGATCCGCGCCAGCGAATCCAACCACCGAAGATCTCGACAGCATCGTGCGCAGCTCGGCGCTCGTTCTGCTGGATTTCGCAAATTTCTTGTTGGCCAATCTGAACATCGTCTGGCAAACGGTGCTGGATCCTTCGCAGGAAAACGCTCTGCCGCCCAAGGCCAAAGCGCTTTTCGAATTGCTGAAGACTCCCTCCAGTTCCGGACCAAGCCTGCTGAATTCCATGAAGACCGCGAAGCAGAAGGAGTCTGGATTGAACGACGGTTCCTACACTCCGGTGAGCTCCGACATCGCGCTTTTGACGGACACGGGATTGCGCGGATTGATTTGGAAAACCGGAGGCGTGCGCCCCGTCAACCAGGCTTGCAACGATGCGCTGGACGAAGCCGGACCCGCCGCGACGCCGGCGATTCGCGTGCCCGCGATGCCGCCGCAGAGTCCTTCCGGAAACGATTGGTACATCATTCGATTCCTCTACGAACGGCCGCAATGCAAGCTGCTATCGCCCCCGGTCATCAGCGATCCTTGTCGCCCGTTCCAGATGGCTTCCTATTTCGATCCCGATGCGCCGGCGCGTTCGCTGCAAGTGGCGCTGCCGATCGACACCTCCGCCGCAGCGCTCCGCAAATACGACAAAGGCGTGGCTTTTCTGATCTCCGACCAACTGGCAAAACAGATGAGCCGCGTGAAGGGCCTGAAGCAGTTGATGGACGGCGACATGGGGCCGGAATTGGGCATCGGCATGATCTGTTCGTTCTCGATTCCCATCATCACCATCTGCGCCATGATCGTGTTGATGATTTTCGTCATCCTTCTGAACCTCATTTTTTTCTGGTTGCCGTTCCTGAAAATCTGTTTCCCTGTGCCTGAACTCAAGGCCAAAGGATGAGCGATGGACGACGGAACCATTTACGGGCGTGGTATCAGCTTCCCACCGAGGCTGGGAATCGACGGGCGCTGGGCGTGGTCCGCGGGAGGGCAGAACATTCGCGAAGCCATCCAGGTGATTCTCCTGACGATTCCCGGAGAACGTCTGTTGCTGACCGCCTTCGGCGGCCGACTGAAAAAATATTTGTTTGAACCGAATACGGTCGCGTCGCGCCGGCAAATGCAGGAAGAAATTGTCCGGGCGGTCACCCAGTGGGAACCACGCGTCAGCCTCGACAGAGTTACGGTGGATGGGGATCCAACCGACGCGCGCGTGGCGGTGGTGACGATTAATTATCGGCTGGTGGCGAGCCAGGTCATGGATCAGATCACCATGAAACTTCAGCTGGGAGCCTAGGAACCGTCATGCCCATCACCGTGCCACAAATCGATGACCGCGGCTATCTGGACTTCTTGGCGGAGGCGGAGGCGCGGATCTCGGTCCACAATCCAGAGTGGACCAACTACAACGACAGCGATCCTGGAATCACCTTGCTGCAGCTGTTCGCGTTCATGGCGGACAACCTCATGTATCGCAGCAACCGTTACCCGGATCTGAACCGGCTGAAATTCTTGCAACTTCTGGGAATCGGATTACGGCCTGCCGCGGCCGCACAGGGGATCGTGTGCATCACCAATGACCGCGGCCCGATGCAGACGGTCACGCTGACGGCCAATCTGCCCGTTTTGTCCGGGGCGACCGGATTCGTTACCAAGAACGGGCTCGACGTTCTCCCGCTCGAAATGCGCATCTACACGCGACGAGCGTTGACGGCGGAGGAATTGCAAGCCGCCCAGGGCGTTTATTCGCAACTCTTCCAAACCCAGGTGAGCGACCTGAGCGCACTGGAGTTTTACCAAACGACGTTGTTCGATCCCACGTCAAACGCCATGATCGGACTGAACGACGGCTCGACCGTTGACGACAGCATCTGGCTGTTGTTCCTGACCCGGCCCGGCGAAGACACGCAGGGGCAGTCCATTCTCCAGAACATCGCGGGGAAAACCATCACCCTCGGCATCATGCCTTTCCTTACGGTCACCACCAGCACCCTCGCGCCCGGTGGCGTCACCGCCGATCAATCGCCTACTGCTTTGCTGTACGAAATCTCCACCGGCAACGCCATCGCCGATCAAAACACCGCGCCTGTCTACAAAACCGTAACTTCGCAGGCCGACAACGATCCCCTGAAAAACTTGACGCTCGTTCAGCTTACGCTGCCATCAAGCGATCAGATCGGAATCTGGAATTCGCTGCAGCCTCTTGCGGATGGTGTCGGAGATTTTCCCCCGGCGTTGGACGATGCCGACGCCCAGAAGCGGGGGCTCTTCTGGATTCGCGTTCGCCTGCCGCAAGCCGCCGATGGAAGCTCTGCCGCGCTAAAGGCGAGTTTCACCTGGCTGGGCATGAACGCCTCTCGCGTCCAGCAGCGCATTCCTGTGGCCGTCGAGAGCGTTGGTGCGGGCACGGGTGAACCCGATCAATCCTTCACGCTTGTGAACACACCGGTCTTGCCGGATTCCGTGCGACTCACTGTAAATGGCGACGCATGGACTCTGACAGATGATTTGTACAGCGCGCCGCCCGAGGTGCCCGTCCGGCCTCTGACTGTGAGCCCGACGACCCCGATCGCGCCCGTCGACACGGCGAAGGCATTGGTCTATGCCCTTGATCCGGCCTCCGGCCAGATCAAGTTCGGCGATGGTTTGCACGGCGCTCGGCCCGCTGCTGGCTCTCCCATCTTCGCCAGCTATGCCTATGGCGGGGGCCATGCGGGAAATGTCGGCGCCGGTTCGATCAAAAACTGTCCGTTGCTTCCCGCGGGCTTCAAAGTTTCGAATCCGATTCCGACGTGGGGCGGGGCGGACGGCGAAACACAAAAGGAAGGCGAGCACTATATTCCCGCCTATCTCCGGCATCGCGATCGTGCCGTCACCGTGCAGGACTTCAAGGACATCGTGAGCCAGACGCCCGGCATCGATCTCGGCCGCGTGGAGGTCTTGCCGCTGTTTGTTCCGGGGCAGCAATTGAATGCGCCCGGCGTGGTCACACTTATGGTGATTCCGAATGACCCGCGCAATCCGCAGGCGCCCGTTCCCAACACGTTTTTCCTGAATGCTGTTTGCGCCTACCTCGACCCCCGGCGCTTGATCACCACCGAAGTGTACGTGCAAGGGCCGGACTACGTCGGAGTTTCCATATCCGTGGGAATCAACATTACGCCAGGCAGCGATGTCGCCACGGTTCGCGAGGCGGTCGCGGCGGCGCTGAAAAAATTCCTTTCGCCCCTCAACGGCGGAACGGACCAGGCCGGATGGCCGGTACAGAAGGCCGTGGCGAGCCTGGAACTCCTCGCGCAAACCGTACGCGTCCCCGGAGTCGTCAGCGTCAACGGATTGAATTTGTTCGATGAGACCGGCAACCAACAAAACACGATCGCCATGGCAGGCCTGCAATTGCCGAGGCTGGACGGGGTAAGCGTGAGCCAGGGTCAGCCACAACCCTTGACGCCGCCTGCGCCAGTACCAGCGAAGAAGCGGCTGCCCGTGCCGGTGCTTCCGGTGGAGTGTTAGGAGCAATAGTGGACGTCAACCAAACTCGGTTTCATCTGTTGTTCGGCAAGGGTGATTGGTTCCCTGCTTCCACAGCGGGCGCGCCGGGCTCCCTCACCGGCACTGTGGACTGGAACGACGCGGACGCTTCGATTCTCCTGGACCGCAAACTCTTCCTCTTTCCGCCGCCGCCGAACCAGCCGCCACTCGACATATCGCGCCGCCGGGGTGCGGGAAGAGATCGCTACGGCAATACGTACTGGATCGATGATACCGGCAGCGAATTGCGTTTCCTTGGGAACACCCGCACCACCGCAGAACATTTCTGGTCGAGCGCCGACGAACTGCGACGTTGCGTTTGCCAGAAGGGCTCGCCCGGCGAATTTAGTCCGGTGATAGAGCCGGTGGCAACCACACTGGCAATGTGCGGCCTCGCCGTAACGCAGGACCACTATCTCGTCGTAGGCCTTACGCAGCCCAAGGGATTGTTGATATTCGATCTCAACGCCGGTGGAGCTCCGCTCGAATATGACTGGCCCGCCGGTGTGCCTTTCGTACCGTTCGATTTGGCGCCCGCAGTCGATGGAGGCGTTTGGATCCTCGATCGTGTCAACAAATTGTATTGGAAGTTGGATCGGGGGTTGAGAGTGCGTCCGGTTGGGAATAACGAAACCATCTCGTCCGCAACGCCTCGGCACTTTCAGCCCGCGGATGGAACCTCGATCATGTCAAGCGGAGTGACCGCCGAAGTCCCGTTGGATTCGAGCCTTGCAGCAAGCATCGCGGCCGCGGACCCTGTTGCGATTGAGCCGCTCCCGGACGGAGGCGTGCTGCTCCTCGACAATCCTCCCGGCGCGAATTATTCGAATCTCCTGTGGTATCGGGCAGGGGTGTTGATTGGCGCTCCCGTCTCCCTCTCCAGGGTCTTGAAACCTCATATTTCAGCGCTTGATTCCATGGAATCGAATGCGCTCGCGGACAGCGTGCGCGGCCACGACATTGCCTTTGTCGCCGCAATTCCGGCTGCTTCAAACTCCGCGCTCGGCGAACTCTTCGTCGCCTCCGCGGATGGAGATCAAAGCTTCGCGTTTGATGTTTCGAAAAACAGCGGGACGTACTCGGTGAGTCTGGCCGAGCGATTCTTCCCGATGCGCTTCTATTCCGGAAAAGCCTTACTCGCCAACTCCGGCGACGCCTACTACGACTCCGCCGACCGATGGATTCCGTTGGCCGAGCAGCCGCGCCCCCGCTTTGCGACCTCCACCTCGCTCGCTCTTCCCCCGCCTCGAAACATCGACGATGCGGTGGCGGGCACGTCGGCATTCGACGGAAAGCTTCCCGGCTGCGTCTGGCATCGCCTGCTCCTGGATGCCAGCATTCCACCGGGCACGCAAATCACTGTGGAAAGCCGCGCCGCGGATACTCAGAAGGCCTTGCCGAGTCTCCCCTGGCAGCCGGAGCCCCCTCCCTACTTGCGCGACGACGGTGCCGAGATTCCCTTTTACAAGGCTCCCTTGCGCGGGCCGGCCAGCCACACGGGCACCTGGGAATTGCTCTTTCAGCAGGCCAAGGGGCGCTATCTCCAACTGCGGGTCACGCTTTCCGGGCCAGGTTCGAATTCTCCGCGCATTCAGGCGCTCCGCGCTTACTATCCGCGTTTTTCGTATATGAAAAAGTATTTGCCCTCCGCGTATCAGGACGATGCGCCTTCGGCGTCTTTCCTCGACCGTTTCCTCGCCAACGTCGAAGGATTCTTCACCGTTGACGAAGGCCGCATCGAGCACACCCCCGCGCTCTTCGACACGAGAACGGTTGGTTTTGAATACATGGATTGGCTCGCGAGCTGGCTTGGGCTCACGCTCGATCTCTCCTGGGACGAGCGCAAACGCCGGCTGTTCCTCTCTAATGCACCACAGTATTACCGCGAGCGGGGCACCAGGGCGGGACTCGAACGCAGCATTCGTTTGACGCTGGAACCATGCCCGGATGCTTCGCTCTTCGCCGCCTCCAAATGCTCTTGTGCCTCATGCACCGCGAATGCAAACCGCGCCGCATTTTTCACCGTGCGCATCGTGGAGAAGTTCCTGACGCGCCAGCCGCCCGGAATCCGGTTCAGCAGCGGGGCGGATGTATCGGGTCCGGGCGCGGTGGATCCTGGCGCCGGCTGGAACGCGAGCTTCGGAGCCGAAACGGTCAACAATGACTTCCGGAACTTTCTCAGCAGTCTCTACGCGACCCTCGATGCGCTCAACTCGCAGTGGGGCGCTTCCTATACAGGGTTCGACGATCCAGGCTTGAAGTTTTTTGCCATCCCGCCCGGCAACAAGGCGCAGTCCCGGGATTGGCAGGCTTTTATCAGCCAACGGCTTGTATTCACCTATACGCCGCCCACCTCCGGCGATCTGAAGCTCTATCAAAATTTTTTGCACGGGCGTTACCAGACCCTAAGCGCCTTGAACGCCCGGTACCAATTGTCGGGTGCTGCGATAATCCCTTCCTTCGACAGCATAATTTTTCCAGACTACCTACCCTCCGGCGGACAGATGCTTGAAGATTGGCTGGAATTCGTCTCCTCGATTTTGCCGACGCAACGATTCGCCCATCAATTCTCCGTGCTCGTGCCGATTCAACTGGGCGAGGACCAGGCTTCGCAGTCATTAAAGATGGATATCGCCAGGCGAGTCGCGGAAATTGAAAAACCCGCGCATACCTCCTTCGACGTTCAGCCTTACTGGGCCTTCTTCCGGGTTGGCACCGCGCGCGTCGAAATCGATACGCTGCTGGGCCGCGGCAGCAGGTTCACTGCCCTCCTGCTTGGCCGCGATTCGCTGGCCGGCGGCTACTTGAGTTACGTCGAGCCCTGGAACGTTTCGGACCGGACCGTTCTCGGCGGCACGAAAACAAACACCTGCTGCACTGTGCAGCCCCAGGCGAGGTGCGTATGAGCACATTCCAAACCGCAAGCGCAGTTCTTCAGCCGCTCGATCCGCTGAAGCGCGTGAACTACACCTTTGGGCTGGTGCTCGGAGTGGAAGAGTTCCAGCAGGAACAAACTTATTTTCTGTCCAAGGACCGCTCTCACAATCGCATCCTGCACGGTTACGGAACGGCGTACGGCCTCGGTGTTTCCATCGACAACGGCGGCACGCCCAACGTGGAAGTCCGCGTGGCGTGCGGCATGGCTGTCAACCCCAAGGGGCAGGAGATTCACGTTCCGCGCACAATGTGCGCGCGGTTGAACGATTGGCTCTCGCAATACCAATCCGCGCTCCAGGAAATCTATGGCCCGCCGCCGCTTACGTTGTCAATGTGCGTCGTGCTGTGTTACCGCGAGTGCCAGACCGACGAAGTTCCCGTGCCCGGCGAACCATGCCGAACGCAAGAGGACGCCATGGCCGCGTCTCACATCGCGGACTCGTTCGAATTGAAGCTGTGCCTCGATAGCGACGTGCTGCCTGCTTCGCCGCCCGTCTCGCTTGGTTCTCTTCCCTCGGGCTTATGTCTGCGGCCGAAACAGGAAGAAGAGGAAGCGGTACGCGCGTTCCGTCAACTCCTCAACCGCCTGCAGGTTTCCACCACGGCGCCGCTGGCCGGCTACCTGACGCAGGATCAACTCGATGCCATCGTCCTGCAACTTTCTTCGGCAGCGAGTTTGACTTCTCCTCCATCGTCCGGGCCGCCGCTCTGGGTCCATCCTGAGGACATTTCCGATTTTGTGCGCCGGGCGTTTCTGCTTTGGGTCACCCAGGTGCGCCCCGCGCTAAACGCGTCTCCTCCGCTCGGCGCATGCTGCAGTCCTCAGGAAAATTGCGTCCTGCTGGCGCGCCTGAGCTTTGGAGTCGGATTGAATTGGATGGTGCTCGGCGATGTCACCATCGATGAGACCGACCGGCCGTTTTTGGTTCAGACACGTCTGCTGCAGGAAGCCGTTCTGCTCGACCTGGTCGGCGGTTCCGGCGGGTTCGGCGGCCAAAGCATGGTCGTCGCAGCGGGCACGTTTCAATATGATGCCGGCTCCATCAATGCCTTGGGGCCGACACTGAACGGCCTGGCAGCCACGCACGTCTCCGTGAGCCCGGCGACGTTTCTGTTGAATTGGGCGGGGACGCAACCTTACGTCAACCCGCTGGCAAGCCCGCCCGGCGGATTCACATACATCGTCAAGGGAACTTCCTTCAAAGGTCCGGGCGGCAGGTTGCAAGTCTTCGACGTCATGGAATTTCAGAGCGGAGGAATTCTGGTGAGGGTGAGCCCGCCCGTTCCTCCGCCACTGAGCGAAGGAGGCTTCATGGTGGAAATTTCCGAAATTCGATCCGGAGCGTAACGTACGAGGCGCGAGCGACACGAATTATCAAGCAGGAGTGAACGCATGAGTGCGACGGGGTTGTACACGCCAATTACCACGGGCGGAATCCTGAACATCAATTTCGTCAACGGGCGATTGCTGACCGCCGAGGACATGGGCGGGCTGCAAGCTGCAAACGCTCAACAACACCAGCAACTCGCGCGCGCGATCGGCGAAGGTGTGGCGCACGGATTTGAGGTGAGTCTCGCGCCGAGTTCCTTGCCGAAGAACCCCGTGGTGCGGATTACGCGAGGATTGGCGTTCAACCGCAGGGGGCAAGCCGCCGCGCTTTCGACCGACTACGTGGACGTCGCGCTGGTGAAGTCCGCCGACGTGCCGGCTGGCTCGGCGGGAGTATTTGCGGAATGCCCCCCGCCGCAGCCGTTGCTGCAGAACACCAATCTCGGGCTGTACGTGCTGACCGTTATGCCGGCGTCGAATTATCAAGGCAGCGTCACCACGGTGGACCTCAACTCTCCTGGCGTGGCATCAAGTTGCAGCAGCCGCTACGCCACCGAAGGCGTGAAGTTTCAGCTGGACCCGATGCAGATCGGAACGGGCGGAGCTTCCACGGTGCGCGGACAGCTAGCTGCTCTGGCGGCAACGCTCGAACCATTGCTGGCGACGCTCGCAAACCTTTCCGGCGCCGCGCAATCGCAAATGGCCATTCAGATCGCGCCCCAACTCTCCCTGTTTCGCAATCTGGCTGCCCATCTCTGCTTTGGCACGGAAACATTGCAGCAATTCCCGCAAAACATTTTCCCCGGATTAGGCCCCGCGTTTCCCGCGGATTACTCGGCGCTCGATGATATGCGCGCCGCCGGTCTTCTAACCGATTGCGAAATTCCATTGGCGCTCGTCTATTGGACAAGCAGCGGCCTGGTCTTCCTCGACGCCTGGGCCGTCCGCCGGGCCCTGATACCGTCCGCCGCCTCAGCAAAATGGGCGCCCTTCGTCAGCCCTCGCCGTCTCGCTGAGAGCCTCGCTTGTTTCTTGCAATTTCAGAAGCAAGTGGAGGAACTGCAAGCCAATCTGCCGCAGAGCCAGCTCGCATCCGCCGTGTCGATAGATTATTTCCGATACTTGACTGCACTGGGGTTCCTGCCCATAGCTGGCGTCAAATCCTCAATTGGTTTTGATTATTTGCAATTCTTCACAAATCTTACATTTCGCGATCCAGTTTTCATCGAAGGAGCATCTCTGGATTCGCTTTTCGGCCGCTCGCTTCGCTATCCACCAATTGACCTCACTAACCAAGAGATGTTTTGGCTCTATCGAGTGAGGGAGAACATGGAGGCTGTCGCCGGCAGCACGCTAAACCAGCCTCGACCCTACATGATCTTCACAAACGGTCATATCGGCTTTCAAGGAGATGCACATTACGACCTGAATTACTGGGATTACGCGAACTACGATTGACGCATCACAACAGCTAAGTCCAGGTAGAAAGCGAGAACCAACAATGGCAACGATTGCAAATCATGTGAGGCCGGGCCAACTCATCGCTTCAATTGCGATGAATTCGCTCTTAGACAGGGTAAGTTCACTCGAAGACAGAGTTACCGCCCTCGAAGGGGGCGGCAATTCGACCGGAGCTGCTGTGATAATTGGAATTTCGCCCTCGGGTCCGGTTCAGGTCGGGCAGCCGCTGACCGTGTCAGGGCAGAATTTCGGATTTTCAATTGGTGCGCAGCAGGTATTCATTGACAACGTTCAGGTCAATGCCTTTCAGGCCGGATCGAGTGACCAGAAACTGATTTTCGTTGTTCCCACGTCGATCTCAAATGTGCCCGCGCAGGGTAGATCCGCGACTCTCTCGGTCAGCAATGGAATTCTGCCACCCGCCAAGCAAGCTATTTTTCTATTGCCAGCGTTTACTCTAACCGGCGGGGTCGACGTTAATTATGTCGGGGCGACTACAGGCGCCATCACTCCAACACAGCAAGCGACTTTTCAGTTCACCCTGAAGTCGCAAGCTAGCCTCGACGCAACATTTGCCATTCAGCCGTTGATCACGGGACCCGCCAACGCCGTTGCCTTTAACGCCAATCTTCAGGTCCTCGACGAAAATCAGGCGGTCAATTCCGCAAAGACAATTCAGCTTTTCGCTGGTCAGCAGAAGACTTTTTTCATCAGCATCAATCCAGTCCCACTTGGGTCCAGTGGCTCATTCGATCTTGCGGTAAACGCTTCCTCAGGTACTCTTTCAGGAGGTTCAGGCTCGCAGACGTTTACGGTGGGACAGGCTCCACCCCAGCCTGACACTACCATCACCCTGAATTATTCCAGCGCTGCTTTCCTTCCTGCTGGCAACGGTTCCGCAACGCAAAGCCAGATTCAACTCAAATCCGGTGCCCAGGCCAAGATCACATTCCAAGCCACATTCACGGTTGCAGGCACCTATGACATTACTGCCGCCGTGACTTCTGGGAGCAATTGGACCGCTGGGTTGTTTGCACAAACCACCATTACTCCGGTCGTAATCAGCGCCGCGGATTTAAGTAACGCAAGTCACGCCGCCAACCGATTGTTGGATTACCTGGTGGTTGCCGCGTCAAATGCAAGCGCGGCAGGGAAAGTGGAGTTCCGCGTCAAGAACGAAGCGGTCACCACGCTTTGCACCCACCCCGTGGATTTGGCGCTCATTCCATAGAGACCCAGCCGTCTTTGGTTACTCAGGAATTGTATTTGTAACTCACGGAAAGAAAGGAAAATAGCATGAAAGTTAGCTCGGAATTCTACGGTGCCCTTTCCTCTAAGTTGCTGATTCACCATTCGCGACTATGCTGGTTATCACTCATAATCGGCACGATCCTTTTGATTGTCGCTTTTCCATTTGCCACAACTGCACAAGTTGCGTGCATTCCTCCACCCACCAACCGTGTGCCGGGGCTGCCAGGCCCGCCTGATTGGGGGACCCTGAACCCCCCGAACACACCAACAAAGACTGGGCTCGATGACCCTCGCTGGGACGGAGCAGGAAGCTTGACTTTTGCAAATGGCACGTCCGGCGACACTGCTCAGTTCCGCGCTCTCGCCTCCGGCGGAAAATTGTTTCTGTCCTGGCAGGTCGTGCTGCCACCACAGAGTCCAGCCGCCGCCAATGTGGTCTATGTCGGGTTCACGCAGGCAGGGGGAACACCCACACACTTCGCGATGACAATCAATTTGCATAGCACGACTCCAAGCACGGACACGACGGACTACGATTTGGGAGCTTGGTCTGTGGACAGTGCCGGAGTACCAACAACGCTGGGGTTCATACCTGCCTGGGTGAACAACACTCGAGTGTGGATCACCAACAGCAACTTTGCAGTACAGATGATCGTGCCAATCAGCACGGCGGGTATCAGTTCGGGTGTGAATCTGGGAACGGATTTCAAGATGTGGTTTGAGATGCAAGAATCTTTGCCGCCTGCGACGCCTGCAACAGTGTGGGACGCGGTTTTTCCAGATGGCCGCGGGGGAACTCCGATCGCCACCGACGTAACATCTCCTTTCGCCATTCAATACCCGGCCCCAAGCTCATGGGCCACATTTCATCAATCGACTGGTCCCGGTGATCCTGCCTGCACGTTGGGAGGTATTTCGATTAACGAAAGCCAGATCGGCACACATAATCCCATTCCCCACGAGATCTTGTTCAGTAAAGTGGGAGTAAATACTCTCGTCAATACGTTCTTCGCCAGCCCTACTAACGGCATGACCACACCGATTCCCGCCGGCGGTCTCACTGCAACGTTTCGCATTGCTGACTGGGGCAGCACGTACGACCCGAATGCGCCATACACCCTAATTCCGGGTGGACAGGACGTGCCTAGCACGGCTCTCATACCCGGTGGCGGTACCACAGCAGCCAACACCAACATTACCTTCAATTGGATTGTGCAGGACATTCTGATGGGTGAACAGTGGCTGACGGAATTTCGAGGTGGGAAGGAACCAGATCAGTGCATGCTCGTGACACTTGCGGGCGGGACACTTGTAACCTGGCAAGCAAGCCACATCTTCAACCTAGGCGACACCATCGTTGACCCCATGGGCAATCTTCAAAAGGTCACTGTGGCCGGTAAGTCGGGCGGGACGCAGCCACCATTTAACGGTGTCGGCGGGGGTACTACGCCAGATAACGCAGTTACCTGGACAAATGCAGGCCCTGCAATAGGCCCTGGATTGACTTTCCTGAACAACAGCGTCTTAACGAACATGGACTTTGTTGGGGCTTCCAGATTTGAGCGCGCAGCAACTATCAATATCCAGAATCTGGCCCCCCTCGGTAGCGCTCCTCGGGACGTCTACCTGTATGTTGTAACGGCGAACATGCCCTCGATTGTGGAAGCAACTTGGAAGGATCTGTACAACAAACTGTTCGGCACACCAGACCAAAGAAATAGCCAGAAAACTCAGGAAGTCCTTAACCGGATGTCTCGAGCGCAAGTCAACGAAGCCGTGCCTTCCTACCGCGTGTTCGTCTTCCACGACTCCGGTAAGAAGATAAAGGTTCAAAGCAAGGACTACCTCATTGTTCATCCCCAAAGTGGTTTCGGCTACTTCGTATTGCCCCACGCTGATGTGAATGGCTGGGTAACCGCTCTGCAGGGTGCGACACAGATCGCTAACAATCTCTACCGCATAGCAGTTCCAAATAATGGGGTAGCCAAAGTGACCACGAAGATAAATGCTGTCGAAATCCTCCCAAAGAATTGCTTCGGTCATATAAAGTGGCCAGCCGCTTCGATACTCCTCGTTGGAATCTTCCTTCTTGGATTCGTTGTTTATCCCGTGGGGAGTAAAAGGCACTAGTTATGTGGATAGCCACACTCACTGCCACTGAGATTCTGGATTCTGGGCTCTCAGCGATCATGATTCCCGAGCTTTTTGAGGTCATCGCGCTGTTAGCGGCCTTATCTTACACTCTGCGTTCCGCTCGGCGCGACGGCCTTGAGCTGCGCGCAATGTACTGGGCCGGAGCAAGTGCCATCCTCCTGGGCCTCTGGGGCGGCTACTTGCTTGGTTTCGTATATTACGGAACCGACGGCCGGCCGTGGGCCTGGCTGCGATTCTGGTCGGGAGGCGAAGCGCAATATGGCGGACTCCTGGCCGGAGCACTGGCCGTCGCCGCCTACTTGCGCATCCGCAAACAGCTCTTTCTTCGCTACGCCGATGCGATGGCGCCCGCGGTCGCACTCGGCGTGGCGGTTGGCCGCATTGGCTGTTTTCTGAACGGAGACGATTTCGGCACGCTCACTCAGCTTCCCTGGGGAGTGCGCTTTCCGCCTGGCACGGAAGCCTACGCCGATCACTTCGCGCGTGGATGGATCGCTCCGGGAGCGGAGTTCTCACAGGCCGTTCATCCCGTGCAGCTCTACGCTTCGCTGCTCGCCCTGGCTCTTTTCATGGGCCTTGTCCATCTGCGCGAGTCCGCGCCCGGAACACGCCTGGCGGTGTTGGCTTGCGTTCACGGCGCCACCCGCTTCTTCATCCAATACTGGCGTGGCGACTTCGAGCGCGTGCTCGGGCCCTTCTCTTTGACGCAACTCCTCAGCCTCGGCCTCGTTCTTCTTGGCGGCGGATTCTTGATCGTCCAATCGCTACGCAGTTCCGCGGCGCTGGACGCGCCCACCGCTTTGCAAATGGGCCAGGGGGGACGCTGACACGCATGAGCGCTCAAGCCATGGGGGAGCAGACGCGTTCTTCCTCGCAGACCGGGGAAGATCGAATCGCTGCACGGCTGCGGGTGGGACACCTGCTCAACACCGTAAGCCTCGAAACACCGTGGCTGCCGCCTACCTCGACACTAATCGTCCGCAAATTCCGTGACCCGCTGCCGCGAGGCCTCTGCAAAGACGCAGACTTACGATTCGCTTCCAGGGACTGGGAGAATGCTGCGCTTTCCGCGCTGCGCGAAGAGTCTCTCCATGCGGCACGGCCGGCGCTTGGCTCAGTCGCAGGTGCGACCAACGCCGTTCTTTTCGAATCTCCAGCGGATCTGATCGCTTGCCTGGCACGCGATTTGTGCTCGGGCGATGCTTTTCTTTGCTGGTGGTGGAAAAGTTACATCCGTGGCGTCACCAGTTCGCTTTCCGCTCTGCTGTTGGCCGCGTTTCGCCGTGAGCCACGCCATGTTCCCATGGCAGTGGAAAAACTTTCCCATTGGGGAGCGACCGAGCGGGTGATTTCGCAGCTAAACCCTTCGCATGCGGATTCTCTGCTTCGAGAAATTCTCTCGGCGCACGGATTGCCAAGGCTCTTCACTGCGATTCATTCGGGAACATCGGAAATACAAGCTTCCTGCACCACCGCGGACCGCGGATTATTCAAACTTGCTCCAGCGAGCGATCATTTCCTCCAACCCCCGGCGTTACCCTGGGCACCTCATGTAAGCGCGCAGCTCACGCCCAGTTATCTTGGGCTGGAGCGGCGCGTGCTGATTGGCATCTCGCTGCTGCTTGCACGAACTCCCCAGCGTCCGCGCACCGCTGAATTTGAAAACCAGCTAAAAAAGTGGGCTGCCAGTTCTGCCCACGAACAGGAGATCTCCCCGCTCGGCGCCACCGCGGGGAACGATGCTCTGTTTCCCTGGTTCGCCGGCACTCCGTCAAGAATCGAGATACTCCCGCGGGAGAAGCCTTCCGACTCTGCCGTTCAATGCGTGCAATCATCCGACGGCGGGGAAACATCGATTACTCAGGTTGAGCGCAGTTCGCCAAATGCGGGCACTGATGATGCCGCCATTTCCCTCACCGAGCCAGATTCTTCCATTCCAACCGATGGTGTCTTTTCCGCATCGGATTTCAATCTGCAAGCGGGTGTTGTCACACGACTCGGCGGCGTCCTGTTTCTCATTAATCTCTTCCGCAACCTCAATTTCTTTTCTTACGTCGAAACCAGCCTCCCGCTCGCCTCGCCTCCCGGCCCTTGGGCTCTCCTGGAATTGTTTTCGAAGTCTCTTCTGCCCCGGCTCCCAGACGATTTGCGGCGGGACCCCATCTGGCTGGCACTACAGACGCTGGACGGGCGCGGAAGAGACGAGCCTGCGGCAGGCGATTTTTCGGGCTGCGAAGAGTACCAGTTGCCCCGCGACTGGCTTTTTCAAATTCCCGCGCAGCAACAAGGTTGCTTGACTTTTTCCGCGCGAGAGAATCGTTTGCTCGTCCGCTATCCCGAAGGATTCACCGTATTCGATTCGATCGCGGAGGAACTGAAGATAGGTCCATCGCCGCGCCGGATCCTGGAGCGAATCCAGAATACATTCTCCGGTGAATGTCGCTACGGCAGGCCAACGCGCGATTCCCGAAGAAAAATCGCCAGTCTCTCCGGGACGGTTCCCGCGGAATGCGTGCCAAATCCGGCGCTCCGACGCTTTCTGCAATTTTTCTCCCCGTTCTTCCGCTGGACCCTGACTCATGCGCTGGCGCCCGGCGAGACGAACCATCCCCATGGTATCCCGGAGTTCTTGCGCCGTCCGGGATGCCTATACATAACATCCACGCACGTGGACCTCGTTATGGATATCAATCACGTGACGCTTGCCACTCGGCTGGCGGGATTGGACGCCAACCCCGGCTGGGTGCCCGAACTCGGGCGTGCCATCACATTTCACTATCGCTGATTAGTGTAAACATGAAAACACTCGCTAAACCATTTACCGACATTCCCGAAACGCCCAGAGGACATCTGGGGTTGATTTCCTACGAAGCCGTCTTCCGGATCATCTGTTATCTCCGCGCGCGGGCGTTGTCGAGCGAGCGAACCCTGGATACGGTCTTCGAGGAATTCCCGTTTCTGGGCCCCTACTTCGCGGAAATCCGCCCGCGCCTCCCTGAGGACATTGACTGGGTCAACTCGCTGCAATGGTTGAGCGACGAAATGGAAAACTGGGAAGAGCAAAGCGTGGCCTGGCTGCCTTTGCGCGGCCTGCGCCATGAATTGAAACTCCGCCGCGAAACTTTGTTGGTGTGGACGCTTTTGGGTCTCGCGGAGGAAGATTCGCACTTTGCCTCGCTTTTTACAAAACTCCAGGGCGCCCGCGCGCGCGAACGCCCGACGCTGGGACTCCTTCGCGCCCTTGTCGAGGCGGAAGGCGCGGCAGATCCCGTGGAAGTCTGGGAACTTTCGCAAACCCTGATCAAGGCCGGACTCGCCGAGGTGCTGAACCCGGGCGCGCCGCGCGCGGAGTGGGAATTGCGAGTCTCGCCACCAGTCTGGGGCGCTGCCCGTGGCGACCTGCCCCGCGAGCCCTTGCCGGGGCTTCGGTGCTCCTCCGCAGAATCATTTCTCCCGTTCGCCGACACGGTCTGGGAGTCGGGAACCGCCGCGCGGTTGAACGCCTTGATCCCGCTTCTCGCGGAGCGCCGCACTCGACTCCTGGTCCTTCGCGGTATGCCGGGTTGCGAGCGCCTGGGCGTCGCGGGCGCCATCGCAAAGTCTCTTGGATGCGCGTTGCTGGAAGTCGCTCCGGGATTTTCACCGGGCACCGAATCCTGGCCGGCGCTCGGTCCACTCGCCACAATGCTGCACGCCCTGCCCGTATTTGCTCCGGACCTTGGGCCCGGCGAGACGTTTGATCTTCCGCCGATCTCCGGCTACTCCGGCCCTATGATTGTCATCCTCGGCAGCGACGGTGGCGTCGGAGGAACCACCGCCGAGCACTCCGTCACCATTCCGCTCTTGCCGGAATCCGCAGCGGCACGCCTCCGATTGTGGCGCCGTCACCTGCAAGATCAACCCGTGGAGGATTTGCCGGGAATCGCCGCGCGTTTTGCACTTCCCGGCCGCTATCTCAAGCAGGCTTGCGACCTGGCAAAGGCCGCCGCGAGAGTAGAAAAGCGCAGAGCCATTACCTGCGACGATGTTCGCATAGCGGCGCGCGCAATTAACCGCCAGCAACTCGATTCCCTGGCAACTTCCCTTCCCGGCAGCGTTCGTTGGTCCCAGCTTGTGGTTAACCGCTCCACCGCTGCGGATCTTGCCGCGCTGGAGCGGCGCTGCCGTCTGCGCGAAGGACTCGCGGCGACGGGCAGCCGTTTCCCCGGCGGCTTGAATACCGGCGTTCGCGCTTTGCTGGAAGGGCCGAGCGGCACGGGAAAAACTCTCGCTGCGCGGGCCCTGGCCACGGAACTTGGGTTGGACTTGTACCGCGTCGACCTCTCTTCGATCGTCAATAAATTCGTGGGCGAAACCGAGAAAAATCTCGGCCGCGTCCTGGGCCGTGCCGAAGACCTCAACGTCGTCCTGCTGCTTGATGAGGGCGACTCGCTCCTTGCCCGCCGCACCGATGTGCGCACTTCCAACGACCGCTACGCGAATCTCGAAACAAACTATCTGCTCCAGCGGCTGGAGACGTACACCGGCATCGCCCTGATCACCACCAACCTCGGCCACACGATCGACCCCGCTTTTCGCCGCCGCATGGACGCTGTCGTGAAGTTCCACCTCCCGGACGGAAATCAGCGATGGGAACTCTGGGGCGTGCATCTGCCGCAGGACCATCGCGTTTCGGCGGCCGCGTTACATCGCGTCTCCATGCGTTACGCGCTGACCGGCGGACAGATACGCAACGCCGCCGTCCACGCCACGCTGCTGGCCCTGGACCGCAGCTCGCGCCATGTGGAAGACGCAGACATGCTTGCGGCAATTCAACTCGAGTATCGCAAGGCCGGAGCCTCTTTCCCCGGAGAAGAGGAAGGCGCGAGCGATGGAAGCCATCACTCGCTCGGCGCTTTTTTGCGCGCTATTTCCTGAGTGGAGAGCGCGGACGAGGGTGGTACGGATTTTGTATGCCGAAGGTCTATTACATTCGCGTGCGCACGCCCAAGCGCTCCACGGGCGCCAAACGTCCCGCCGCCAGCCAGAGAACGCTGGAGGCGGGAGCTGGCGCAACATCGGCAGCACCGCCGGCGTTTGCGTTCGACTCGCCAGCCGGCGCACCAGTCTTTTCGCTGTCTCCAACTCCCAGCCAAACAACGCTTGCCGCCAGACCCACCGCGGCGACGGCGCATGACTTTGGTAAAGCAGCCGAAGCTCCATCCGGGTTGGGCGGAATTTCGGCGCTTGTTAGCACACTTCCGGATGCTGCACCCACTTCGCCTCCCGAATATGACGAGCGCTACCAGCAAGTCACTCACCGCCTATCCATTCTGGCGAAGGCCGAGCGAAGCCACAAGCCGCTCACGATAAAAATGCAGGAAGCGAAGTCGGCCACCCGGCAACCTATGCAAGAGCCGGTCGCCGTCGGCATGAGCAGCCATGTGGATGCAATGGCCGCGGCGAAAGATTCTCCCGCGGAAACACCAGCGCGCGAAGAAAGCTTCGAGGCGGTCTTGCAGCGCGCCCTAAACAAAATAGCGCTGCGGACTTCCTCTGAGATGAAGGATTTTGCCAAGAATCCCGATCGAAAAATTGGCGTGCTGGCCGACGTTCAAGCCGGCGTGGAAGAAGAGAAGAAGGGCCCGACAAAAGAACTACAAGAGGCTGCACAGCACCTTCCTCCAAGAGGCCCGGAGGACCCTCCGGCGAAGGACGTGCCTGCTCTACCGAACCGCAGCGCTCCCGACCACATCGGCGCCCAGGACGTTTTGCCGGATCCAAAGCCCGAAGACGAAGTCTCTTTTGAGCAGGACCAGAAATCCGCGGAAGACGCGGTCGCCAAAACAACGCTGACCGAAGAGGAGCTTGCGGCGAGCAACGAGCCTTCTTTTGAAGCCGTCTTGAAGGAGCGCGACAAAGTTCTCGACTCCTGCAAGGAATCCGCCCAGCAATACCGCGAAGCGGAAACCGGCTTTCTGAAGCACTCTGCCCAGGAACTTTCCGCCGGCGAAAACAATACCCGCTTCGCCTTGCGTCACGCCGCCAACACGAAGCATTCGGACGTCCGCGTCAAACAGGAAGATCTGGCCCACAACAGTACAGACGAGCGTCAAAGCATCGCTTCGGCAATGCAGTCTACCTACGTCGCGGCGAAGTCCATTGTCGACAACAAACTCGCCATGCTTGGCCCCGCCGTCGACAGCATGTTCAGCCAGAGCTTCAATATCCTCTTTGAACTCCTCCAGGAAAATGTTCGTGACGAACTGGAGGCATGGGAAGACAAACGCCACAGCAGCCTGGGCGGCAAATTCCTGTGGTGGAAGGACAAGGCTGTCGGCACTTCCCACCTCGAAGGAGCCAAGAAGATCTATGAAAAGGAACGTCTGGAATTCGAAAAGCACATGGGGTTCGTGTTCAAGCGCATCGCCAAGTTCGTGGATCGTACCCTGGCGGAGTGCAGAAAAGCCATCACGGACGGCCAGGAGGCGCTGGCAGAACTCATTTCCGACCAACGCGATCCGCGGTTGAAAAAATTCGCGGAGCAGACGGCAACCCTGATCAAAAGCGACTTTGAAGGCCTGCAGCAGACCGTGGAAGAGAAGAAGAATGATCTCGCCAACAGTCTCGCCAATCACTACAAGGATTCCCGCGCCACTGTCGACAAATGGATTGAAGCGGAGAAAGACAAGCACCGCGGCATCCTTGGCGGGCTATGGAATATGGCCGTCGGTATCTATGAGGCCGTCGTCAATTTCAAAAACAAGCTCTTAAACATTCTCCGCAAGGGGATCGAACTCATCCTTTCCATCGTGCGCCATCCCATCAGGTTCCTTGAAAATCTCGTGGCGTCCGTCAAGAAAGGCATCGGCCAGTTCGCGGAAAATATCGCCGACCATCTCCGGGAAGCGGCGCTCGGATGGCTTCTGGGCGAGGTTCCCTCGTCGGCGATTCACATCCCCAAGGATCTCTCCCCCGCCAGCATATTTGGCCTCGTCATGGAAATTCTGGGCCTCACTCCGGAAAAGATTCGCGCCCGGGCGGCGCACATTGTCGGAGAGCAGAACGTCCAGGTGCTCGAGCGCGTCTTCTCCCTGCTTCACAAATATTTTGTGGAAGGGCCCGCCGCGTTGTGGGAAGAGTTGCAATCCATGCTCGGTGATCTGAAGGACGCGATCATTGAAGGAGTGCGGGACTGGGTCCTCGCCCAGGTCATCCGCAAGGGCCTCGCGCAACTTGCCCTCATGCTCAATCCCGTTGGCGCTTTCATCGAAGCCTGCCTGGCCATTTACAACCTGATTGTCTTCTTCATCGATCATGCCCGTCAGATCGGAGAAATGCTCGAAGGGATTTTCGATTCCATCCAGGACATGGTCGACGGCAAGATCGACGCCGCCGCCGTTCGCATCGAGAACGCCATGACCCGCTCGCTGACTCTGCTCCTTGGATTTCTCACTTCCCTAATTAATATCCCGAGTCCCGCTTCGGCGATCCATCGTATCGTCTCCAGCTTGCAAGATAAAGTCTACAAAGCAGTGGACTGGCTCCTGGAAAAATTCAAGAAACTGGCGATGAACGCGGGAGTCGCCATCAAGACTGCGGCACACAAGGCCTTCCGTCTTCTCTTTCCCGTGGAATCGTTCGGCGCCAATGGAGAGCATCACACTATCGAAGCAGTTCAAGCCGGCGAGGAATACCCCATCGTCGTGCATAGCAAGGGCATGGACCTGGAGGCGCTCATTGAGGAAGCCAAAGACAAGCGCGTCAAAGGCGCAACCGCCCTGGAACGCGCCTACAAGGCATACCAGAAAATTCATATAAGAGAGATTCCCCTGCAGGACAAAAAAGAGCGCGATGCCCTCGAGGACAAGACCGCGGCGGAAGGGGAGAAGAAAATAAAGGCGTATAAAGAGGTCGCGGCCCTGATTAAGGATGTTTTCCCGCGTATCCCCTCAATCGCCAATCGGACCGACAAGACCCTTATTACGTATGGCCCTCTTCACGGCGAATTTGGCGGCAGTTCGATGACCGCTCATCCGCTTGCGCATGACAACTGGGACAAAGGCTCGGAACCCAAACACAACCTTCCTCCCGTCATGATCGATCCGTCCTGGCCCGCCAGCCGGAAAGAGCGCTACAAGCGCGGCCACTTGCTGAATCAACTTCTCGGTGGTCCCGGCGACGAAGCGCGCAACTTGACGCCGCTCACCAGTTCGGCGAATGGTCTTCACAGCGCGCGCGTCGAGTCCAAGATCAAGGAAATCGTCAAGCCCAACAACCATCGCTTAATGCACTACGACGTCCACGTGAACTATCCCGGTTCCAAGCGCACTCCTCCCGCCGGATCGGCTGCGAACAAAGTCGAGGGCAATTTCGCAATAAGTTTGGCCACGAAGTGGTACGAACTTGAGCCGGCCGGCAAGGGCTACAAAGAGAAAGACGGAGGCGCTAAGGGAGAGGAGACCATTCCGAATGTTCCTCCCTATCCGTAAGCTTTTTCTTGTCTTCTGAAGTATGCGGGAAGGAAGTTCGGTGCATGCGAACAAAAAAGAATAAGCGCATCCCGGCGAGGTCTTCGTGGAGAAACTGAGCACAGTTCGCAAGAAACCTGCGAGCGGCCCGGCGCCACCAGTGGCAGCCGCGCACGCCAACGGGAATCGTGTCTCTGCCGGGCGCACCGCTGCTCCGGGCCCCGCCTGGACCATGTCCGGCGGAAGCATTCTCTTTGGATTCGGCGTCGTGCAGTGCGCGCTCACCATCGGACCAGCGAATGACCAGTTCGAACAAGAAGCCGACCATGTCGCGTCGAGGGTATCCGGCGGACAAACTGTTCCGGCCGGAATGATTTCGCGCGTTCCGGAAGCGGGGCCCGCTTCGATATCCCGTACCGGCGATTCAGATCCGCATGCGCCCGCCGCATCGGTTCAACGGGCGACACAGGGCGAGGTGGAAGAGCACCGCACTCCCATCCTGGGTCCGGAAGCCGGCGAGGTCCATGACGCCAAGCCGCTGGTGCAAAAGATGTGCTCCGATTGCAGCAAGGAAGCCGCCACTTCGGGAACAACTTCGCCCGTACAACGCGCCCCGCAAGGCAACGTGGAAGCAGAGATCTCTACGGCGCACGGTCCTGCGCGCAGCCAACCCGTAGTGGAAACCAAACCCGTGCAGCGCGCTTGTGCCGGCTGCTCGCATGAGGCTTTCGACGTCACCGCCGGCGCAACCCAACGCAAACAGGATTCTCACGCCGCCGAGCCAGCCATTCAAAAAAGCGGGGCGGCCGGAGGCGGCCCGGCCGGGATGAGGGCTGCCGCCGCGCATGCCATCAGTTCGAAGGGGCACGGCTCGCCGCTTCCCGCGCCGGTTCGCAGCGCCATGGAAACGCGCACGGGCGCGGATTTCAGCGCCGTGCGCGTGCATACTGATGCTAACGCGCAATCCGCCGCCTCTGCGTTGCGCGCCAAGGCTTTCACGCACCGCAGCGATATCTGGCTGGCGCGGGGCCAATCCCCAAACAACCTGCCGCTGATGGCTCACGAACTCACTCACGTCGTTCAGCAGGGTGCGGTCGCCCGGCGGAAGAGTGAATCCGTCCAGCGCACCTCGGACAAGCCAACGGAACAGCCAGTACAGTGCGCTTCCGAGACCAAGACGGAATCAACTCCCGTCCAACGCGCGGATGCGGGTCACGCCGACGAGAAAGTTCAGCGCAGCTCCGCCGGAGTTGTTCAGCGGGATTCCTGGCTCAAGCAGGCGTGGCAAGCGACCGGAGGCAAGATTGTTGATGCGGCCGGCAACGTCCTCGAAATGGGCGAAAACCTGGCCATGGACGTCCTCGACAAGGTTGCACCGGAGTTTGCCGCCACCGTCCGCGAAGTCAAGAGCAAGGGCGGCGTGATCGAATACATGAAAGACAAGGTCTTCGGCGTCGCCCGCGACATTTTCAGCGGAGCGAAGGAAGACAAGGGTGCCCTGGGGACGATTTTCAATCTCGTTGCAAAACTCCAGGAGAGCGGCAAAACCATCATTGCTAGCCTGAAAAACAACGACTGCAAGCCGCTCTTCGACGCCATGAGCCAATTGTGCGACATGGCGATGGAGTTGGCCGGCGAGGCTTGGGACGCCATCAAGGACTTTTTCCGCCCCATGGGCGATTTCTTCTCCGACATCTGGGACAACTATCTCTCCAAGGCCATGGACAAGGTTTCCGACCTTGCCGGGAAGGCCTGGCAAGGCATCAAGAATTTTGGCCAAAAGATTTGGGATTCCACCAAGCCTGTCCGCGACGCCGCGGCCGCAGCCTGGGATTGGGTCAAAAAGAAGCTCGGTATCGGCGAAGGCCCGGACAACCAGGACGGCCTGCTCCAGTGGGCCAGCCGCAAGATCGGCGAAGCCTGGCAATGGCTGATGAAACAGCTAGACCCGGTGATCCAGCCGATGAAAAAGCTCTGGGAAAAAATTAAAGCCATCATCCCCCTGGACAAAATCATCCACTTCCGCGACACGGTCCACGCCTGGCTCGGCAACATGAAAAAGATGCTCTCCAGCATCCAGAAAAAGGACGGCGCTGTCGAGGATCAGGACTCCCTTCGAAAAGAAATCCTCCCCGCCGTCAAAATGCGGATCTTCCAGCTCAAGGAAAAAGTCGCGGAGGCGGGCGATTGGGTTGCCGAAGAGATTGGCGGTGCGGCGGCAACCGTAAAGTCCTTCCTGGGCGGTCTGCAATCCAACTCCATCCTGTCTATGGTTTCCGGGGCGTTCAACTGGCTGCAGGGGAAGGTAGACGACTTGGCGAAATGGGCCACAACCAAAGTGCAGGCTGTGTTCGGCTTTCTTGGCAGCGGCCTGGATCGCCTCGCGGGCTTCGTCGAACCTCTCTATGACACTCTCGAGAAAGTGGTTTCGGTCGTTGGGGATGTCCTCAAAAAGCTTCCCGAACTGGTCATGGGCCCTTTCTGGAAGGCCATCCCGAAATGCATTACCGATCCCATTCGCGACTGGATCATTGAAAACGTCCTCAGCCAGATTCCCGTCATAGGAACCATGCTGACAGACAAAACCATCTGGCCCAAGATCCAGAATTTCGCCATCGACCTTCTCAAAACTCTTTTCGTCAAAGGCGATTTAAGCGGCGCGGCGCTCAAAGTCTTCCGCTTCTTCCTCGAAGTGATCGGCATCGACGTCGACCTGATGCTGCGCGTTTTTGCCAAAACTCTCGACCGGCTCGACGAAGTCTTGATGGATCCGGTGACCTTCCTGAAGCACCTCGGCGAAGCCATCTATCAGGGCTTCCAGAAATTCCTCGACAACATAGGCAAACATCTGATCAACGGCTTGCTTGGCTGGCTGCTGGGTCCTTTGGATAAGTTGGGCGTCACCGGCATCAAGGACCTCAGCATCGGCAGCATTCTCAATCTCGTCCTGCAGATCCTCGGCATCAGCGAAGGTAAGATTCGGTCGAAGCTGGAGAAAGCGGTCGGCCCCACCGCATTCCAGGTTCTTGAGCGAGCCTGGAAACTCTTGAAAGCCCTCTGGGATGGCGGCCCGGCGGCGCTCTGGGAAGAGATCAAGAGCCAGCTCTCCGACCTCCAGAATCTGATCATCGGCGGCATCACCAAATGGATCACCAAGGAAGTGATTGAGGCCGGCATCGCTTACCTCATCAAACTGTCCAATCCTGTGGGCGCCGTCATTCAGGTACTTCAATCCATCTATGAAGTCGTAAAAACCATCGTCCAAAAAGCCAACCAGATCATGCAGGTGGTCGACGGAGTGCTCGACGGGATTGGTGACATCATGAACGGCATCACCGAAGGTGCTGCCGTCAAAGTGGAAGAAGCGTTGGGCCGCGCCGTGCCCGTGGCCATATCGTTCATCGCCAATCTGGTGGGCATCGACGATCCCGCGCCTGCCATGCAAAAAATCGTCAAGGACATCCAGGGCCGGGTGGACAAAGCGATGGATTGGCTCGTGGAAAAATTCAAAAACATGGTCATGAAAGTGGTGGGTGCAGTTAAGTCCGCCGCGGGCGCGGTCGTCGGCCTCCTCTTCCCCAAAGAAACATTTGAAGTGGAAGGCGAGACCCACACGATCGACGCAAAGGAATCCGGTGAAGACTACACCATCGTGGTTCACAGTGACGACGTGGATATGCTCACGCTCATCAAGGAAGCCAAAGCCAATCGCGTCAAAGGCGCAACCGCGCTGGAAGACGCGTATGACGATTTCAGGAAGACCCGCGTCAAGGAGGTTTTCCTGAAGGACAAAAAAGAACGGGACGCCAAGCATGACGAGATCGAGAAGGAAGGCCAAAAGAAGATCAAGGCGTTTGAGAGGGTCGCGAAGCTTATCAAGGAGGTATTCCCGAAGATCCCATCGCTCACGAAACGCAAGGACAAGACGCTCGTCACCTTCGGCCCTGAGAGAGGCATCCTCGGCGGCACTTCGATGATGGCCCATCCGCTGGCGCACGACAATTGGGAAACCGGCAGCGAGCCAGATTCAGACAAGCCCGCCATCATGGTCGACCCATCCTTTTCTGCCAAACGGAGAAGCATCTACAAGCGTGGCCACCTCTTGAACCAGCACCTGGGCGGTACGGGAAAGGAATCGCGAAATCTCACACCCTTGAGTGCCGCGGCGAATGGATTGCACAACACCCGCGTCGAATCCAAGATCAAGCCAATCATTGAGGCCACCAAAGGACAGATCGTGCACTACGAAGTGCACGTGAACTATCCGGGCGCGGGCCGAACCGCACCCATGGGTGTAGACGATGTGGAAACCACTTTTGCGATCAGCCTTTCGACGAATTGGTATGAGCTGGAACCTGACGGGAAGGGCTACAAAGCAAAGCCAGGGGGAGAAAAGGGCGGAGAAACAATTCCTAATGTGCCTCCATATCCCTGAGTCGAGGGATTGGATAGACGGCATGGCTTAGAATTTCTCCATTGAGGATGCAAGCATATGAAACGCCCGGGGCTTTTTGAACGGTTACCTATGAATTCAGCGACGCAGACGACAAGCTCCACTTACCTCGATTCGATCGAGTTGCTTCAGGTTAGGGTTGGCTACGGCCAACTCGGCCGCAGTGGCGAACTCGGCTACGAAAACAAGCGCGTCCTCGTTCAGGGCCGACCCTATCCCCGTGCCTTGAGCACCCACCCGCCCGCGCGCTTGCTGTTTCACCTGGGCGGCCGTTTCGCCGAGTTCCACTGCACCGTCGCGCTCAATGATGATGTTTCTCCCGGCGCGTCGCACGCCGATTTCCGGGTCTTCGCCGATGGGCGCCAGGTCGCCTCGGCCCTTTCTGTTCAGTCAGGGGAGGGCCCACATCCCCTGAGTGCCGCAGTCGAGGGTGCACAACTTCTCGAACTCGAAGCGCAGACTTCGAGATGGGAACTCTGCCACGCGGTCTGGCTGGACCCGCAGCTAGCGCTGGCTTCTTTGCAGGCCATCCCGCGCACATTGTCCGATTGCCTGGGCCGCACGGAAATCCATTTTCCTTCGTTTGATTTGCAGCGCGCTCGCCATTGTGTTGCCACGGTAGTGACTCCGGGCTTCGAAGCCCTTCTGGACGACATGCTCGGCTCGCTTCGCGCGAACGGGCGCTGCGAACAAGCGCTTTGCATCGTGCTCGCCGTGAATTGCACCGAGAGCTGCCGCCGCGTAGCCACGCGCCACGGTGCATTGATCATCGAATGCAATCAACGCGCGCGGCTCAATTCCACGGTCAAAGCGGCCCTCTACACTCTGCCGTTGTTTATCCCTTCGGAGCGGTTTGTTTGTCTTGACGCTGACATGCTGGTGCTGGACGACCTGCGCCCCCTGTTTGCGGCGATGGAGGTTTGCCCGGGTAATGCCGTGTTTGCCTGCCGTGAAGCCAACGGCCGCGGCTTGCAAGACCTGAAGCAAGCCATCCACTGCGTTTATGGAGGTAATCCAGGTGACTTCGCGCAGTTCTTTGCGCCCGCAAACGGCGAAAGCCAATACCCATTCGTGATCAATGACGGTCTGTTTTGCGGAACGCGTGGGGCACTGGCAGGAATCGACGCACAAATTCGAAAGTGGCACCGCGCCAGCCAGTGGGTCGATGAAAGAGCGGATGTTTGGTGGCGCAATCAGTTCGTTTTCAATCTAGCCATCGCGACCCAGCGCTGTGGCGTGGAACTCGACCCAACCTACAACGTCCAGCTGAACAGCCAGGACGTGGATTTCTATCGCTCCAATGACCAGCCTCGGGCCTGCTGGCGCGGCAAGCCTGTGCGTGTTCTTCACTTCAACGGCGGCGGGCGGCACAAATATCCGGAATGGCGCGGCTTGTTTGCAACCGTACCTCGGGAAAGGTAGTGAGTTCGATGTTCCTTGCCGAAATATCGCCATCCCTCCAGAAGGTTGGCTACGGGCAACTCGGACTTCGTGGCGATCTGGGCTACGACGCTCAGACGGTGCGGATCGGGGGCCTCACATACAACTATTCCATCAGCGCACATGCGCCTTCTTTGCTGGTTTTCGAATTTGAAAACTCGTTTCAAAGATTCCGTTCGCGGGTTGCGCTGAATGACGACGCTCATGGTTCAAGTGCGGATTTCCGGGTACTAGCGGACGGCCAGGAGATCGCTTCCGAGCGGGAGGTCCGGCCCGGTCAGCCGCCGCGGGAATTCGATCTGGCGCTGGGCGGCGTGCGGCGGCTCAGCCTGATCGTCGAAACGAATCGCTGGGAGCGCTGCCACTCCGTTTGGCTCGATCCGGAATTGCACTCGGACTCTGAGGGCGGACACCCAAGAAAAATGATGGATTGCCTGCGGCGCGCCGAGTTGACTGTACCCACAGGGCTGCCTCCCGTGGAAAATTGCATCGTGACCGTCGCCAGCGCGGGATACGCCAGGCTGCTCCATGGTCTGCTAGCATCGCTCAGAAAATATTCCGACTGCCCGGACGCCCTGCTGGCGGTAATCCTGGTCGATGATGATCCCGAATGCGAGTGCGTGGCCAACACTCATGGCGCCGCCATCGTGCGGGCAAGATCACTGGCTCGCAAAGACCAGACCCTGAAATCGGTGATGTATTCCGCCGCGCAAGTCTTGCCTGCCCAGCGCTTTATTTGCCTGGACGCGGACATTCTGGTTCTTGGGAGCCTCGTCCCGGTCTTCGAATCGCTCGAGGCATGTGACTCAAACACTATCCTGGCCTGCCGTGATGCTTTCGTGCGCAGCAGTTCTTTAATGGAAGCACTCTGCACGCACTATCTTGGCAAGCCCGCGGATATTCCTCTCTTACTCCCGAAATCAAAACGCGAAGGTGACTACAAACTTCTCGTCAATGACGGCGTTCTTGCCGGTACCCGCGCCGCGTTCCTCGGTCTCGCCCGAGCGATTGGCAGCATGGCTGGCGCGCCCGGCTGGGTCGATCAACTACCTCATCATCGCTGGCGCAATCAGTTTGTTTTGAATCTCGCGCTGGCGCACCTCGATTGCGGCACGGAACTGGATCCCATCTACAACTTGCAACTGCACATGACTGACATCGAGCTCAGCTTACAGCAGAATCCGCCGCGGGCCCTGTGGCAGGGGCGTTCCGCGCAGCTTCTCCACTTTTGCGGGTGGGGACGGGACAAGTATCCCGAACTGCGGCAGGCCTTCGCAGATCCGCTTCCTGGGGCAAGACAATGAAGCGAATAACAATTGGCTTGATTGCGTACGAGGATCCGGACCGGGTCCGCCGCACGATTGCCAGTGTGCGGCAGAACACATCTTTAGCTTTTGATTTTCTGCTCTTGCTGGACGGCCCTGATCTTCAAACTCGGTCTTTCGCGTCCTCTCTCAACAATCTCCCTCAATCGGCAACGGGAATGGCGCTCGGGGCCCCGACTTGCTTCAACAGGCTGGCGACTAACACCACTTCGGAGGTCATCGTCCTGCTGGAGAGTGGAAGCCTCGTCGGGCCAGGGTGGCTGGAGGCACTCCTGGAAGCGTTGGACCGCGACAAACGCAACGGCCTCGCCGGCCCCTCCACCAATCAATCCTGGAACGAACAATGCATCTTGCAACATGCAGGTGCGCGAAGATTCGCGTATCAGGGCGGGCAGACGTTGGCCGATGTCGGTGTGGTGGCAGATTTGGTGTCCCGCCATTTCAAAAAGGATGTGCGCATTCTGCAGCCTCTGCACAGCCTCGCGGATTTTTGCTACGCGGTGCGCCGCGAAGTGATCGACTGCATCGGCGGCGCCGACGAGCGCTACGGCCTTGGCCCATGCTGGGAGATGGACTACAACGTCCGCGCCGCCCGCGCCGGCTTCCGCGGAGTGTGGGCATGCTCTTCCTACGTCCATCGCATGCCCTTCTCCCCCCGGCGTTCCGCCGAAGAGGCAAAGCTGTTCGAGAATAACCGGCGCCTTTACCAAGATAAATTTTGTGCGTTGCGTCTGCGTCGGGAACGCGAGGATTATGAGCCCCACTGTCGCGGTGATGCCTGCGAGCACTTCGCGCCGCCGCAACGGATCGTTCTGAAAATTCCCCTTCACGCCTCTCTGGCGATTCCCGTTCCACCGCCTGCGGCTGCCGTCCAGACGAATCTGCCGCTGCTCAGCTGCATCATGCCCACCCGCAACCGGCCGGAATTTGTCCGCCAATCGATTCAATATTTTCTTCGCCAGGACTATCCATCCAGAGAGCTGCTGATCCTGGACGATGGCGATGCGGACCCCGAGTCCGGCGTGTGCGTCGATCCCCGCATCCGCTACATTCGGCTCCCCGCGGGCCAAACCATCGGCGCCAAGCGCAATAAAGCTTGCGAGATGGCCAAGGGCAAATTCATCGCTCACTGGGATGACGACGATTGGTACGCGCCCAATCGCTTAAGCCTCCAGATGGAGCCACTGCTCGCCGGCAGGGCCGATATCACCGGATTCGCCCACGAGACTTTCTTCGATCTCGATCGGTGGGAATTCTGGACCTGCTCCGCCCAACTCCACAAGCGCATGTTTGTCCAGGACATTCATGGCGGAACGCTGGTCTTCAACCGTCACCTCTTCCAGGCGGGCGCGCGCTACCCGCTCGCCTCGCTTGGCGAAGATGCCGCTTTTCTGAAACAAGCCGTGCGTCGCGGAGCCCGCATCGAACAGGTTCCGGCAGGAGACTCTTTCCTCTATCTGCGCCATTCCGCCAGCAGTTGGAAATTTGCCTGTGGACAGTTTCTCGATTCGCGCGGATGGACCCGGGCGCACGAACCCGCGTGTCTCTTTGCTGATCGAAGCTTCTATGCCTCGCACAGCGCCTCGAAAACCGTCGGCCCCCCTTTGCACCCGAGTTCGTTTCCGCTGGTCACCTGCATCATGCCGACAGCGGGTCGTCTCTCCCTCGGCTCCCGCGCCGTCCGCTACTTCCAATCGCAGGATTACCCGAACCGCGAATTGCTGATTCTCGACGATGGTCCCGTCTCGTTCGCCCCGCGCGTTCCGCCCGACCCGCGCATTCGCTATGTTCGTATCGAGGAGAAGCGAACTCTGGGCGCAAAACGCAACCTTGCCTGCGAGCTAGCCGCCGGTGAACTGATTGCCCATTGGGACGATGACGACTGGAGCGCACCCCACAGGCTCTCCACCCAAGTCGCGGCGCTCCGGCAGAATCCGGCCTGCCAACTTTCCGGCCTCGCCCGCCTTTATTTCTACGACCCCGTTCGATCCCGGGCATGGTCCTATGAACTCACCGGCACCCATCGCACCTGGGTCGCAGGCGGCACGTTCTGCTATTGGAAAACTTTCTGGCGGCGAAATTCGTTTCCTGATGTCACGGAGGGCGAAGACACCCAGTTTGTGTGGGCCGATCATAGCGCAGGAGTCCTCGCGCTGCCCGACCCTTCCATATACCTGGCCACCGTGCATCCGCAAAACACCAGCCCAAAACGCACCAGCGATTCCCGCTGGCGCGCCTTCCCGAAAGAACAGCTTCGCGCAATCCTCGGCGGCGATTGGTTCTTCTACGAGCAATGGGGAATTCTCGGTCAACCACCGGATCCAAACGGTGCGATTCCCCGACCGCTTGGCTCCTCGCCGGGCAGCCAACCAATTTTGGCATAGTGACGCCAAATAGGACGGCCGCGATTAGGAGTAAAATCGGAAACTGCCTTAGAATATGCAGAGCAGTCACCGTCGGGGGTAGCGCAGCCTGGTAGCGCGCCACTTATCCGCAAGGGAGAGCGTCTGATCAACCTCGCGTCTGCCGGGCACCGCTTCTCCAACGTCGACCTTGAAGATCTCAACTTTGTGAGGACGGCCGTATGAACCCTTCGTTGCCTACGGCCGGTCCACGACTGCGAATATCCTCTTCGCCGTTGCTTTCGACAGGCGTCATCGAGGTAATGGCATACGCGTCGCGGCGGTACATCCAGGAGGCATCCAGACGGAGATGGACCGTCATCTGGACCCCGTCCACATCCAGAAGACGATCGAGCAGATGAATAAGCAGCTTGCGTCCGAGGGCAAAGCACCCTTCCAGTAGAAATGGGCGGCCGAAAGCCCACTCGCTCAAGAGATTTCTGTGATTCTCGTGAAGCATCCCGAGTATTACGACGAAATCCGCACGCACGTCGGTGAAATTTTCCCTAACCCAGACGGTTAAGCCCCAAAAGGCAACACCAAGCACCCGAAAGAGAGCCCAGGGTTCAGGCTTCTGACTTCACGTTTGGGTACTGCGCAACCTCTGGTGCCATAAGCTGCGGACCCGTCTATCCTTCAATATATGTGCGTATCCCAGTGCGGAGAACGGTTTCGAACAGCGTTGCACTCCGGAGCGTAACGGTTGCACACACTGCTGTGGCTCGCGACCGTCAACTTACGGCCCAAGGTGACGGTTCCCTAAACCGCTGTGGCTGAAGGCTCCTACCTTATTAAGGGAGCGATCCAGCGGTTTTCCAGACCGCCGCCGAACAGAACCGCTGCCACGACTGAAGCCTTGCGAGCTTCTGATGTTGGAAAGGAACTGAAACGAAGTAAGTTCTTTAAAATCTGGAGCGGGCGATGGGAATCGAACCCACGTCCGAAGCTTGGGAAGCTTCTATACTGCCATTGTACGACGCCCGCTCTGCTCTTAAATTAGCAAAGGAAACTTTTGGCCGCAAGCTAGCTTTCCGCCAACTGCTTGTAGCGGAAACAATTCACCAGATGGTCGTTCACGAGGCCGGTGGCTTGCATCAGGGCGTAGACAATAGTTGGACCGACGAAGCGAAAGCCGCGTTTCTTCAAATCTTTACTTAAGGCGGCGGCGAGCGGGGTCACGGCAGGCACCTGCTTATGCCGCTTCCACTTGTTTTGGATCGGAGCACCGCCGATGAACTGCCAGACATACGTGTCGAAGCTGCAGAACTCTTGCTGCACTTTCAGGAAGGCGTGTGCATTTGATACCGCGGCGGCAATTTTCAAGCGGTTGCGGATGATGCCGGGATCGGCAAGCAGTTCGCGCGATTTCTTCGCGTCGAAGCGCGCCACTTTTTCGGGATCGAAGCCCGCGTAAACCTGCTGGTAGCGCCGGCGCTTCTGCAGAATCGTGTCCCAGCTCAGGCCAGCCTGTGCCCCTTCCAGAATCAGAAACTCGAACCAGCGGTGTTCGTCGTGGACCGGCACGCCCCACTCCTCGTCGTGATAGGGAATGTTCAAGGCGTTGCTTGCCCAATGGCACCGCGGCAGCTCGCGTTTCGATTCAGGCATGCAATCCTCCGCCCTCAGACTATTGTTGCGCAGAAACGGCAACGGCCCGCTTCAAAAGCGGGCCGTACTCCGACTCTAATTTTTCCGCAGAGCAACCGGCAATTAGCCGAGATGTCGGTCGAGCGCTTTGGTGATCTGATCCTTGGGCACCGCGCCGACAATCTGCTCCACCACCTGGCCATCCTTGAACACGAGCAGGGTGGGGATGCCGCGAATGCCATAGCGGGTGGAAGAATTCATCGCTTCGTCCACATTCAGCTTGGTGACCTTGAGCTTGCCCGCGTAGTCCTGGGCAATTTCCGCGACCGTGGGCGCCAGCATGTGGCACGGGCGGCACCATTCCGCCCAGAAATCGACCATGACGGGCTGCGACTTGCTTGCAGTCAAAACCTCGGTATCAAAGTTTCCGTCATTCACCGTAAGAATATTTTCAGCCATAACCTTTGTATCCTCTTAGGGCTGCAACTGGGCAGCCACTTTCCTGATTAGTTAGATGCGGGAACTGTAGTTTGGTTTCTTGCCGCCCTGGCAGCCTCATATAGTTTCGCATATTCCGCCGCCGAGGTGTTCCACGAATAATCCTTCGCCATCCCGTTCATTTGAATGCGTTTCCAGATTCCATCGTCGGAGTAATAATGCAACGCCTGGCGGATGGCGTGCAAGAGCGCTCCGCCGGAATACTCCGTGAATTTGAAGCCTGTGCCGGTGCCATGTTCCAGGTCGAACATTTCGATGGTGTCGTCGAGACCGCCGGTGGCGCGCACGATGGGAACGGTGCCATAGCGGAGGCTGTAAATCTGGTTCAATCCGCAAGGCTCGTATCGCGACGGCATCAAAAACATGTCGGAGCCTGCTTCCACCAGGTGGGCGAGCGCGTTGTCGTAGGCGATTTTCACGCCGACACGGCCCGGAAAATCCGTTGCCAAGGCGCGGAATAAATCCTCGTAGCGGCGATCACCGGTGCCGAGAACTGCGAGCAAGACATCTTCGTGCATCAGGTCGCGGGCAATCGCGGCGATCAGATCGAAGCCTTTCTGGTCGGCAAAGCGGGACACGATTCCCAAGACCGGCCAACTCGGGTGATCGCGCAACAGGTGAAATTCCTCGACCAACTTTTCTTTGCAGACCTTCTTCCCTTCCAGATTTTTTGCCGAAAATTTGGCGGGAATTAGAGTGTCGCGCTCCGGGCTCCAGGCCGAATAATCCACCCCGTTCAATATTCCGACCAGGCGGCTGGCGCGCGAACGAATCACTCCATCCAAACCGAAGCCGAATTCGGGTGTTTGAATTTCCTGGGCATATTTTGGGCTTACCGTCGTCAGATAATCCGAATAGATCAGGCCGCCCTTGAGGAAGTTGGCGTTGCCGAAAAATTCGATGCCGCCGGGATGAAACAAGCTTTGCGGGATTCCCGCGCGGGTCAAAGATTCCGGCGGAAACACGCCGTGATAACCGATGTTGTGAATCGTGAAGACCACCGGAATTTCCTTCACCACGGGGTCGTCCGCATACGAGGAGCGGAGCAAGGCAGGGACCATCGCCGTCTGCCAGTCGTTGCAGTGAAAAACGTCGGGGGTCCAGACGTGCTTGGCCATTTCGATGGTGGCACGGGAAAATTCGGTGAAGCGCTCGGCATTGTCGGGAAACTCGCGAATTTTGTCGCCATAAATGCCGTCGCGGTCAAAGTAAAAAGGATCGTCCAGAAAAAAGTAGCGCACGCCACGGATAACCGAGCCGTTGTTGATGGCCGGAAAGCGAAGGCGGGTGCCCTGCGGAATGGTAAGGCTGGGCATCACGATCGACGAGGACTTCACTCCGCGATAGCGAGGGAGAAACACCGCGACCTCGTGGCCCAGCTTCACCAGCGCCCGCGGCAACGCTTCCAGCACGTCGGCGAGGCCACCGGTCTTCGCGTAAGGCAACGCTTCCGAAGCTGCAAAGAGAATGCGCATAGGATTAGTGTGAAATTCCTACGCTATCGGAGGCCCCGGCCAGCGTCAACCGGATTCGTTCTTCAGATTTTGCCGGGTTTCCTGATTCTTGGGTCACGGCATCGTCTCGACACCAGGTTCGAGCAATTGGTTGCGAACATCTTACGCACACAGAATTCGGGATAGTTTCACCGGCTCCAGGCACGCAGGCGGGGAATCCAACGGGGAACATTCCTGCAATATTCCTCATAATCCGCGCCAAACATTTTCCGAAGAGTGGGCTCCTCATAAAACTTCACAAAGAGCACGACAGCAGCCGAGGCGACCAACACAACCACGAGCGAAGAACGGTTCGCTCTACCAAACACGACCCACAAACCCATCCAGCCCGCGAAGAAGCCGACATACATCGGATTTCTTACATAACGATAAAATCCCACTATCACCAGGCGCTGAGGAGGAACGAATGGCGCGGGCGTTCCGCGGCCCGTGCGCCCGAAATCCCAGATGCATCGCAACGCCACGGAGAAACCGAGCACCGAGGGGACGGCGCCGATCCATCGCCAGTGCGCCGTGCCAACGGCGGCCACATCGAACCCCAGCCAACCCGGCAGCAACCAGAACCACAATGCAAAAAACGCAGCTCCGACGGCCAACGAGGCAATCGTTGTCAGCCAAGCTGGACTATTTGTTTCCGCCGAAGGCTCGTCGGGCATGACCAGTTTCCTCCGGCCGAAGTATGAGCCGATAGATTATTGCCAGCAACACAAAGATTCCCGCGCAGCGCCAGCGGGACCAATTCCCGGGCATGTCTTTCATTCAGTGCGGCAAATGGTCCCGCATCGTATGACTGCTGGTAGACTGGCAGAGTTCTCCGTTATGGCCAGACAGAAGCTTGGACAACATTTTTTGAGCGATGCCGGTTGGCGCGAAAAAATCGCGCGCGCGATTCGCGTTTCCTCGCACGGCATGGAGACTCCCGCGGAATCCGCTGCAGACAATTATTGCTGGATCGAGATTGGCGCGGGGCGTGGAGAAATGACCGAGTATCTGGCGCAGACGGGTGTTCCCGTCTATGCGGTCGAATTGGATCCGGCTCTCGTCAAACGGCTGGAGCGACTCGCCAGCAAGCACCCAAATCTCACAATCGTTTCCGGGGACGTGCTCGAAATTGACCTTCGCGCTCTCGCCGCGGGCCGGCGTATCAGGCTGTACGGCAATCTTCCTTACTACATCACCTCGCCGATCCTGCATCGCTTTTTTTCGTTCGCCAATCAGATCGACGAAATTCATATTGTTATCCAACTGGAAGTGGCGCTCCGGCTCGCCGCACGGCCCGGCAGCAGTGATTATGGCTATCTTTCCGTCGCCACGCAGTTCTACACGCGGCCGGAATTCGTGGTCAAACTTCCGGCCGGCGCGTTCGAACCGCCGCCTGAAGTGGATTCCGCGCTGGTCACACTTCGGCTTCCAGGGCCGGGAGCGCAATCGGGCGCGGGGGATCCGGAAGAGTTTCTAAATTTTGTGAAGTCGTGCTTCGGACAGAAACGAAAAACGCTTGCGAACAATCTTCGCCAGGTGGCAAAACCGCAGCAGATTCGAGAATTCTTGAAGGCATTGAATCTGCGGGAAGATGCGCGCGCCGAGCAGTTGAGCGTTGCGCAGTTCGCCGCCGTTTACCGCGCTATTTCCCTAGCGAATCCAGCAGCCGGTCCGGATAGTCGGACATAATCCCATCCACGCCTGCGGCTTCCAACAACCGCATGTGGGCGGGAGAATTGATCGTCCAGCAGACCACTTGGAGGTCGCGCTTGTGCGCTTCTTTCAAGAAATTCGGGGTCATCAGGTCGCCGCGAACCGCCAGTTGGCGGGCGCCGATCTCCAAAGCCTTCTCAAAGGGATTCTCGATCTGGCCGTCGTAGAGCAGGCCGGTCATCAGGGTCGGCTCCAGTTTTCGCAAGCCCGCGAGAATTCCCGGGTCAAAGGAAATGATCACTACGCGGGGAATCTCCCCGGATTCGCGCAGATTGCTGATCAGCGCGTGCTCCCCGCCCCAGAATCCGTTGGGCTTCAACTCAAGATAGAACACCACGTCGTGTTTGCGCGCGAATTCAAGAATTTCCATCAGCGTCGGCACGCGCTCGCCGATAAATTCGCTGGCGAACCAGGAACCCGCGTCGAGCTTGCGAATTTCGGCCAGAGGAATTTGATTCACTTCGCCGCGGCCGCTGGTGGTGCGGTCCACCGAAGAATCATGGATAGCGACAAAATGGGCGTCGCGCGTCAGGTGCAGGTCGGTTTCGATGAATGTTACGCCCTGCGAAACCGCGCGGCGAAACGCCGCCAGCGTATTTTCCGGGGCGTACCCTGAAGCGCCGCGATGGGCGATGGCCAGCAATGAAAAGCGTCCTCCCTGGGCAATCGAGCAGACAGGTGAGAGATACAGCGCGATTCCCTGTCGTATGCTAACACCGACGACGAGTAGTCCACGCAGGAAGAGCGCGGAGTCGTAGCCAGCTCATTAATGGTTCGGCGCCTTGTAGCTGAGTCTGTTATGCCTAAGGGCTATGGCAGCGAGATAAAAACCTTGCCGGCGTTGCAGAAGCCCTCACCCCTGAAGGGATGAGCTACAGGTTTGCGAGTGAAAACTACCTGCCCTCGCTCGAAACGATTTTGCTAATCTGGAAGAGATGCGAGGAGCTATCCGAAGAAGGATCACGATCTTTCAGTTTCTCTCTCTAAGCCTGTTTGCGCCATCTGTGCCAGCGCAACATCCAGCGAGCCCGAAATTAGCGAAAACCGATGCGAAGCCCGAGGAACCCCAGCTTGCCCGCGAAATCCGGCACCAGCTTGTTGTGCTTCCCTATTATTCCGTGTTTGATTACATCGCCTTTACGCTCGACGCGGATAAAGTCACGCTCACCGGATACGTTCTACGCCCCACTTTGAGGGCCAATGCCGAAGCGGCCGTGAAAAGCCTGGAAGGCGTTTCTTCGGTGAAAAACCTGGTTGAAGTATTGCCCAAATCGCCTAGCGACGACGAATTTCGCCGCGCCGTCTACCGTTCCATTTTTGAGGATTCCACGCTCCAGCGGTACGCCGCCCTGGAAGTGCCGGTGATCCACATCATTATGCGAAATGGTGCAGTCACCCTTGAAGGCGCGGTCCTGACCGAGGCTGAAAAGAATCTTGCCGCCGCACGCGCCGCCAGCGTCGCGGGTATTTCCGGAGTGAAAAACAACCTCGCCGTCCGGCCGAAGAGTGCCCCCGCCAACTAGCCAGCCGTTCGAAACTGTCGCAAAATAGTGAGGGAGCAATTATCTTGGCTCAAGCGAAAGATCCGTACACAAATCAGGGCGACGGGAGCGACACCCCGGCCCGGCAGAAACTAGTCGCGTTGCGGCAGGCGCTGCTGCGTTTGCACAAAACCCTGCTGGATATGGAAAGGCGTGACTACGAGAAGGCGCACGGCGTGGTCAGCACCGGCGAGCTGTTTCGCCTGGTGGTGGATGGCCCGCAATTCGCCTGGCTGCACAACATTTCCGAATTCGTGGTGCGCATCGACGAAACTTTGTCGAGCGACCAGGGGGTCACCGAAGCGGATGCCCGCGGCCCCATTTCATTGGCGCGAAAACTATTCGCACCAACGGAGACCGGCGACGGTTTCCAGAAACAATATTTCGACGCGATCCAACGCGACCCAGCGGTGGTGATGGAGCACGCCGAACTCGTCCGCTTGTTCAACAACGAACCCCCCGACCCCGAGGCCTAGCAATATTTTCAGTTTGCGGATGAAATCTCCTGGGCTCTGAACCTGACATCTCGCCAAAGGCCCTCGAATTGGCCTAAACTACCCAAATCCGGCGGGACAAGATGGCCGCTTGCATGCCCAAGGAGCTTCATGACGGAAAAAAGCCCGGTCCTGCGTTGCGGCCATGCCGCAATCCTTTTTTGCTTAACGGTGGTGGCACTCTTTTCCGGACTGACGACCAGCGTCGCTGCAAAAACGATCGTCGATTTCGATCCAAGCATCGACTTTTCCAAATTCAAAACTTTTGCATACATCGGCGGGGTGGAAAACCTGGTTTCTATTCAGTTGAATCCCGACCTGATCAACATTCGTTTTCATCACATGGTGGTTCGAGAGTTGGGAAAAAAAGGATTGCATGAGGTGGATCCCGCCCAGAATCCCGACCTGATCGTGCGTTATTGGGCCAACCCGGAAACGCAAGTGGACGTGGCGGTGATGGGCAACTGGGGGCCTTACGGCCCTTACATCGGAAAGGATTGGGCCGCCGTATATGACGCAGTGGCCACCACAAGCCACCATCTGGGAACGCTGATTCTTGACTTGATCGATCCGAAAGCCAAAGCGCTGGTCTGGCGCGTCTATCTGGTGCGGAAGATGAGCGACCCGGACAAGGACCCGAAAAAGGCGGAGGATGAATTCACCGACAGCTTCAAGAGTTTTCCGCCCTCGGACAAAGCAAAGGATGAGAAGCGCCAGGAGCGGGCGCGTGAGTCCCAATCGAGGAAGGCTTTTTGATCGCCAATTCGACCGAGGGGTTGATGCAATTTTCTCTGGAATCGTGTAACTTCGCGGTCAAACACCTATCTTATGAGGTTGGCGCACCGACCTAGGAGACCCTTCATGGCTACACCCGCGCTGAACAAAGAAGGAGCCGTTCGCGAGCGCTATGCGGAAGGCGCCCGGAAAAGCGAAGCCGCGCTTTGCTGCCCCACGAGTTACGACCCTGCACTGCTGAAAGCCATTCCCGAAGAAGTTCTTTCGATCGATTACGGCTGCGGCGATCCCACAAAGTATGTTCAAGCTGGCGACACGGTTCTTGACCTCGGCTCCGGCTCCGGCAAGAACTGTTTCCTTGCCTGCCAAATCGCCGGTTCAACGGGTCGCGTCATTGGCGTGGATATGACCGACGCCATGCTGGAAGTTGCGGAGCGCAATGCTCCCGAAGTGGCGAGGCGGTTGGGTTACGCGAATGTGGAATTCAGGAAAGGAAAAATTCAGGACCTGCGCCTGGACATGGCCGAGGTGGACGCATGGCTGGCCGCTCACCCAGTGCGCGCCGCGGAAGATCTCGCCAGCCTTGAAGCCACGATGAATCAGCTTCGGGCCACGCGGACGCTGATTCCCGATGATTCCGTGGACGTGGTGATATCCAATTGCGTGTTAAACCTGGTGCGCCCCGAGGACAAGAGGCAGCTGTTCACGGAACTTTTTCGAGTGCTGAAACGCGGAGGGCGCGCGGTCATCAGCGATATCGTTTCCGATGAAGATGTTCCGCTGCAGCTCCAGCAAAACGCCGAATTGTGGAGCGGCTGCATTTCCGGGGCGTTTCGCGAGGACCTCTTCCTCGACGCCTTTGAGAACGCGGGTTTCTACGGGATCGAAATCCTTGAACGCCAGGCCGAACCGTGGCGCACGGTTGAGGGCATTGAATTTCGCAGCATGACGGTCGCGGCTTACAAAGGCAAACAAGGCGAGTGTTGGGAACACAAGCAGGCCGTCGTTTATAAAGGGCCGTTCCGGCAGGTGGTGGACGACGACGGGCACGTGCTGCGGCGCGGGCAGCGGGTCGCGGTCTGCGAGAAAACGTTTAATCTTTACTCGAAAGCGCCGTATCGGGATTCCTTCGCACTGGTTCCGCCGCTTGCGCCCGTAGCCAAAGAGGAGGCCAAGCCTTTCCCTTGCACGAGCGGAACGTTGCTGCGGAATCCTCGCGAGACCAAAGGCGAAGACTATTCGCTTACGACCGAGGCACCGGCGGACTGCTGCTTTCGCGGAGATCGAAAGAGCGGGTGCTGCTGATGGCTGTTGCGAATTCGCCATTTCCGATCCTGCCCCGCGGGAACGGGTATGCCGAGGGATTCACCCAAGCGCTGCGCAAAAACGGGGTGGCGGAATTGGTGCGGGCGGAAACGGCCACGCTGCAGATCAATGTCGGCAAACTCTGCAATCAGGCCTGCCATCATTGTCACGTCGATGCCAGCCCTAAACGCACGGAAATAATGCCGGAGGACATCGCTCGCCGTGTGATGGAGCTTCTGGCGGCCAGCCCCAGCATCAGCACGGTGGATATCACCGGAGGCGCTCCCGAACTGAATCCAAATTTCCGGTGGCTGGTGGAAGAATCGCAACGCCTGGGCCGGCACGTCATCGACCGGTGTAACCTCACGGTGCTCCTCGAAGACACGCAGCACGACCTAGCCGAATTTTTGGCTGCCCATCGCGTGGAGATTATCGCCAGCCTCCCCTGCTACACCGCCGAAAATGTGAATAAGCAGCGCGGGAAGGGTGTGTTCGAGAAAAGCATGGATGCCCTGCGCAAATTAAACCGGCTTGGCTATGGAATGCCCGGCTCGGATTTGAAATTAGGCCTGGTCTACAATCCCGTCGGCGCTTCGCTTCCTCCACCGCAGGCAAGGCTGGAAGCCGACTATAAGCAGCATTTGCGCGAAGAGCACGGCATCGAGTTCCACCAGCTGATCACCATCACAAATATGCCGATTCACCGCTTCGAGGAAGACTTGCAACGTCAGGGAAAGCACGACGTGTACATGGAATTGCTGAAAAAGAATTTCAATCCCGCGACGCTTCACGGGCTGATGTGCCGCTCGCTGGTCAGCATCGGTTACGACGGCAGACTTTACGATTGCGATTTCAACCAGATGCTGGAGATGGAATTGGAGCAACCGGGAAGCGCGACGACTGTCTGGGACATCGAAAGCTTCACTGGCTGGGCGGGCCGCCGTATTGCAACGGCCGGCCACTGCTTCGGCTGCACCGCCGGTGCCGGCTCCAGTTGTACCGGGGCATTAGCCTAATCCGTGGCGACCGACCTTAAGGTCGGCCATTACATGAGTTAATGCGCTTCTCTCATCTGCACCGGGGAAGCGACCAGCTTGTCGTAAACAATTTTTCCGTTCGAATCCAGCCGCCCGAACGTCAACACTCCCGTGGGGCACATCTGCACGCACGCGGAACAACGCACACACTCCGGGTCCTCCATCGGCAGGCCTTTGTTTGCGAAGTTCATTACATCAATTCCCTGGTGGCAGACCGAAGTGCACACGTTGCACGAGATGCACTTCTTTTTCTCCGGGAAAATTCGATAGCTCGAAAATCGGGCGTAAATATGCATCAAGGCCGCGAGCGGGCAGGCAAAGCGGCACCACACCCGGCCACTGAACCAGAAGTACATGCACAAGCCGATGATTCCGGCGATGCCGATATCCACCACGTGGTAATAATTCAACTGAACGCCTAGCACCGACCACTGACTCAGCAATCCTGAGAAGAGTTGCGCGCTCGCGCGACCAAGCCCTGAATTCGGCGCCATCCAGCTCACAAACCGGAACGCGGCAATCAGCAGCGCGACAAGCAAAATCGCCTGCCCCGTCATGTTCAGGCGGTTCCAGAACGGGCCGTGCGGCATCTTTTCCCGGTGCGTGTCGCCCATGGTTTCCGCCAAGCCGCCGCATGAGCACACCCAGCCGCAATATGCGCCCTTGCCCCAGCGGTAGACGATCAACGGAATGATGACGAAAGTTTGAATAAAGGAAATTGCCAGCCACCACCAGAGCGGCTGCGACGTAAACACATTCCAGATGAACAGTGGCCAGGCCAGTACAAAGCCAAACGCGCGCCAGTATTCGCGCCCTTGCCCATAGTTCGCTACCGGAAAAAGATTGTCCGCAATGGTCTTCATCACGCCGGAATCAAACCATCCGTTATGCCCCACCAGCGGCAACACAATGTACGGCAGCAAGAACAACGGGATGAATTGAAAGGCCATGAGAGAGCATGTCTGCAATCTGACGTAAGGGGTTTTGCGCCGGCGAATCCGCCGCAAACCGAACGCGATGATCGCCAAGGTATACCCCAGCGAGTAATAAAATCCAGGCTCCGCAAGATCGATGGTCAGAGTGCCCAATAATGTGCGTGGATCCGCAGAAGCCGCGGCAATCGAACCACCCATGGAATGAAGCCAACCGGGGACATTAAAAGGAAACCAGTGACGTTGCTGGAAAACCTGGTTCAGCTGGCTGCTGGCTTTCCAGATGTAAACAAATGAGCAGAATGCGAAGAACGCGAGAAAACTGACCCAGGTCTTCGCCGACCACTCGCCGCGAATGGGAATTCCCGAACGGCGGAAAAAATCCAGCGGCGCTTCCCTTCCCAGCATGGTGAAGACGACATCGTTCGGAATTGATTCTGACTTGCCGGCGGCGTCGCGCAGTGTTGCCGAACTCGCCTCGATTTTCTGCACCGACGTTTCCATCATCAGGCGGACCGAACCGGGGGATTTGTCGCCACGCATGTAGGAACTTGCCGCCGTGGTCACCCGTTCGGAGGTGGGACGCTCCACGGCGACGTGTGCCGCGGGGTCCTTTATCAACATCTCCAATTTCTCGACGTTCTCCGGCTTCGGGCGGGCAAATTCCTTCTTGCGGTAGCTGAGCGTCACCTTGCCGCCGCATGCCGCAACCGCGATTGCCGTCTCCAGCGCCGTGTCGCCGCCGCCGACCACCAGAACGTCCCTTCCGGCGAACTCTTTCGGGTCGAACAGCCGGTTGTAAACCTTGTCCAGGTCTTCGCCCGGGCAGCCGAGCTTGCGGAAATTTCCGCTGCGCCCGATCGCTACGATCACGCGGTGCGCGCGTGTGGTTTTGCCGCCCGCGTGATGCAGCACTAGCAGGTTCCCGGAGCGTTCCAACCGCTCGATGCGTGCGGCAACCGGCTCGATTCCCGCGCCCTGCTGCTGCGCCTCCATCTCCTCCACCAGCGCTTCTTTAATTTTGGCCTGGAATTGCAAGCCGCCGTCCGGCTTCAACTCCGTGGGATAGGTGTAAATCGGCTTCCCCTTGGGGAAGTTCACTACAGTAGAAAAAAGCTGTGTCGCCTCATAGACCGCGAAACGAAGCTGCGCTTTCTTGGCTTCGATGCCCGCTGAAACTCCCGCCACTCCGGCACCAATGATGGCCAAATCCAGAACGTCGGCTTGCGACGTGTCGCGCTTCTGGAAATCGGGTTCCTTCAGGATGGCGCGGACAGCGTTCGTCGCTGTCTGCGACGAAAATTTCAACAGGGGAATACCGGAAAGATCGCCGGCGATACGCACGCCGGGCAGATTGGTGATTCCGTTCTCCCCGGTCACCGGCAACTTTTCAACGGTTCCGGCGGGCCAGCGGGTGTGCAGCCATCGGGTATAAGCAGCGATTGGATTGCCCATTGTCTCCCTACCAAATCATGGCAGGCCCTGAAACGCAAGCCCGGCGGCAGTTCCGCCGCCCCCATTCGACTCAGGAGTACGCGAAAAGTTTCATTTATTCAAAAAGAAAGTGGCTCGCCGGAGCCAGCTAAGGCATCCTTTAGGCAGGCTCATGCATTAAATACTTAGTCTGTTCCCTCAAGTTTCGGCCGGAGAAGCCGTTGATTTGGATGGCGACGAAAAATTCGCGATCAGGATGGGCCAATCATGAGCGATTGCACGCACAAAAGCCACATTCACAAAGTTTCGCCGCACACCAAGGGCTGCGAAGAGTGTTTGAAAATAGGCGACACCTGGGTGCATCTTCGCCTGTGCATGGAGTGCGGCCACGTGGGCTGTTGCGACTCTTCCAAGAACAAACACGCCACCAAACATTTCCACCGCACCAAGCACCCCATCATGCGGTCGCTGGAACCCGGAGAAAGCTGGGGTTGGTGCTTCGTGGACGAAGTTGAACTCGACTTTTCGTAATCGAAATGGCCGGCCGCGCCCCTTTTTGTGAGTACGAAAGCTCAGCTTTCGCTTTTGCGACGCGGCCGTTGCCTCCAACTCCAGTAGCTAGGCAGGCGGTTGCGCCGCAATCTCCCGAAGTATTGAATCCAACGCAGAAGTGAAACTCCTTGCATCGGCCGCAGTGAAACACAGCGGCGGGCGCAGTTTGATTACGTTATGTTGGGGTCCATCCGTTCCGGCGAGAATTCCCTCTTCGCGCAATCGGTTCACAACATGCGAAGCCTGCCGGGTGGCCGGCGCGCAGGTCTCTCGATCGGTCACCAGGTCGACCCCCAGAAAAAGCCCAAGCCCGCGCACATCCCCAATGAGTGAATGCTTCGCCTGCAACTCCCGCAGATCGCGAATCCACTGCGTGCCAATCGTCAGCGCGTTCTGCTGCAGATTCTCGTCGCGCAAAACGTCAAGCACCGCCAGCCCCGCCGCACATGCGACGGGGTTTCCTCCAAAAGTGCTGAAAAATTCCATACCGTTCGCAAAAGAAGCCGCAATTTCCCGTGTCGTCACCACCGCCGCCAGAGGGAAGGAATTCCCCATGGGCTTTCCGAATACGACGATGTCCGGCACCACGCCCTGCGTCCCAAATCCCCAAAAGTGGGTGCCCAAACGGCCGAAACCCACCTGCACTTCGTCCGCGATGCACACAGCGCCGTCTTTCCGGACATGCTCGTACACGTGCGACAGGTAGTTCGGCGGAAACACGATTTGGCCGGCCACGCTCGGCAGCGTTTCCGCGATGTATGCCGCCACGGGCTGCCCATTCTTTCTGCAATCACTAAGAATCTCCTCAACGTGCCCGGCGTATTTTTTCCCCAGCTCCGCTTCACCGCGCCGATACTTTCCCCGGTAGTCATCGGCAATCGGCGCGACATGCACCCACGGCTTGCGCCCCCGTCCGCCCGGACCGGAGAATTTGTACGGGCTGATATCGATCAGCGTTGAAGTATGCCCGTGATAGGCGTGCTCCAGCACAATCACGTCTTCGCGCCCGGTATGGGTGCGCGCCAGGCGCAAGGCGAGTTCATTGGCTTCGCTTCCAGAGTTCACGAAGTAGCACACTTGCAGCGAATCCGGCAGCAGTGCGGTCAACCGCTGCGCATAGCGCAGGATGTTGTCGTGAAGATAGCGGGTATTTGTGTTGAGTAGCGCCACCTGCTCCTGGATTGCGCGCACCACCCGAGGATGCGAGTGCCCCACGAGAGGTACATTGTTGTAAACATCCAGATAAGCGCGCCCCGTCTCGTCGTACATATGCTGCATGGATCCGCGAACAATCTTCAGCGGCGTCTCGTAAGAGAGGGATAGATTGGCTCCCAACAGCTTCTTTCGCGCGCCGAGCGATTCATCAAACGTAAATTCTCTTTTCAGCTCGGGGCTCGAGCCACCGCTGGAGGTCTCACTTGCGACCGGGGCCACCTTCGTTGCCGCGGCCTGAAAGTACTCCCGAGCCGTACGAGGATCAATCGCAGCCAGCCGTTGCAGCGCCGCCCAAGCCAATTCTTCGGAGACGGTAACGTAGGGATCATCCGGCACCAGCGACTTGCGGTGCGCGGAATTCACCACGCTAACGGCAAGCCGCGCCGCCATAAGCGGAAAAAACGCGGCGATCTCTTCCTCTCGCAGGGGCAAGATTCCGTGATAACCGGCGAGCACCGCCGCGGCCGGGGCAAGCGGATCCTCTTTGCCCAAAATCGCATAGGCCGCCGCAATCGCCGGCTCCCCCACCGTGAATCCCTCATGCATGTCACCAAAATCGATCACGGAAACCACCCGCTTCGTGTTCGCATCAACAAGAGCGTTGTGGTCGTTGGCATCTCCATAAATCACGCTGCGTCGGAGCAGTGAAAACCGGGGGACGGCTCCTTCTTCGAACAAATTCAAGAAATTCCTGGCCAGCGCGCGCCGCTCCAGGTTCGCAATATGCCCAAGATAATCGCGCGCCCAGTTGGACCGTGAAAGGTCCCACTTCAAGAATCGCTGCGCCCACGGATGCTTGAAATCCATCAAGGCCAGATCAATCTCCGCCAGCAATCGTCCCAGCGACTCAAGCAACTCTGGCGTGTGGGGTTTCGTTTCCGCGAGCATCGTCCCGGGCAGGTACGACAGCATCCAGAGTAGACGGGAAGTTTCATCTTCGAGCGTAATCCGCTTGTAAAGTTCGCCGCTGCCAGTGGGAATTACCCGCGGCAATACGAGACGCGGAGCTTTGCCGGCAAGATGTGTAAGGGCGCGGCATTGCATGTCCACGAACGCGTCTTCCCGCGTGGGATGCATCAGCTTCAGCACAAACGCACGCGAATCCGCCGTCTGCAGGTGGAAATTGTCGTCGTACTCTCCGGGCAGCAGACGAATCGTGGCGGTCAGGCCATACACCGCCGCAGCAACGCGCGCAGCCACATCCGCGGAGAGGGGTGCGGCGACTCTTGCCTCTGGCATCATGGGCAAATTGTAATGGGCGACTCTCGCTTCGGCAAATGCGGCCCGCCGATGATTTGCGATTCACAAGCGCATGCATCCCGAATGAATCTCCGGCAATTGTCTAGTTCCGCGTCTACTCACCTGGAGTTAGTAATGGTAGTATTCAAGTATCACAGCCGCGGCGCCCAGCGAATATCCAGGCAAAACAATCACCTGAGCGGCTTCGTTTTAATAATTTCACCTTCAAAAATGTGGGGGGAACCATGAACAACAAATGGGCAACACTCGGACTGGCGGCTATGATTGGATTGGCCGCCGGCTGCAACAAGGGCGACACCTCGACGACTCCATCCACCGACAGCAGTCAGCAGGGCGGGAGCCAATCGACAGCGGAGCAAAAACCCGCTCCGGAACCGCCGAGGCCGATCACCCTCCCTGCGGAGACGCCAATTACCGTCGTATTGTCCAGCACCATTAACTCCAAAGTAGCCAAGCCGGGCGACGAATTTGAAGCCACGGTTGCCGAGCCCGTCGTTTTCGAAGGTCGGACCGCAATTCCTAAGGGGGCGCACGCAAACGGAACCGTCGTCGACGCGAAGAAACAAGGCGCTTTCAAAGGCGAAGCGGTCCTGGCGATCCGTTTGACGCGCGTGGAAATTCACGGCAAAGGCTACACGATTTCCACCAGCCCGTACGGTGGCACGCAAAAAGGTAAAGGCAAGCGCACCGCGGTCGTCACCGGCGGCGGCGCGGCGGTTGGCGCGCTGATCGGAGGCCTTGCCGGCGGCGGCAAGGGAGCAGCCATTGGCGCGGGGGTCGGTGCGGGGGGCGGACTCGCGGCCTCCGGCGCAACCGGAGGAAAGAACGTCGAATTCCCGGCGGAATCTTCCATCACGTTCAAGCTCACCGAACCCGTTACCATCGAGCACTAAAGATTCACTGTCGGAAATCAGCAAGGGCCTCCGATCCGCCGGATCTGGAGGCCCTTTGCTTTTCGGACGATCATTCAAATCGAGGTGGATTTGCCCGGATTAGACAGCCAAAGTTTTTGCGTGGTCCGATCCTGGGCAAGCGCGAAGGGCAAACGGAATCATCAGCAGGGCCGACGCCAGCGGCAACAAGAATCCAAAACGCAGCGAGTGCGTCTGCGAAGCGGTCACCCCCACCAGCCACGGAATAACCGAACTGCCGATACCCGCCGCGCCAAAAAAGAGCGCGGCCAGCCACGTTGCATCGTGCTTGAATCGCGCCGCCAGCCACGTGACGTAAATCGGATATTGCGGTCCACACCCCAGCCCAGCGAGCGAAGCGCCAACGTGCAGAACCTGGGGAGAGTTCGCAAACGCAACCAGCGCGACACCCGCTGTCGCCAGCACAAGGCCTCCGACGGAAAGTGATCGCTGGGAAGCGTACTTCAATGCGACGGGAAGCAGGAAACGGCCGAGTAGCAGGAAGCCATAAAAAAATGCGGGCGCTGACGCCATTTTGGCGCCGTTAAAGCCCACCATTTGCTTTTCATCCAGTGCGACCCAACCACCGACGGAGATTTCGATTCCCACATAAAGAAAAAAGAGCAGAGCGAGCGAGATCCACGGCGCCGGCCGCAAGGTTGCGTGCCAGACGGCAAGTGAACGCTTCGGCCGCGTCACGGCGGAAGCAACTGGGTCTGTTCGCTGCACGAAATGCGCCACAGCCAGCGCCAGGAAGCACGCAGCGAGCGCTCCAGATAACCAGCGCAGGCTAAGATGGCCCAGGAAATAAGCAATCAGGAAGGGGCTGGAGACCGCGCCGATTCCCCAGGAAAAATTCAGCAGGCTCACCGCAGCAGCCACGTTCGAAGACGGCAACTGGGTGGCACGAAGGTTTACAGAAGGAGTCGCCAGGCCGTATCCGTACCCGTACATCGCGACGCACACGGTGGAAAAAAACCACGGTCCAACCCCGAGGCACGCCAATCCGAGCGCAAAACAAAAATACCCGGCGCTGATTACCTTCGAGAATCCCAACCGCGGCAACAGCCAACTGGTGGCCATTGTGCCCAGAAAGCTTCCGAAATATTGCGTGAAAAAAAACACCGCCGCCTGTCCTTCGGTCAAGCTCCAGCGATGAGTGAAATACGGCAACACGGGCCCAAGCATCGTCATGCTGACACCGATAAGCACAAATCCCAGATGGAGGTACGCCCATTCCAGGCGCGAATCTGGAGCGGCGGCGGATTGGGCGGGAGACGCGGCAGTTTGATTGGACATTTGCGGTGTGAGTTCCAAGTGTCCCACGCTCCTCTAATCTGAACAAGGCAAACGCTTTGCTGCGCCGCCAGACTTACGATTTCCTAACGCGGGACTCACCGTTTTCTTAGGGTGTTTAACTATTCTATGGACGCACCAGGAGCAAATATGCGTGACTTTATTTTTGCGATATTCACCATCGTCTTTTTCGTTGTCAGTGTCCTCTACTTGCGCGCTTGCGAGCGCCTGAAGTGAGCCGGTAAATCCATGCTTGGAAATATTCTACTGATCGTGATTTCACTTTTACTCTGCGGCTATCTGCTCTACGCCCTACTGAAACCGGAGAAGTTCTAATCATGACTGGCAACGGGTGGTTCCAGATCTTTCTGTTTTTCTCCCTGGTGCTTCTATTGACGAAGCCGCTGGGAAAATTTCTCTTTCGCGTCTACGAACGCAAGCCCACTTTCCTTGATCCCGCATTGCGGCCCATCGAGCGCCTTATCTATCGCGTGTGCGGCGTGGATGAAACGAAAGAGATGGACTGGAAGGGCTACGGCCTATCGATGCTGCTCTTCAGCGGCGTCTCGCTTTTCCTTCTCTATCTCATTGAGCGGACCCAGCAATGGCTTCCATTGAATCCGCAAAATCTTCGCAATCTCACGCCGGACCTTGCGTGGAACACCGCGGTTTCCTTCACCACCAATACCAATTGGCAGTCCTACGTCCCCGAATCTACGATGAGTTATTTCACGCAGATGGCGGGGCTCGCTTATCACAACTTCACATCGGCGGCTGTGGGCATGGCGCTGGCGATCGCAGTGATTCGCGGCGTTGCCCGCAAAGAATCGAAGACTATCGGCAATTTCTGGGTGGACACCACGCGGGGACTTCTCTGGATTCTGTTGCCGCTGTGCGGCGTCGGCGCACTGATGCTGGTTTCGCAAGGCGTGGTGCAAAATCTCCGGCCGTACACGCAAGCAACCCTGGTGGAATCGCAAGTGATCGAGAAACAGGCCGCCGACGGCACGAAATCACAGGAAACCGTCAGCGCGCAGGTGATCGCCCAGGGGCCCGTCGCTTCTCAAGAAGCGATCAAGATGCTAGGCACCAACGGAGGCGGTTTTTTCAACGCCAACAGCGCGCATCCCTTTGAAAACCCGACACCGCTCGCAAATTTGCTCGAAATGCTGATGATTTTCGCCATCCCGTCCGCGCTGACTTACACGCTGGGACGCATGACGGGTTCCGCAAAACACGGTTGGGCCGTGTGGAGCGCCATGGCCTCGCTGTTTCTTGCCGGCGTGATCGTTACCTGCGCTTTCGAATCGCGTGGGAATCCGATGCTCAAGGGCGTGAATACCACCGCTTCCGAGACGCAGGCCGGCGGAAACATGGAAGGCAAAGAGGTGCGCTTCGGCATCGCGAGTTCCGCGCTATTCACCACGGTAACCACCGACGCGAGTTGCGGCGCCGTCAACAACGCCCACGATTCGCTGACTCCCATCGCCGGAATGGTGCCCTTGATCAACATCATGCTCGGCGAAATTGTATTCGGCGGGGTTGGCTCCGGGCTGTACGGCATGATCGTTTTCGTCGTCATTGCGGTGTTTATCGCCGGCCTGATGGTGGGGCGCACGCCGGAATACCTTGGCAAGAAAATCGAATCGTTCGATGTGAAGATGGCGGTTCTCTCCATCCTGGTCTCTTCGCTGACAATCCTTATTTTCAGCGCGATCGCCATCGTCACGAAGGCGGGTCTCGCCGGCATCAGCAATCCCGGCCCCCACGGCCTTTCGCAGATTCTCTACGCGTATACTTCCGGCGCGGGAAACAACGGCTCCGCGTTTGCAGGCATTAATGCCAACACGCTCTGGTACAACTCTACGCTGGCTATCGCGATGCTGCTCGGCCGGTTTTTCGTCGTCATTCCGATTATGGCGATTGCCGGGAATCTCGCCGCAAAGAAACAGGTTCCGGAATCGTTGGGCACGTTTCCCGTCACCGGGCCGCTGTTCACCGTCCTGCTGATTTCCGTGATCGTCATCGTCGGCGCGCTCACTTTCTTCCCGTCATTGAGCCTTGGCCCGATTCTTGAGCACCTGCTGATGAACGCGGGGAAGGCATTTTGAGGACCCCATGACCCCGAATCCCCAGGCAAAAGGAACTTCCTTCGGCGACCGCAAAATTCTGCGCAACGCCATTCGCGACTCCGTTCTGAAACTCGATCCTCGATTGATGATCAAAAACCCGGTGATGTTCGTTGTTGAAGTCGGCGCGGTCATCACTCTTGTCGTACTTGTCTCGAATCTCGTCCAGCATCATGGGGAGTTCCGATTCGGACTACAGATCACGCTGTGGCTGTGGTTCACGGTACTTTTCGCCAATTTTGCCGAAGCTATGGCCGAGGGCCGCGGAAAAGCGCAAGCGGAAACTTTGCGCAAAGCGCGTGCGGAGACCGAGGCGCGGAAACTGCATGAGGATGGAACAACGGAGATGCTGCCGAGTTCGAGGCTGCGCGCCGGCGATGTCGTGCTGGTCGCCGCGTGCGAATTCATTCCCGGCGACGGTGAAGTCATCGAAGGCGTCGCATCGGTTGATGAATCTGCAATCACCGGCGAGTCCGCGCCGGTCATCCGGGAGTCGGGCGGCGACCGCTCAGCAGTAACCGGCGGAACACGCGTCCTCTCCGACGAAATCAAGGTGCGCATCACGTCGAACCCCGGCGAGACTTTCCTTGACCGCATGATCAGCCTGGTCGAAGGAGCCTCGCGCCAGAAAACACCCAACGAAATCGCGCTGAATATTCTTCTTGCCGGCCTAACGATCATATTTCTACTTGCCGTTGTGACGCTGCAACCCTTCGCCATTTATTCGGGGGCGCCGCAAAGTATCTTTGCGCTTATTTCGCTGCTTGTCTGCTTGATTCCGACGACCATCGGCGGACTCCTCTCCGCGATCGGCATTGCCGGAATGGATCGGCTGATCCAGCGAAACGTTATCGCCATGTCCGGCCGCGCCGTCGAAGCCGCTGGCGACGTGGACGTCCTGCTGCTCGACAAAACCGGCACGATCACGCTCGGCAATCGTGAGGCCACGGCGTTCCACGCCGCACCCGGCGTCACCGAGGTCGATCTGGCAAACGCCGCGCAACTCGCCTCCTTTGCCGATGAAACTCCGGAGGGCCGCTCGATTGTTGTACTCGCCAAGGAAAAATACGGTCTGCGCGGCCGAGAACTTGCGCCACACAATCCCCTATTCATTCCCTTCTCCGCGCAAACTCGGATGTCTGGCGTGGATATGGACGGCCGCGAAATCCGCAAGGGCGCACCTGAAGCCATCAAACGCTACATCGCGGAAAAGGGCCAGGAAGTACCGCAGGAAGTGCAAGCGCACGTTGACCGAGTGGCGAAATCCGGCGGCACGCCGCTGCTGGTCGCTGCAAATTTCCGGGTCTACGGCACCATTGAGCTCACCGACATCGTCAAGGGAGGCATCCGCGAGCGCTTCGATCACCTGCGCGCCATGGGCATTCGCACGATGATGATTACGGGCGACAATCCGCTTACCGCCGCGGCTATCGCCCGTCAGGCCGGCGTGGACGATTTTCTTGCCGAAGCCAAGCCCGAAGACAAAATGGCGTTGATTCGCCATGAACAAGCCAAGGGAAAACTTGTCGCCATGACCGGCGACGGCACGAACGACGCGCCGGCGCTCGCGCAAGCCGATGTCGGCGTCGCGATGAACACCGGCACGCAAGCCGCGAAGGAAGCCGGCAACATGGTGGACCTGGACTCCAATCCGACGAAGCTCATCGAGATTGTCGAGATTGGAAAGCAGCTGCTCATCACTCGCGGGGCGCTCACCACTTTCTCCGTGGCCAACGACGTCGCCAAATATTTCGCGATCATCCCCGCGATGTTCGCCGGCACATTTCCGCTGCTGGGCGCGCTCAACGTGATGAAGCTTCGTACGCCGGAATCCGCGATTCTTTCCGCGGTGATTTTCAACGCGCTGATCATCATCGGCCTGATTCCACTGGCGCTGCGCGGCGTGCGTTATCGCCCGCTGGGAGCAGCTGCGTTGCTGCGACGCAATATGTTCATTTATGGGCTCGGAGGCGTGATTGCGCCGTTCCTGGGTATCAAGCTGATCGACATTCTGGTTTCGTGGCTGCGGTTGGCGTAAGGGATCCTATGAAAAAAGAATTCATCCTGGCATTGCGATTCACGCTGGTGACTACCCTGGTTTTCGGGTTGCTCTACCCACTCGGAGTGACGGGGCTCAGCAAGTTGCTCTTTCCAAAACAAGCCGCCGGAAGCCTCATCGAGAAAAACGGCAGCGTTGTCGGCTCGAAATTAATCGGCCAGACTTTCATTTCCGAAAAATATTTTCATTCGCGGCCGTCGGCTGCAGGCAACGGCTACGATGCCAGCGCGTCCAGCGCCTCAAATCTGGCGCCCACGAATCAAGCGTTGGTAGACCGAGTGAAATCCGATGTTGCCAAGCTGCAACAGGAAAATCCCGGTGCGGCCATTCCCGCCGATCTCGTGACCGCTTCCGGCTCCGGCCTCGATCCCGATATTTCTCCCGCAGCCGCTGACTTCCAGATTCCACGGGTTGCCAAGGCTCGCGGCCTGAGCGCGGATTCAGTCAAAGCGCTGGTAGCCCGCCATACGCTTGGCCGAAGCTGGGGAATTTTCGGCGAGCCCCGTGTAAACGTCCTCGAATTGAATCTGGATCTCGATTCGTTGAAGTAGCAGAGGTTTTCGTTGAGGCCGGTGGCGGGCCGCCCCGCCATCCGCTTCGTTTTACTTCGCCCCTTTTCCCGAGCTCTTCGCCAGCGGCTTCGGCGGTTGGAACCGATAACCCACCCACGGTTCCGTCAAAACAAATTTCGGCTGCGCCGGATCTTTTTCAATTTTTTTCCGCAACTGGTTAATCACTACGCGCAAATTCTCGGTCTCTTCTCCGTATTCCGGGCCCCAAACGGCTTGCAGCAGCCGCCGGTGCGACACGGGCTTTCCCTGTTGGGCGATCAGATGCTTCAGTACTTCAAACTCTTTCGGCGCCAAGTGCACCTCTTCTCCCATCGCGGTCACCTGGCGCGATTCGAAATCCACCGAAAGCTCTTTCGACTGAAACGCCGGAATCGCCTCCGCGCTCGAATGCCGCCGGAGCGAAGCTCGGACGCGGGCCAGCAGTTCTTCAATGCCGAAGGGCTTGGTGACGTAATCGTCGGCTCCGGCGTCCAGCGCCACCACTTTGTCGCGTTCCGCGTTGCGCACCGTCAGCATGATGATCGGGGCGGCTGTGAAGCGCCGCAATTCGCGGCAGGTCTCTATACCCGACATTCCTGGCAAATTCACATCCAGCAGAATCAGATCCGGCTTCACCTTGCTTGCCAGTTCCAGCGCCTCTTCCCCGCTTCCCGCTTCCACAAATTCGTAGCCGCGAAACGCCAGCGTCGAGCGCAACACGCGCCGGATTTGGGGCTCGTCGTCCACCACCAGGATGCTCGCAGGATTCATCGATTTTCGCTCCGAAGGGCAACGGGCAACGTAAAGGAGAAAACAGACCCGGAATTGAGCTGGCTGGTCACCGAAATTGTGCCGCCATGCGCCGTTACGATAGCCTTGGCAATCGGCAACCCCATCCCTGTTCCGCGCACCTGATATCGCTGGTCCTTGCCGCGGTAAAACTTGTCGAAGATCAGCCCTTGTTCAAAGGGATCGATCCCCGGACCGCGGTCCGCCACGCTCACTGTAACCATATCGCCCGTTTCTTCCGCCGTGATGGTAATTGGATGTTCCCGCTTGGAATAAAGATTCGCGTTGTCCACCAGTTGGACCAGAATATCCTTTGAAAGTTCCAGGTCCGCCCGCACCAGGGGCAGTTCCTCGCTCACATTCAGGATGATCCTTCGATCCCCAAGCGCTTTCCGCAAATGCCCCAGCGCCGCCTCCACCAGCGTCGGAATCGCCACCGGTTGCAGATGTAGCTCAAACTCGCCGGACTCGAGTTTGGCCATTTCCGCGGCCTCCTCCACCAGATGATTCAGCCGGTCGCACTCTTCGTTGACAATCGTCAGCAGCTCTCTCTGTTGTTGCGGATCCCGGCCCGCCGACGCCAGCAAATCAGTCGCCGCCGCCTTGATGGCCGTAAGAGGGGTACGAAAATCGTGTGCAATCGAATCCAGAAGTGCGGACTTCAGGCGCTCGCCCTGTCGCTCCGCTTCGGTTTCGCTCAACTGCTCCACCGCCCGCGCGCGTTCCATCGCGATGGCCACCAGCGAGCCGATCGCGTCGAGCGTCTGCCGCGAAAGGACCGCCCCAGAAATGCCGAGGCTCCCGATCGGCTTGACGCCCAGCCGCACCGGAACGAAATGCAAAAGCCGCGCCGGATCCGTGTTCGTCTCGTCCAGAACGTACGCGGCCTTCATCTTCTCTTCGTCGATTTGAGCGGCGCCGTATCCGGAACGGTAAAACTTGTCCTTCTGCGGAACAAACAGATCCGCAGCGCCCGCCTCAAAACATTCGACGATGTGATTTGGAATCGCGTTCATCAACTGAATAACGTTTCCCTCCCCCAGCAGTTTCTCGCTGAAGGAATACAGCCTCTCCACTTCGCGCCGCCGGTTGTGCGCCGCGTCCGCCTCTTTTCGAATGCGCGCCGAAAGCTGGCTGCCCATGATGGAAGTGATCAGGAATGCCCCAAGCGCCACCCAGTTCTGCGGATCCGCGATCGTGAACGTTCTTACCGGAGGAAGGAAAAAATAATTGAGCAGCAGCATCGCGCTGAACGACATAAAAATCGCCACCACCATGCCCCATGCCGCGGAAACTGCTAAAATTGCCAATAGAAACGACAGCGCCGCCGTCGTCTGGTTGACGTGCAGAAATCGCGTATATCCAAAGGTGATGGAAATCAACAGGATCGCGGCGACGGCGAATCCGATTCCGCGGCCCGAGATGAATCGCACCATGCTTTTATTGTAACCCGGGACGATTTCGAAGACTGGAGCACAGTTTAACTTGCCCAAGAAGCCCGAAGAGTGGCTGGAAGTGGCCTCGCCCTCGCCCAACTCGCGGGGGATTTTCAAACTGTTCCTGGGCTACGCTCCTGGTGTCGGCAAGACTTACAGCATGTTGAGCGAGGCCATCCGGCGCAAAAGCCGCGGTGAAGACGTCGTCATCGGCATCATCGAAACCCACGGCCGCAAGGGCATCCAGGAACTTGCCGCACAGTTGGAACCGGTTCCCCGCAAAAAAATAACTTACAAGGGCACGCCGTTCGAAGAGATGGACATTGACGCCATCCTCACCCGCCGGCCCGGCGTCGTCCTCGTCGACGAACTCGCGCACACCAATATTCCGGGCAGCCGCCACCGCAAGCGCTACGAAGATGTGCAGGAACTGCTGGCCGCGAAGATCGACGTTGTTTCCACGCTCAACATCCAGCACATCGAAAGCATTGCCCCAACGGTCCGCGCCATCACGGGAGTCACCGTGCGGGAAACCGTCCCTGATTGGGTTCCGCTGAGCGCAACGGAAACGGTGATGGTCGATCTCACGCCTGAAGCGCTGGTCAATCGGATGCGCCGCGGCGACGTTTACGGCAAAGAGAAAGTGGAGCAGTCCCTGAAGAATTTCTTTCGCCGCGGCAACCTGATTGCCCTACGCGAGCTTGCCCTCCGGCAGGTGGCCGAGCAGGTGGACCGCAGCCTGGAAACCTACATGGACGCGAAGCAGATTCGCGAAAACTGGGGCGTCCGCGAACGCCTGGCGGTGTGTGTTTCCGGCAGCCCGACGGGGCAATACCTGATCGCGCGCGCAGCGCGCATGGCCCGGCGTCTGGATGCCGAACTTTACGTCGTCCACGTTTTGCGCGAATTCGCCACCCGTGAAGAAGACCCCAAGATTCTGGAAGCCAATTTGCGCTTTGCGGAGAATCTGGGAGCATTGGTCGTCCGTCTAAAGGGCCGGAGTGTCGCCGACGCGATCGCCGACTTCGTCCGCTCCAAACACATCACACAAGTAATTTTTGGGCGGGCGCTGGTGCGCGATTGGAAAAAATTTCTTTATCTCAGCGTAGTTCACCGCTTTCTGCGCGAATCACCGGCTGTGGACATCCACATCGTCACCCAGGAACCCGAAGTGGATTGAGCAGTTTCCCCTCTCGCTTCCGGAGATTCATCCACAAAGCATTCACAGTTTTCCACAGACATACCTCTTACCGCCGCGGCCCCGGCGCACTAGAATGCCGCAAAACTCAAAGACGGGGAGGAGGATTGATGCTGTTCGCCACCGTGTCTCGCGGCAAGAATTTCGGAACCCGGCTACTCCCACACCGCTTCAAAGACGATCGCTATCACGTCCGGCTGGGTAAGCAGGGCCCATATATTCCCATCACCGACCACCGCGACATCCCCTCCTACCTCGCCAACGGCTATTCGCTGGAGATGAGCAACAAAGCGGAAAAACACAATCCGACTCTCATCCGGCCCGAATCCATCCAGGGCTGGAGCAAGAACTTCTAGTCACCCTGGGAACGCCATTCTCCCGAATGGCGTTCCATCTCGGTGCTCTGTCGTAAACGAGCAAAGACCTCATCGGCTGAATCACTGAAAATGGTCAGTTCCCAGACCGTGTGGATTATCGGAAAATGCGGGCCAACAGGGGGAAGTATCTTCTGAATTCCGCCTTGCAGACTAACTACTCACTTGCAGCTTGCGGAGTGTGAAAAGTCCTAGCGGGAGCAATCCCGCCAGGAGCAGGGCGAACGTGGCGGGTTCCGGGACGCCAGTGGTGCCACCACCGCCGCCGTTTCCACCCGTACCGCCAGTCCCACCCGTGCCTCCAGTGCCGCCGTTCAAACCGCTGATGCTGGCCGCGCAAGTGTTGGAGATGGTGTTGTCGCCGGCAAAGGTAACGTCACCCGTTGAGGCCAGTAGTCTACCGCAACTATCGGTTACGCCAGTGGTAGTGATGCTTGTGCCTGCGAGAACATTTCCCAGCATCACACCGGAGAGGGCCGCGGAGCTACCGATATCCCAATACACGCCGGCGTTCGTGGCGTCGAGGCCAGGCGCGAACATGACGACGCCCGAGGAGGTCAGCGAACTCCCGATGAAAACCCAGCTAGGATTGGTGACGCCAAGAGTGTTTGTGAGGGTGAGAGTTCCCGTCAAATCAGCCGCGCCAATATTGTAGACACCCGGATTGAGGCTGACAGCGTTCAGGTTGCTCTGCGCCGTACCGACGGAGGCCAAGCCTCCCAGAATCGTCAACGCATTGGTGAGCCCAGCCTGAGCCATCGCAGCGGTCGCATCACCGGCATGCTGCGTCCCACCCGTTAGGGTGAAGGTCAGCGGGCTAGCTATGGTGATCGAGGCAGCCGGGGAGACACCTACATTCCCGGCAATGGTGTCGTTGCCTGCCGCGAAGCTGACCACCGGCGTGCCACCCAAAACCGCAAACGAACTCAAATCAGGCCCAAGGACATCGTCGGCACGAGCACGAGGCACGCACAAAGGAAGAATTAACGCTAGAGCGGTGAAAGAAATCAGAGGAACTTTCATTTGGCCACCTTGCTGGGAAGGTTTGCCGTAATCGCTCCATCAGTGAGGCTGCGCGTTCAGAGCGGACTAAGGCAGGCAAAGCTTACTAACTGCTGACGGAGGTGTCTGTGCAGTTTTGAACAAGCAAACTCTTAAAACCCTCATCCGCTCCAAGAGGGAACGCTTGGGTGGGCTAGTTCGCGCGGTAGGCAACAGCTTTTTGTTTGGCTTTTCCAAGCCCTTCGATAAAAAGTTCCACAACATCCCCTGGTTTCAGGTACTGCGGCGGTTTCATTCCCAGCCCCACGCCTTCGGGAGTGCCCGTCGAAACCACGTCGCCCGGCAGCAGTGTCATAAATTCGCTCAAGTAGCTGATTATTTTCGGCAAACCAAAGATCAGGTCGGAGGTGTTGGAATTCTGTCGGACTACGCCGTTCACGCTCAGCCCAAGCGCAAGTTTGTGAGGGTCTCGAATCTCATCGGGCGTCGCGAGATACGGTCCGAGCGGGGCAAATGTGTCGCAACTCTTCCCTTTCACCCACTGGCCTCCGCGCTCGATTTGAAATGCCCGCTCGCTGTAATCATTCATCAGGCAGTAGCCGGCCACATGCCCCAGCGCCTCGGCCTCCGAAACATACGAAGCTCGCTTGCCGATCACCAGCGCCAGCTCCACTTCCCAATCCGTCTTCTGCGAATTTTTCGGAATCACCACATCGTCAAACGCGCCGCACAGGGCGGACGGCGCCTTCATGAAGATCACCGGTTCCTTGGGAACTTCCTTCCCGGTTTCCGCCGCGTGCCGCGCGTAATTCAATCCAATGCACACAATCTTCGAAGGCCGCGCAATGCAAGCTCCCCATCGCACGTTTTCGGTGACGCTCGGACACTTCTCCTCATTCGCCCGGAACCACTTCTCCAATTCCCTAACGCCAGCCGCGGCAAAAAAAGCATCATCAAAATCCTGCACATGCGCGCTCACGTCTTTCCGCACGCCTGCCGCCGTCACCACGGCAGGTTTTTCCCGCCCCATCTCGCCAAACCGGCAAAGTTTCATTTGGATTTGCTCTCACTCTCGGTCAATGTTGGAATAACAGCAATTTTCGACGCCCCATAATACAAAACCACACACGGAAACACGAATTGGATGCGTCAGATTTTAATGGGAATTTTGGGTGAGAGAATGGTGCGCCACCTTCTAGAGTTTTCTGAATTTCCCCTTCTCGTACACGGAGCATACAGTTTCGATCGAGTTCGAATTCACCCCAACGGCGCCGCGGATGGTTTGGCGAAAGGCGATAGGCTACCCCAGTAGAAATCAGGCACATTGCAAAATAGCACAGCATGCCCGCGATCTTTGCATAAAGCATACTTCTCGAGGAGAGTAATACAGGACTGGCCGAATGTCACAATGGTCTTGAATGGGAGGAACAGTGCCTGGACTGTCGGATATGGAGGAACTTCTCTCCCGCATCCAAAATGAGCAGATTACGGATTACATGCGCGAGGCTCTCGGTTGCTATTCGTCCGGTGCATATCGGGCGTGCATCGTTCTCAGTTATATCGCCGTGTTTGATGACCTCCGGCAAAAGATCGTCCCGCTGGCGAAAATCAGTTCGGTTGCGCGCCAAATATCTGAGGAAATAGAGAGGCGCGCGAGTGACCAGGATGTCTATGAGACATACATGATAGACCAACTTAGGGCCCATCAGTTGATCACTGAAACAGATGCCTTTCACCTTGGGAAGATTCGCGACCTACGTAACAAGTCTGCCCATCCTTCAGGACTACATCCTTCACCCGAAGAGGCGCGCTACGTATACTTTGAAACGATCGATAAGTTCCTGTCTCGCGAAGTCCTTAAAACTACCCACGCTGTAGACGACATCCTCGTGCGCCTCAAAAACGATAACTATTTTCCTGTAATAAGTGTGGAGCACGTTACTGCCATTGTCAGTAGCGAAATCAGCGTTCTACATCCTCAGGCGATAGCCTATCTGTTGACTAAGCTTGTCGCGCTGACGGAGGATGCTGACCCCGTCCATGCAAAGAACGCTTCCAGGTTTCTCACCGGTCTCGCCGCCAAAGACGACCCGGCGCTCAATATTGAACTGCAGAGGAGATTGATTACTCCCAAAGCGGACGATACAACCAAAGCATTGGTCTTAACCACAGTCATTGGCGCAAACGCCCGTTTATTGATCGGGCTTGACGCCACCACCGAACTTCGGATGAAAAATATCCTGCATTCCGCAATAGAAGCTCGCAAAGCGGACCCCCCAACCCAAATCAGTCATCCCTCCGTTCTCCTCGGAAAGATCATTGGCAAGCTCGGGCCCGAATATATCGACTCACACCTCGAGAAGTATTCCGACTCGGTTGTTAGGACATTTTGTTATTTCGGCCCACTCGTGCAGTCGGTCGAAAACTCCCCAAGACTACGGACCTTGCTGATAGAGGTTTGGAAACAAAACGCCGCATCGGCCGACTTCACCACCGCAAATCAATTTGCAGACAGCGCCGGCTCACTTGATCCCTACTTTAATAGTCTGTCCCCTCAGGAGGCATTCGAACTTGTTGCGGCTGTGTGCAAAGCCGCGGGCTGGAATGCCTTCAGCGCAATCAACCTGCGAAATCAAAAGTTTGCTGCTACGCCCTCGTTAGCTCGTCTGGCAGCAGAGTTCCTCACCCAAAACCCTAGCCAAGCGGAGCAGATCGTGCTCGAACAATTCAAGACCTCGACAAAGGAACTCCTGGCCGATTATCTGCCGTCTGCCTCGATAACCGGATAATCGGGACAGCGGTAATTGGGACAGCCGTCCCCCAGTTTGCCCCTAGTTTCCTTACGTCTTCTTCCACCACTGATTTTGTGCCTCTTGCACGAGGAACTGCTGCAGGTTTCCGCAATTGTTGCATTTTAATCGTATTGAGCCGGTATCTGAATTGTAACCTTGGTAGCGCCCGGAAATGCAGTAGAGACAAGGCTGTTCAACACGCATGTCTAGTACATGGGCATTCTGTTCTACTTTCATTATCACTCCTGTTAAGGCTCTCGTGAGCTCCTCTGCGTTCTGAAAACGTTGCGTCGCATCTTGGGTAATGGTTCTGTCCAATAGTTCGTAAACGAAATGCAAGTAAGGGTTGGAGTTTTTTGCAGTCAGATCGTATTCCGGGTCCCGATGCCTCTCTCGGGAAAAAGACCGCCCGCCGAAAATGTAGTACAGCAATTTTCCAAGCGAATAGCAGTCACTGGAAGCTTTAGGGTCAGCGCTACGGCCATCTTCGAGCTCCGGTGCAATGTAGTGTCGTGCCCCTACCGCCTCAGAACTAGCCGTGGCCCGTTCCTCCATATCATTCAAATCTAAACAGAGGCCAAAATCACCAACAGCTACGGAATTATCATTCCTCATGAGGATATTTGGGGGCTTCAAATCACGATGAATGATTTGCGCATTGTGAGCAGCGCTCACTGCTTCACAGATCCCTCTAAACAAAAGGAGCCTTTCCAATAGACTAAACCCAGAAAGGTCAAATTTGTCGAGGCTGCCTTTTTCGCAGTACTCAGCGACGTAGAATGGTTCCTCATCATCTGCGGCCGTAGCGACTATCTTGAGAATGCCGGGATGAGACAGTTTCTTGAGTGCACCAATCTCTTGGTTGAATCTAGCTAGGCGGCTCTTATTCTTGAGCCTCTTCAACACAAAGAGCTGGTCGTCTGCGACTCCGATTCTACGCACGCGGTAAGCCCAGCCTTGTCCGCCTTCACTAAACGCATCCTCAATTTCCCAACCGCGCACATTGAATTTCATAGAGATTACCGAGAAATACTGAGGTTCCGTGCCAACCGTTCTTCAATTGAGTGCATTAGCTTTTCTTGCATCTCCGGGACAGGAACAATTTGGCAAAAATCTTGCTCGGTGATTTTTGCACCAGCCTGAATGAGCACTTTCCAAAATGCAAAAGCGACTCTATTAAGCCCGCCAATTTCCAGTGAAGCTTGAGATGCGGCTCGCGAGACCCAAAGATCAATAGTCCTAGCAGAAATTGCCCTGCCGTTCAGCTGTCCTAACGACTGAACTTGGTCTTCGAGTTCCTTAAGGAATCTTTCCACCCTCTTCTGAGCCATTTCATCGATTGCTCTCTTTATTTCCGCGTACACCTCTTCTTCGCTAATCATAATTGGACTCTCCCGGCAAAAGCTTACTTAGCATTCCTCAGGACGGTCAATGATAGCAGCACTTTCGCCACCATTCCCTCTGGGGATAAACAAGGACGATTAACGGAGACAGGCGGTAAGATTCCTTGATTGGCTAACACTTTCGGATTGCGACGGCAGGAAGTGGTGCGCCCTGGGTGATTCGAACACCCGACCTTCTGGTTCGTAGCCAGACGCTCTATCCAGCTGAGCTAAGGGCGCAATGAGGCAAGCAACTGATACAAAAATTGTAGCACACGAACCCGCCTTCGCTGAAGCTACGGCGGGCAGGCCCCTCGCGCGGGGGCGGGGAACCTGGGTCCCGGTTTGAGTCTTGTCCACAATTAATTGAGTGAATCGCCCATGGCAGTGATAGCGTTTAGAGTTGCGAGGATGGGGCCGCCACCATGAAAACTGTGCTTATAGTCTTGTTGTCGTTGGTCGTCGGATTTTGTGCCGGCGTAGGGATCATGCGCCCTTCCTTGCAGAAACTGCGGGCGGAACTCGCCGCGAAAGACGACGAGCGGGCCAAGGTAACCGCGGAAGAGGTCCTAGCCGTGAAGCAATTGCAGTTGTGCACGTTGACGCTGCAGACGCAAAACGCTCAGCTTCGGCAGAACAACCAGATCATGGGCGACATGATACGGCGAAAGCGCTAGGAATAGATTTCGCTGGTCGAGTTCTCGATACTTACGAACCAAAGGGTGCGCCACTTCCTGCCTAGATTGAGTTATGTGCCAGCGACAGACTCTGGTTGGTGAACAAAGCTCCGGCTGTGCTCTTCGGCGCCGCGCCAGAGGAGCAGCACTAACGCCACGATCGTTACGATCTCAAAGCCAGCCAGCGCCCACTGGTAGCCGAACCGCTCGCGCAAGGCGTATTCGATGGTGTTGGTAGGCGCGGCAAACAGAATTCCCAGTTGATACGCCATCCCCGGCATCAATCCGCGCGCCGCGTCAGCGGCCAACTCGTTCAGGTGCACCGGAATTACGCCCCAGGCTCCCTGCACGCCCATCTGCATGAACACGGTCGCCACAATCAACACCGGCACGCTGCCGCCAAACGCCCAGAACGGCATCACCAGCAGGCACAGCGCCAGCGCCGCCATCATTCCCTTGCGCCGCCCAAGTGATTGCGACAGCGACCCAAAAATGATCGCCCCAATTACCGCGCCCACGTTGTAAATCATGGCGATGTTCGCCACGCTCGATGGAGCCACCTTGTGAATTTCCTTCAAAAAGTCCGGATACAAATCCTGCGTGCCGTGGGAAAGAAACATCATGAACACCATCAGCACCACCAGGTAGAGAAACCGTTTGTAATTCTGCGCCACCACGCGTAGCACATCGCCCATGCTGCCCGCGCGATGATGCTGCCACGCTTCCGACTCCGGCACCTTGGTGCGAATGTACAAAGCCAGCAGCGCCGGCAGCGCTCCCAGCCAGAACATCGGCCGCCAGCCCCACGTGGGCAAGACGAATCGCGTGGCCACTGCAGCCAGGAGATACCCAATTGAATAGCCGCTCTGCAAAATGCCGCTCAGAATGCCGCGCCACCGAGTGGGGGCCGCCTCCATCGCCAGCGAAGCGCCCACGCCCCACTCCCCGCCCATGCCAATGCCAAACAGCGCCCGCAGAATCAGAAAGACGGTGTAATTCGGCGCGAACCCGCACAGCAGCTCGATAATGGAGAAATAAATCACGTTGGCCATCAGCGGAATCCGGCGCCCATAGCGGTCCGCAAGCAAGCCAAATATAAAAGCTCCAACCGGGCGCATCGCCAGCGTGGCTGTTGTGGTGAAAATGATGGCTTTTTTCGAGACACCAAAGTGGTGGGAGAGTGTGTCGTACAAAAACACGATCACGAAAAAATCAAACGCATCCAGCGTCCAGCCGAGGAATCCGGCCAGCAGGGCGTGGTGCCTGCCTTTTTGCGGCGATGAATCGGTCATTTCAGGAGATTTGCCATTCCCCGGGCTTGGGCATCAGGCGATACAATGCCACACCACTTGCCACACACACCAGCGCGAAAAATAGTCCCGACCCCAGTTGTCCAAAACAGAGCTGCCCGATACTGCAGAGGGCGGTGTAAACGAAAATACAGCCAATCAGCCAGCTCGAAAGATTCTTTCCCAGATCGCGAGTTGCCTCGATTGCGCCGCTCGCGCGCGCCACCGGCCCCCAGCCACGCACATCGGGGCGCACTTTGCGGTAGAAATCCACGAGTGTTTGTTGCGGCTCGGCGGGAGTCAACAGTGTAATCACGAGCCACACCAGCGTTGTTACGCCTGTCGTGCACAAGGTAGTCTTCGCGAACACGACCGGATCCGATCCTTCAAACGGCGCAGCCCGTCCCACGAGGCTCATCCACATCGAATGGCTGTGCAAAGCCAACGTGGTCACCAAAGCCGCGGCCATCGCCGAAATTTCGCTCCACGCATTCACCCGCCACCAATACCAGCGCAGCAAATACACGCCGCCGGTGCCCGCGCCCAGCTCCAGCACAATCTTCCAGCCTTCACTCACCGATTGCAGTTGCATGGACACCAACGCCGCCGCAACCACCAGGAAAATCGTCGCCAGGCGCGATGCGTTCACATAATGCTTTTCACTGGCATCTTTTTTTACGAACCGCCGATAAAAATCCTCGACAAGATAAGAGCTTCCCCAATTCAATTGCGTCGCGACCGTGGACATAAACGCCGCCATAAAGCCAGCAAGCAAGATCCCAAGCAGTGCATGGGGCGTGTGCTGCGTTGCCACCAGCATGTACCCGCGTTCCGGCTGTGCGAGTTCGGGGTAAAGCACCACCGCGGCCAGCGCCGTCAGAATCCACGGCCAGGGCCGCAGAGCATAATGCGCAAGATTGAACCAGAGCACTGACAGCAAGCCGTGCCGTTCATCCCGCGCGCTGAAAATCCGCTGCGCAACGTAGCCACCGCCGCCCGGCTCCGCCCCCGGATACCAGAACGCCCACCACTGCACCGCCAGATGCACCACAAACGTAATCACCGGCAGCGTCCAAAGCGCTTCGCCGGTCAGCCCGCGCGAAAAATCGGGCAACAGCGCGGTGATATCACTCGCATGAGGCCCAGCCAGACTCCGCTTCGCCGCCAATTTCTCGAGCAACTGCGGCATCCCTCCAACCGCATGCACGCCATACCAGGCCACGGCAATCACAATCGCCATCTTCAGTACGAACTGAAACAGATCCGTCCACAACACGCCCCACAAGCCGCCCAGCGAAACGTAAATCCCCGTGAACGGCATCAGGAAAAACACGCATATCGCCAGCGCCTTCGCGTCGCTGATTCCGAGCGAGGTGCTGACGATATTCACCATCGCCTTGGTGACCCAGCCCAGAATCAGGCAATTCATCAGCAACCCCAGGTACACCGCGCGAAAGCCCCGTAGAAAAGCCGCAGGCTTACCGTGATATCGCAACTCCGCAAATTGCACGTCGGTACTCAGTCCCGAGCGCCGCCACAATCGCGCAAACAGAAAAACCGTCATCATCCCCGACGGGAGAAAGCTCCACCACAGCCAGTTCCCTGCAACCCCTTGCGTATACACCAGCCCGGTAACCGCCAGCGGCGTGTCCGCTGCGAACGTCGTGGCCACCATCGAGGTCCCTGCAAGCCACCAACTTACCTGGCGGCCTGAAACAAAGTAATCAGCGGTGCTCTGGGCCGACTTGCGCCGGAAATACAAGCCCAAGATTAATGTGATCAGCAGGTAGCCCGCGATCGCGGCCCAATCGAGTGCGGTTAGCGACAATGTGTTCGTTTCCTTTGTTGGCTCAATGTCCGGCCCGAGCTTGCGCCTCTACTGCTGGATAGGCGCACGTGCAGCGCGCCCCGGAAATACATTCTCGACCAGCTTTCCATCCATCAGTACAGGCACTCCGTTCACCAATACGAAGGAAATGCCGGCCGAGTATTGCAACGGATCTTCGAAAGTGGCCTTGTCAATAATCGTGGCGGGATTAAAGACAGTTATATCCGCATCGGCTCCCATGCGAATGCGCCCTTTGTTGCGGAAGTCCGGCGCACGCTTTTCCAATCGCTGCGCCGGCATAAGAGTCATCTTGCGCAGCGCGGTCATCAAGTCGAGCGCCCGTTCTTCACGGACGTAATGTCCGAGCACCCTGGAAAACGTCCCTTGGCCACGAGGATGCACTTTTGCGCCAGTAATCGGCATGCCGTCGCTGCCAATCATAACAATGGGATTGCGAACTGCCTCGAGCGCGGCAGCTTCCGGAATGGAATAGATGACCACCGCGCCACCTTCTATGCGGTACTTTTCAAAAGTCTCGGCGGTAAGCCGTTCGCCGGTCTTGGCCCACTGAATATCCTTGAAGGTAATGCCCATGCGCTCCTGCCACCCGGGGTCAAAGAGGGCCGATTCGAGGGCAGTGCTTGCCGCGACATAGGGATAGCACTCTGTGGTGACGTCCAGCCCGTGGCGCTGCGCGCCCTCGACCAGTTGAATCAGCTGCGGCGTCTGCGCCAATCCAATGCTGGTAATGTGCACCACGTGGAGTGGCACGCCGGTCGACGCGGCCGCGGCAATCACCTCTTCCACAGCCGCCAGGCCGGTGGAAGGTTCCCCCGCGCCGGCGAAGCGCACGTGGACGTGCACTGGCGCCTGATATTTTGCCGCGACCCGGAACACTTCCAGTATTTCCTGATGCGTTGCGGCTTCCGTGTAGTTGATGCCCATACCTACAGCTAGTGCCCCCGCTTTTAATCCGGCTTCCAGTTCCTGCTGAATCGCGCGCAGTTGCGCGGGTGTGGCGGCTTTGTGTGCAGCGGGCCCCGTTGGCATCCATTTCCCGGGATCGTTCATCACTCGCATGCGGACTGGAATATGCCCGGCGCTTACGCCGAAGTTGATCAACGATTTCCCCGCGCGTCGGGCATACCAAGTGGAAACATCGGCGGTGCCGGCTTCGAGTTCAAGGGAGGTCGTGACGCCATCGTGAGCCTGAAACTCATAATTCCGTGGCTCCTGGCCGTGTTCATGCAAATCGATAAAACCGGGAGCGACAACCAAGCCGTGCGCATCGATGCTCTGTTTGCCTTGAAGAGTCTTCTCGGAAATTTCCACGATTTTGCCATCGCGGATGCCCACATTTCGCACCGCATCCAGCCCCGATTCCGGATCCATCACCCGGCCGCCAGAAATTACCACGTCGAATGCACCCTCTTCTGCCGCTGAGCGCGGAATGGTGGGAGTCCGCAGCGAACCGCCGGCCAGCATCAGCGCCGACACAAAGAAGAAAAATGCACCTTTCATCATTTGAAGGATGGGCTCCGCAAGAATCGCCGCCTAGTTTCACCGCGTTACCCGGTTCTGTCAAAGGGTTTATGAATCGATTCAATGCTGGAAAATCGCTACCCGGAAAAAAGAAGAACCCCGGCTCGCTGGGGGCAACGAGCCGGGGTGGGGGTACATCCTGAGGGGGGGCCTGAGGAAATTCAATCTCGTTTAGTGCGTCACCACATTTTCCTGGGTGGCCAGCACGCAAATCCGCTGTAATTCTTCGTATGTGAAAAAGCGCTCTTCGATATGGCCAGCGCGCTCCACATGTCCAATTCCTGTTTCCCGGGAAATTCGGCCGATTTCCGCCACGGAAAGTCCCAGAAGGTATGCCGCTCGCGACTGGGTGACGTACTTCGGTATCTGATTATCCATTTCCTGTTCTCCCCTCAAGCTGGAATCAGTGCCATTCCGTCTTTTTCCACAGTCAGGATCATCGCTTTATAAATATCGATGTCCCAACCATCGCCTACTCGCATGCGAACCGTCTCCCCGCCTTCTTTCAGGAGCCGCCCACGCAGCGGAACCTTGATATCCCCGAGAGCAACCTGTAAAACCACCGCCTGTCCCATCCATGCGTCGTACCCGACTTCCATTTGGGTCTCCCTGGCGGCGAATTGGACGCATCGTGCATGGGTAGAATCGCTTCCAGGGCAGTGTCCGGCAATGGTACAGCGAGGTTACCGGACTAGTACTTAAATACTGCCTGTCCGCAAATGGCCTTTTGTGAGCACTTCTTACGCGGGTACTTTGGTACCTCATATTCAGGACGGCTGACCCATCGCGTCAGGCCCACACTCCTGAGATCCTTACCCTCGTGAGCAAACGTTTCTATGTACCGCCTGCACTGTCCCAACCCGACGCGGCTCGCCTGGGCGTCAGCCTCGCGCTTGGCGGCGGCTTTGCGCGCGGTTACGCGCATCTGGGCGTCCTGCGCACCTTTCGCGAAAACAACATTCCTGTCACCTCCATCGCGGGCAGCAGCATCGGCAGCATTCTCGGCGCAGCCTACGCCAGCGGAGTGCCTCTTCCCCGCATCATAAGCAAGTGCCGTCAAATTCGCTTTCGGGATTTTGCCAAGTGGCGGGTTTCGCGCTTTGGCCTGGCCAGCAACGAGCGCCTCGGCGCCTTGGTGCAAAAGCTCTTCGGAACAAAACAGTTTGAAGACCTTGTTCTCCCGTTAGCCATCGTTGCCACGGACCTGGGCACGGGCGATCCTGTCGTCTTTCGCCAGGGCAACCTGGCAGAAGCGATTCGCGCCAGTTGTGCGTTTCCCGGCCTGTTCGAACCCATTCAGATCGGCACCCGCTGCCTGGCCGATGGCGGGATTGTGGCTCCGGTTCCAACCCGAGCAGCGCGGGAAATGGGCGCCGATATCGTGGTCGGCGTTTCCGTGGGACTCCACGACGGTCAACGCGGCGCGCCCACAAACATCTTTCAGGTGGTCAGTCGAGCGGTGAGCGCTGCTCAGAAGCATCAACTGGAAGCCTGGGAGCGCCACGCCGACCTCGTCCTTCGGCCCGCAGTGCACAGCCTGGCCTGGGATGATTTTGATCGCATCGACGAAGCCATCGAAGCAGGCAGCGTGGAAGCCCGCTCCGCGATTCCCCGGCTGAAGCAATTGCTGGCTCGCCAGAACGACATGCAATCCACATTTGGAAAGCAGGGTGAGGTGATGCTTGCGGAGGCACTGCGATGAACTACCGCGGATGGTGGCTCAACTTCGTTGGCAACGCCGTCGCCGCATGGCAGGAAAGTGGCGAGAATCCGGTTCTTTTCTGCTACCTTATGGGATGGGACGCCTTTTCGAATGTTCGAGCCGCCGCACTGGTCCCGATTCCCGTGCCGCTCAGGACTAATTCCGAGTGTTTGACACCATCCTCCACTTCTTTCACGCGCTATTCAGCACCGAAGGGCTAAAGGACTTAATCAGTTCGGGGGGCGCGCCGCTTGTCTGCACGATAGTTTTTGTCGAAACCGGATTTTTCGTGGGATTTTTTCTGCCCGGTGATTCCCTGCTGGTCACCGCAGGAATTCTTGCCGCGGGAAACCTGATTCCGTTGAAATGGCTGCTTCTGCCGGTCATGCTTTGCGCCATCCTGGGCGATCAGATTGGATATTGGATTGGGCGCGCTGCCGGCTCGGCTCTCTATCGCCGTGAAGATTCCCTGCTGTTTCGCCGCAGCCACCTCCTGCGCGCCCATGATTTTTATGAAAAGTACGGCGGCCGGGCCGTGATCCTGGCCCGATTTGTGCCCATCGTGAGGACCTTTTGTCCTCCGGTCACTGGCGCGGCGAAGATGCCATATCCCCGCTATTTGATCTTCGATATTTTTGGTGGAACGATCTGGGTGGGGACGATGATCCTTGGCGGTTTTTCGCTGGGCCGCACCATTCCCAACATCAGCCAGCGCATTCATTACGTCATCGCGGTGGTAATTATCCTCTCGCTCCTGCCCGCGATCATCAGCATCCTTCGCGAACGGCGGACGACTCAGATTCCCGCGGCATCGCCTGCTACCACACCAGAGAAGCCATAGCCCATGCCCAAATTGCGCGCGGTAATCTTTGACATAGGCCGTGTTCTGATTCGAGTGGAAATCCAGCGGGTGAAGTCCTCGCTGGCGCAGGGACTTCCCTTCACCCCCGAAGAATTGTGGTCCGCCATCGAAAAAGATCCCCGCTGGCCCGATTGGCAGGAAGGCCGAATGTCCCCCCGCGATTGGCATCTGCATCTCACGAAACGGTTCAATCTATCCCTCGATTTCGAGCAGTTCAAAAACGTGTGGAATTCCGCACTCGATCCCGAGCCCATCCACAAAGCGTCCCTCTTCTCGGGCCTTTCCAAAACCCATCGCCTCGGACTACTTTCCAACACAGACCCGATTCACGTGGAAAAACTCGAATCCACCTACGATTTCTTCGCCTATTTTCCGAAATCCGTGCGCACGTATTCCTGCTCGGTCGGCGCCAGCAAGCCCGACCCGCTGATCTTTCGGGAAGCACTCCGGGCCTGCAAAGTCGCCGCCGGCGAAACCGTCTATATTGACGACATCCGGGCCTACGTGGAAGCTGCCCGCCGTTTGGGCTTCACAGGAATTCATTACCAGTCGCCAGCCCAGCTATACACCGATCTTGGGCAGGCTGGGATAGAAGTGGAAAAATCTTGCACTACGTAGGAATTCATCGCAGAAGTTCTCACTCGCGTAAAGATTGCCGGACCTAGTACTGCCTGCTCTTGTGGGCAGGATGAATAACTGTCCATTTGGCAAGTACTTAGGCCTTACCCCGGCGCAACCCCTCTGCGGCATTTCAGTTGCACATAAGGAAAACATAACAGCATTGGGCAGCCCCTAAGAGCTGCCATTCTGGAATTCGAACGGTTTACCCGAATGGGTGAGGAGAGATATATACTATGTCTGAGATCCCCGATTACACAACTGATAAGGGTGGCTCATCCTGGCAAATGCCGGCGATCGCTATCTTGGCTCTGATTGCTCTAGGCGGACTATTCTTCGGCTGGTCGAATTCGGCCAAGCTGGATGCCGCCAAGCAGGCCGTCACCGATCAGGTGAAGGCAGTTCAGCAGACCACGCAGCAAGATCTGACCGCGATGAAAGACCGCCTCGTGGTTGATGAAAAGACGAACACCGACCTCCAGGGCGACCTGAAGGTTGTGACGGACAAGCTTAAGATTACCCAGAGCCAGCTCCGCAAGGCTCGCACGGAAGCCGCGCAGCTCAACACTGAAACCACCCAGAAGCTCAGCGCTCTGGACACCTCGGTGCACTCTGAACTCGCCACCAAGGCCACGAACGACGACGTGAAGACCGTTGACACCAAGGTCACAACCGTCAGCGACAATCTCGCCAAGACCAACAACGACCTCACCATGGCGCGCAGCGAACTTGGCACCTTGATCGCCCGCAACCACGATGAGATCGATGTTCTCCGCCGCATGGGTGAACGCGATTACGTCGAATTCACCATCGCCGGCAAGAACAAGCCCCAGAAGGTTGGCAACGTCACCGTCGAACTCAAGGGCGTCAACGAGAAGCGGAACCGCGTGAACGTCGTGGTGGTTCTCGAAGACAAGCGTGTTGATGAAAAGAACCGCAACATCAACTCGCCCATCATTCTCTATCCGACCGGTCAGCGCGCTCCGCAGGCCGAAGAGCTGGTCATCAACAAGATCGGAAAGAATTCGATCAGCGGCTACCTGAGTGTCCCGAAGTCGGGTGCGCAGCCTGCGACCTCCGCTTCGTCCAAGTCCGGTAACTAAGAGCAAAGAACAAATCGAACCGAGGGCGGGAAGCGAAAGCTTCCCGCCCCTTTTTTTGTATTTCAGCTCTCGTGCGCTTGCGTTTAAGCAGTGCAGTCCTCACACTGGTCGCAGCCCTGGTTGATTGCTGCCAGTGCGGCTTACGGCCCCCGGAGTATCCTCTTGCGTTCGAACACGACCGTCGTCTATTGCTCTACCGACAACCTGATCAGCACGATGAACAAGGCGCTCCCCGGCTTTTCCGAGTTTTTGGAGGGCATGGGCGAAGCAAACATACCTATCGTTCCGGTAACCGGCCGCAGCCGGCTGCAATTTGACGCAACCATTCGAAAATTCGGATTCGGCCATCCCTTTCTCCCGGAGGGCGGCTGCGGCACTTTCCTCCCTGAAGACTACTTCCACCTGAAGCCTCCCCGCAGCATGCGCCTGGGGCGATTTACGTGCGTCCCAGTGGCATCCCCGCAGCCCGCCGCGGCAGAGACACTCGGCCTGATCGCCGAGGAGACGCGTATTGAGGTGGTGCCCCTGCGCGATCTTTCGCCCCGCGAACTGTCCCAGAACACGGGATTGCCGCAGCGCGAAGCGGAGCTCCTCCGCCAGCGCGATTTCGATGAAATCTTCTTTTTCGCCGGAGCCTCAGAGAACGATATCGAGCGATTCCAGATGGAAGCCGCTCGCCAAAAAGCCCAGGTGCGGCCCCGCGGCGCGCTATGGTCGGTGGCCGTGGGCGCGAATCTCGCTTCCTGTGTGCGCGACCTGTCCCACCTCTACCAGCGGTCCTTTCGCGCCAACCCTCACAACATTGGGATCGCCACCTCGGACGAAGCTGGCGAACTCTTTCCCACTTGCGACCGCTGCCTGCTACTCGCTGGACGCGATGCTGAGGCACCCGAAGTTGGCGGCAAATGCCTGAGCCTGCCGCTCTCTTCCCCCGACACCTGGCCGCTCGCGCTCGAGATGATTTTGAACCGTGAGATCTAGCGGCGCCCACAGTTAGGCAGAATCAACCCTAGTTATGAACGCTCTGCTACCGCATGACGCAAAGTGATTGGAAATAGAAAGGCGAATCTGTGCCCTAATTTGCACATCTGGCCAGCGAGCCGTTTGCTTTGGTTTCAGCCCTCACGCCAAACGATTGAAAATAAATAGTAATGAGGGTACTAAAACCACTCCGTAGAGTTGGTCCCCCGATTGCTCCCATTCCCTTTGTTCGCTCAACTTTTCCTTCTTGGGAGCCTCCATGGCCTGGATGCGTCGTGTATTTCGGTTGCCTGCTTCGGAAACACAGATGGGATTGACGCTCGCGCTCTGCATCTTTTCCATGAGCCTTATGACCATCGCGCTAATCTGGCAGGCCCAGGTTATCGCCAAGCAAAACTTCGTCATCCGCATGCTTCAAGCGAAATTCGGCGGCTGACCCCTACCTCGTTTTCTCTTTCGAAACCCGGCCCTGGACTTCTTCATACTTTCTCCTGACTTTCAGCCCGCAATGTGCTTGAATTCTGCCTACGGGGGATTTCTCAAGGGAGATTCAAGTGAAGCGAACCGTTTTCGTTCTTGCGGCAGCATTCTGTTTTTCGACGCTTTCCGCCGGACAGCAGGGCCCGGCGCCGGAATCGTCAACCAATCCATCCACGCAGCATGCCTCAAAACATCACCACAAGCGCCATCATTCCAAGAAACATAACGGCAAACAACACCATGCCGCGCACCAGCCAACCCAGTAATCGCGCCCAAGCCGGCATTCGTTTTCTTCTGGGAAGATCATCGAGAGACCGCGGCGAACCAGCCGACAGATCTAGGCTGAATGACTACAAAAACAAAGAGGGCCCTCGATGAGGGCCCTCTTTTTTCTTTTGCTGCGTCGCTTGGCGAGCGGATTAGCCTTCAACCGTTTCGTTCGCGACTCGCACCGCAAGAGCGGTGTGCTCAGCTGTCTTGCGCTTCTAAGCCCGGTGGATTCATGCAACCCTCCGGAGCTCCAGGAGCTCACAAATTGCTTGTACGCCCGCGAGATGCGTGGTGCAAGCGAAAAGAACAATAAACCGCTTCCCGGTGTATCTCGCGCATTCTCAGCGGATTGACTTGTGGATTTCTCCCATGGCGCCGCGGCTCGCGGGTGTTTATTCGCATCAGTCGCACGGCCTCTCCGCCCGTTCCTGCCCAGGAACAAAACATACGGACCGCCTGAAATTCCTGGCGGTCCCGTGAAAATAAAATCAAGTGAGAATTACTTGATGAAAAGAGTTTCTCGAAGCTGATCGCGGCCCACAAATGACTTCATGGTGCGGAAGCGGCCGAAAAGATCCTGAATTTCGCGGTTTTGATAAACTTTTTGCGCAGGGGAAATCGTCTTCGCCGACAGCACTTGCAGCGTTGTGGTATCCGCCACGCGATACCGCTGAAATCCCGCCGGTTTTTTGCTGTGAAACATCGCGAACACCACGCCGCCCGGACGCAGCAGATCCGTCAACTGGCCGATCATCAGCTTGGCCAGCGCGGGTTCCATATAATCCAGCACGTCCCAAAGCAACAGCGCGTCAAACGATGCCGGCTGGTATTGCAGATTCTCTTCCAGGAAACGCTTGGCGCGAGCTTCCGGCAGCCGCTCAGCGTACGATTCCGGAGTGGCTTCCCCGCTGGCCTTGGCCTTGGAGTCTTCCTCGGCCAGAAACTGAGACCAGTCCCGCAAAATATCGTCCGAAGTGACCCGGAATCCGCGCTCGATGAAAAAGGTCAGCGTGGTCTGCCAAGCCGGGCCCAGATCCAGCAGAGTGCCGCGGCCCAGCCCATCCAGATTCCACAAGAATTCCTTCAGCCCGTTCGAACCACGCGTAGTTTCCTGCGGCTCCGGCGGCCGATTCGTTCCGACCGCCATTACCGAACCGTTCCCCTGGTGAGCGTTGCGTTCACCTGCAATCGGGCGCGCGCCCTCGCGCGCCGTCTGCGTGCCGATCCCAATCCCCAATTTGTTCAGAAATCCCATGTCTTCAGTCCGCCCCTGCTACCGCCGCGCCCGGCGCCGATTTCTCCAGGTTGGCATCGGCATCCTTCGGTTTCGCGTTCTCAAATTTCTTTGCCGGCGGATTGTCCGCGGGCCGCGACGGCGCTTTCCCCGCCTCCACTTTCCCGCGGAACTCCGCGCCATCTTCAATCGCAATCCGCTGCGAGCGAATATCTCCGGCCACCTTCGCGGTATGCCAAATCTGCACGCGCTCCGAGCCGTCGAGCTTTCCTTCCACGCGGCCACGAATCACAATTTCGCGCGCGTCGATGTCGGCTTTCACATTGGCGTTCGGCCCAACCGTAAGAACGGCATTGCGGAACGTCACTTTCCCTTCCACATTTCCGTCAATGAACAGATCTTCGCTTCCCGTAATTTCACCCTTGATCCGGATTCCCTGGCTCAGACATGCCACCGCATTCGCAGAAGTCGGAACGCTCGACAACTGCTTGGGATTCGCTGGTGCAGAAGCTGAGGGAGTAGTGGGATTCATAGGACTTGTGGAAATCTCATTCGAATTTTGCGGCCGCCCATCTTCTTTTCGCCACATAAGGGACACCTCGACGTTTAGGTTAGAGTCTCCAAAGTCGCCGATCGAGGGCTGGGAGCTTACTGCGACTCAGAAAGAACAAGATATTACAGCACTTATGCCGTGTAAAGGGCAATGCAAGCTTTTTCCCAAAATAGTGTGACCTGAGGGTTCCCTGTCCGGTCGTCCAGTTCGGCTGGATTCAGCCAGTTCCCTTCCCTTATTTTTCGCCCGACCGGGGTTTCCCACCCTCCCGAAACGCCTCCAGTATCCCCACCAACTCGTGAATGAAAAGGCCTTGGGACTTCCGCTTCTCCCACCAATTCTCCGGGTCAAAATCTCCGTCATGGGCTCCGGCCACCGAAACGCTGATCGTCACCGGGAATACTTTGTCAAAAATGTACCGCGCTCGCCGGGCGTGATAATTCGACGTCACGACAATCACGCTGCGAAAGTGGCGGTCCGCGCAGAACCGCGCCAGGGCCACAGCCTCTTCCTTCGTGCTGTCCGCGTCGTGAGGAAACCGGATGATCTTATCCTTTGGAACTCCACGTTCGATCAGGTCATGCTCCTGGAGCTCGACGACCCCCGCGCTGGGGCGCAGCCGGCGTCCGCTGGCTACCACCACGGGAGCAACGCCGTGCCGCATCAATTCCGCTGCATGGGTCGCGCGATCCGCGTAAAAATTATCGTCACCCAGCAGCAGCAGCGCGTCCGCGTGCGCGGCCGGCGCATCCACCACCCAAGACTCCCCGGCAAATCGCATAATCGGATGCCGCGCCCAATACAATATCGCGCAGAGCACCAAGACGGCCGCAAGAATGATCACGCTGATCAGCGCTCCGCCGTGTTCCGAATTGCGCCGCGCAGGAGCCTTCATGTGTTGGGATCGACAGCACGGAGCTGTTCGGCAGCCTGCTCCGGGAGCAATGAATTGAAATAAACTTCCTTGATGCTGTAGGACTTGCTGGGTTTTTCGAGAATCGGCATGATCTCGATGTGCCAGTGGTAATCCTCTGACAACGTCTTCCAATACCCGGAGAGTTCTCCCTTTTTGTTCCGTGTGTTCGGCGACGTATGCACCACCAGGTGAAAAGATGTCGAGATTTTCTCCAGCCGCCGCAGTACCCGGCCCAACAGCTCTGCCAGTTGGCGCCGATTTGCTCCCGGCCGCGGCTGTTCAAACAGGTGGTTATGCCGCCGGTGCAATATCCAGATTTCATATGGGACGCGCGAGGCATACGGGCACAATGCGTAATAATCGCCCTGCACGTCCACGATGCGCTTTCCCTGCTTTTCTTCCTGCCGCACGATATCGCAAAACACACAACGTTCTTTATCCTTGAACCAGTCGTGCGCCGAGGCCAGTTCGTACTTGATGCGGCGCGGCACGAAAATCGTGGCCGTCACCTGCGAGTGTGCGTGCGCCCATTCCTGGCCAGCCTGCAGCCCCTGGTTCTTGAACACAGTTACATACTTGAACCGCGCATCTTTCTTCAGGTCCGTAATCCGCGAGCCCCAGACTCCCAGGACATGGTCCAATTCCTCATCGCTGAAACTCGTAAACCGCTTGTCGTGTTGCGGTGTTTCCACCACCACTTCGTGGGCGCCCAGCGGTCCCATCTTGTCGTAAATCCCTTCGGCGGCCCGGCCCGGATCGTTCTCCACGCGATAGAGCGGCTCCGGATGAGGCAGCACACGGATTTGCCACGGCCCTTCCGGCGGCCACGACAGAATTGATTTCGCATTATCAATCGCAGGAGGGTCGAACGGGCATCCGGTTTCCCCTTCTTCCGGCCGTTCGCGCTGCCCGGATACAACCCAGCTCTGTGTGACGGGATCTCTGCGGATTTCCATGGAGTCTTCTAGCGCGTATTGCGCGTGGGAGTAGGCCCTTCTTCCAGCCGGCGGCGGCCCCAGATCTCACCATTCCTGCTGTAGCAGGCCATTTTCACCAGAATCAACCGCCCGATCAGTACGTTCATGTTCACAGTCTCTTTTGCCCATCGCCGGATGTCAAGGATTCTCGCCCAATTAGGCCGGCACGCGTGGCAATTCATTCAGCGGCGGGACGAGCGTGATATTCTCAACTACGCCAAGATGAACGATTCTGAGTTCATGCAAATCGCGCTGGAAGAAGCCCGCGCCTCCGCCCAAGCCGGCGAAGTTCCTATCGGCGCTGTGCTCGTCCATCGGGATCAAATTCTCGCCCGCGGCGGCAACCGCACCATTCGCGACTGCGACCCAACTGCGCACGCCGAAATCGTGGTGCTGCGCGAAGCCGCGCAGAAGCTTTCGAATTATCGCCTGGCGGAAACCACTATCTACGTAACCATCGAGCCATGCGCCATGTGCGCGGGCGCAATCGTCCAGGCACGCGTCCCCCGGCTCGTGTACGGTGCCGACGATCCAAAGGGCGGCGCTTTCCGCACCTGCTTCGAACTTCTCACCAGCCCCAGGCTGAATCATCAGGTCGAAGTCACCCCGGGCGTCCTCTCCGCGGAAGCCAGTTCCCTTCTGCAGTCCTTCTTCGCCGCGCGCCGCTGAATCCGATTCACCGCGTCACAGAACTTCGGCAGTTCAGCCCGCAACACTCCATAGCCCCGCCGATACCCTCTCTGATAAAATGAAACCACTGACCGCGGAGAGGTGACTGAGCGGTTGAAAGTACTCGCCTCGAAAGCGAGCGTACGGGAAACCGTACCGTGGGTTCGAATCCCACCCTCTCCGCCATTTTCATTTTCCTTGACAAATTGACGCTTTTTCGCCCATGCTATGTCCTGCTACGTCATTCGACTGATTTGATTTAAGGCTGAATGGGAGGCTTGGTGGCGGGACTAGCGATCTACCAGCGATTGAAGGAACCCCGTGGAAACAGCCATGTGTGGCGTTATCGGCGTATCCAGGAGGCCCGAGGGGTCAAAACAGCCTCGATACGGGGGCCGTTCTACATCCGGCCAACCCAGGCAAACGGTGCCCAACCCTGGGTGGCTCTGGACGCCCCTACATTTGACCAAGCGAAACTAGAGCGCGATAAAAAGGCACGGGGCCAATTTCTCCCGGCTGAGAATGACGCTGGCCGTGTGCTCATCGCGGATGCAATCGCCAGCTTTCTGGACCTGAAGAAGCGCAAGAACGCTTCCACGGTTGAGAACTACACCTTCATCCTGAACGAATTCCTCCAGCAGACGAGCGCCAAATACATCGACCAGGTGGACCACAAGGTCCTGGACGCACACGTATCATTCCTCGAAAGCAAGGACTCTGCGCCCAAAACGATTAACAACAAGCTGATGGTCGTGGTGTTCATGTTGAAGGAAGCCGGAGTCGCAAGCCCGTACAAAATTGTGAAGGATTTGCTGCCAACCGTGGAAGAGGAGATCGCGGAGCCATACTCCGAGAAGGACCTGAAAAAGCTGTTTGCTGAAATGGACGAAACTGAAACCTGCCGTTACACATTCTTCCTGATGACAGCATGCCGTGAGAAAGAAGTTGCACACGCAAGATGGACGGATGTGGTGCTGAAGGGCGGTGTACCGCACTTCGTAGTTCAGGCCAAGAAGTTCAAATACAGCGACGGGAGCGCCGGAGAATTCACGCCGAAATCCCACGAGCGCCGAGAGACTCCGATCACTCGGGAACTTGTGGATATGCTCCAGGAGTGCAAGAAACAATCAAACTCGGAATGGATATTTCCAAATGAACACGGCGACCCGGAGGGCCATTTCCTTCGGAAGTTCAAGAAGATCGCGTTCCGCGCCGGGCTGAACTGCGGGAAATGCAAAACGACCAGGAGTGAAGGACGCTATACCAAGACCCAGGTTGAGAAGAATTGCGCAACGTACAGTGAAGGTTGCAGCCTCCATTATCTGCACCGTCTCCGTAAGACCCGCGCAACATTCTGGCACACACATGGGATTACTTTGCGCACGATTCAGGACTACCTGGGCCATGCAGACTTGAAGACGACTCAGAAGTATTTAGGGGTACAGGACGCGACTGAAGTGGAAAGCACGATCAACAAGCCGATGTTCTAAGCTCCGCCGTGGCCGATACGCTTAGAGATTTCCGGGGTCATACCGCCTAGCTTTTTGAAACGGTCGGCAATCTTGTCCAGGATGGCCTGCTGCTCTTTATCATTCGCAACCAGGAACCGATACCAACGCGCAAGGTCTTCGCGGGTGGCCTTCTCGACCTGTGCCATCGTCGGAAAATCCAGCTTGATACTCATGGTCTGTTCCAAAGAAAAGACTATCGGAACAATCAGGCGATGTGCAAGCGCGACTACCCGTTGGAAAGATCACCCTGTTTGCGCCCACCTGTCTCACGTGGCTCCCTTCTCGTTAACCGAGCAGCGCAGAAATGACGGCGGAAGATTCACACAAGGTGTCAGATTGTGCCCTAAGCCTCGATGCGCTTTGTCTTTGAGTCAAAGCTGCCTTTTCAAGAGTCCGTTTCTTCAATTTATCTTCTGCCATACTCCAACCCACAAGTCCCCCGCCTCCGCCCATGCCTCCGTCGACTACTATTTTTGACGCACGGTCCTCATTCTTCTTCGCTTCTTCTTCCTGCCTCGTTGCCTCGACAATCAAATTGTTGGCTAGGCTTTTGCATGAGTTTACAAACTCCAAGCCATGAATCCTTGTTTCGATTTCTGCGCCCGGAATACGGGCTGATGCTAAAGCCCTGAAAAGGTGAATGGCTGCTTTCTCCTGGTCGTCCTTTGCTAGTGCTAAAGCCTCGTCCAATTTTCGAAGGGAATCCCGATACCTCGAAATTCTGTGACTCGCCTGATCTTCCGACTCATAATCGAAATACTCTTCGAGAGCAAGGGCCGTTCGTAATTCCTCTAGCCCCGTTTTCAGGGGAGCCTCGACTAATCTATTTACTTGCTGAAGGATGAGTTTGGATTTTTCTTCGTCAGCAATCGTTTTCAAGCACAAGAGTACAAACTGAACAGAGAATGTACTAAGAGCCGCTGCCGCTAGTGTCGGTAAATGCTTGGCCAAAAGCCCTGTCAGGTCTTTGGACTGGTCCTTTAAGACCTCTTCGGCTGCATTCATGGCAGCCTTGCGGACCATCTCGGCGGAGCGTTTGACTATTTCCTTTTCCATTAGAAGAGGCCTTAGCACGTCTCACTGTTACCAGAAGGCCACTATACCTCAAGAGGGCCATCGGAACGAAAGAACACGATGCTAACTTGAGGTTATGGCGAAGGGAACTGTGCTACAGAAACTGTTTGGATTGAGACCCCCTTCCACCTTGTACAAATACTTCGCGCCCGAGCGAATTGACGTACTGCAAAACGGAAAAATCAGATTTTCCCAACCGCCCGTCTTCAACGACCCCTTTGAGTCAGCACCAGCGTTCCTCGAACTCGTCAGCCCGAAAAACTTAGAAATAGCATCGCGAATAGAGGCCGAGCGCAGCGGGATGCCCGAAGAAATGCGAAAGGCAATGGTGAACAGGTTTAGTTCTGCGCCATACCGCAACGAATTGATGAAGACCCTTGGTCCTCTCTTTATCGACACTTTGGTTCGTACTGTAGGCCTTCTCTCGCTCACAGAAAAATACGACAACCTGCTGATGTGGGCGCACTATGCGAAATCTCACGAAGGCTTTGTAATCGGTTTCAAAACAGCCGACCCGTTTCTGTGGCACGAGGACGCAAAACCGCACGCTGCGAATAGTCTAATGAAAGTCCGTTATTCACGGAGACGACCAAAGCTAAAATTCTTGAGTGAAGTTGGTCTGGCAGAAATGTACTTCACAAAGAGCAAAGAATGGGCTTATGAGCAGGAATGGAGAATGTTCGCCACGATGCCTTCGGAAGACGCCGGACAAATGCTCGAAAGTGCGCTCGCAAGCATAGCAGAATCAGGTAAGCCAACAGCTACACCAGATTACCCCATTCGATTGTTTAACTTCCCGCCGTCAGCCGTAAGCCGAGTAATTGTGGGGTGCAGAGCGAGTGACGAAACCTCCAAAGCTGTGGCATCAATCGTGAATAAAAAATACCGGGATGCTGAACTGTTGAAGGCCGAACGAGACCTATCAGAGTTTCATTTGATTCTTCGCCCACTAAGCAAATGAGCGCACGATCTCTTTATCGTATCCATCCAAGTCGTTTCGCTCGCAGTGTCCCGAGCCGACTGTCGGGACTGAGGCGTTCCAGCGTCGAACCACGTCCGCTGCTCGCTAACCCGAACTGATCGGGTTGTCAGCGGGTTGCCGATTCATCGGCCTTAAAGATATCGCCGCACTTTGACCAGGTAGCCCCGATAGCTGTCTCCAAACTTCTCGGTGAGATAGTTCTCTTCGGGAATTACTGCGATGAAATGAACAGTCAGAAGCGAAATCGCCGCCAGTAAAGAAATCCAAAGATTGTTGAGGGCCAGTCCAACCCCGATCTGAATGCACGTCAGTCCCAAATACATAGGATTCCGCGTGAATCGGTAAGGTCCGCTCAACACGATCTCAGGAGTCGGCTTCCAGGGCTTCGGGTCTTGGCCCGTCCGCTTAAAAAGTGTCCACGCGCCGACGATAAGCCACAATCCACCCAGAAGAACCACTACCCCTGCTGCCAGCGCGAGATTTCGAGCCGCAACAGCAAGTGGCCCCGCCGCATACCGCATGGCAACTCCCAAAAGGATGGAAGCTAGATAAACTAGCGGAGGTGGAAATCTGACTCTTGCTCCGCGCTCGCCCTCCATTTGAGTCATTTTTGTCTCCCTTCCTTCAGCCAGATTGTACTTCAAAAGGTGAGACTTCCCCGCGTAGGCGCTAACTGCAAAAATGAAAGGGCGACATCGCTGCCGCCCCTGTGTGCTGCGTCATTTGGATTCACGCTCCCTTTCTGGAAGTCGTGTCGGGGCGATGGCACAGCGGTGGTGCCCCGATCTCTTTCAATAACCGTCGTGATTTCCACCATCGGTATTAGACTTACGCCCAGGCTTATGCCCTGGGTTGGGCGAACTGTGAAGACTGCCGGAGGCATTCTTGACTGTTCCGTGGTCTCTGGCCTTTCGAGCGGCTTGGACTCTACTCGGAGCTGATACCTGGGCCGTTTCCGGCTGGCCTCGCTTCCCCGCTGTTTTTGTTTTCTTTGCGTCTGACATAAATGTTTTCCTTACCGCTTGTCGCGGTGTTTTGAATTCTCCGTCGGGCATTCTTGTGCATCTCGGGCTGTGACCTTCGAATCATCACAGAATTGAAAAACCGAAAGAGCGGCACCTGAGAAGGTCGTGCCGCCGTGTCTAAATTCTTCAGGCCGGGAGCGACCCGACCTAAAGGGTAAGCCTTCTCCATGAGTCGAATTGCACTGAACAATTCGGGTCCAACGCAATTCAACGAACGGATATGAAAGACGGGTTGACGTTGCAACGTCAGGCTCGCCGTCAGTTTCGATCTGAAGCCAAAGAATTATCCGTACCACAGTCGGATTTGAGTGTGGGTGCGCTACGGGTGGACTCGGGCTTCAAATCGAGAGAACGATGTTAGGAAACGTGTGGTTGATTGCTGCAAGGATGTCCTTACGACTGAATCCGTCATTAACCAATTTGCGGACGACTTCTGCAAGTGCGTCGAGTCCGGCGATCTCTCCCAATTCAGCGAGACTCTGCGCTGGTTCTTCATCACGGCCATTGCGCAATAGCTCTACGACTTTTACCTGTGGATACTTTTGCTTGAACTTATCAACGATCGCCAGGGCACAATCCAAAGTCATGAAGATGCCATCTCCCGCTACCGTGGTTTTGATTCGACCAGAGTGGTCTCGCCCGTTGTAATTCTTGTTGTAGTTGAATGAGATTCCACAAAGTTCTTCGCTCATCGAACGCCTTTGCTCTTGTAAATATTTATTTCACGCTGGACGGCTTCATAGACACGACGCCACGAACCTTGTCCTTGTTCACGGTCGTAAATCTGTCGTACCCGATCACGCAGTGAATGAGGGCCTGAAACATTAAGAGAGTCGTCTGCCATGCTTTTCCAACTTTGCTCACTCCGGTCCAGTACCTGAGTTTGTGCTTGAGAAGACTTTGCTCTCTCGGCGGTTTCCATGTCACGGCGTTGCTCTGCCGGGGTCTTGGAACGAAGACTACCGTCAGCAGTCTTGACTAGGTCGCTGTCGGAGAAAGGCTTCCCGATGGAATACTCGGCGTCTTCCCTCGCTAGGCGACTCACGGGGTCGGTACGACGCGGAGCCTCGACGTAATGCAACTTCCGGCCTGGCTTTGACTGAACACGATTCTCAGCATCACGAATACGTGGCGGAGTTATTTCATATCCACGAAGAGTGGTCAGCAGCAAGGTTAGATTCTCATATGTCTCATCGCTGTAAAGCGAATTCACCAACTGCCCCGGCTTGCCACCCTGGGTCTGGAGCCACGAATCAAGCTGCCCGGCTCTTTCCGGCTCCTGGCGAGCCAGTTTTTCGAATTCCAATTGTGCTTTGCTCTTGAATTTCAACTGCGAACGCAATTGTGGAAGCGCCTTTTCCAGGGTTTCAGGGGTGATAACCTCGTGCCATGTTTTCGTGAAGTAATCACGCGTGAGATTTGCGTTTGCTATTGCTGACTCACTACCATCGAGCACGATATCGTGCTCAACACAGAACTGTGCATATGCTCGTACTTCGTGTTGCTGAATGTCGTTACTGAATCTAGCCATTGTGTTTCTCCCTTATCGAATCCTGCGAATACGTGCGGTGACGTTTGCCGCGCCCCACCGACGTATCGCTTGTTTAAATGCTGAAATGTTTATATTGGACAGTTTGATGAAGTACGCGCTGTCCAGCTTCTCTCCGGTCGCCTGATTAAATTCAGGAATTGGAGTGAATCCGTATGCTATGTCCATCTGTTCGCGTGCGGCGATCTGGCGCTGTGTCTCTTCATGCTGAAACTGTGCGCGACGTTGTTCGGTCTCGGTTCGAGCAGCCTGGCGTAGTTCCTGTGGGGACGCCTGGTTCGCCAAATAGTCTTCACGCTCCTCCTGGGCTTCTTGATGCCGCTGTGCTAGCTCCTGCTGTGTTGCCGGGACCACGCCAACAGCACTTGAAGATACGGCCTGTCCAACCTGGTACACGTTGAAGCCAGCACCCAACGTCGAACGGACTACATTAAAATTAGCTTCGATATCCGATAGTCCGTACTCCCTTGCCGCCTGTCTGAATGTTTCACGGTCCTGTTGCAGTTGTGCTTTCTCTTCCGCCTTACGCTGAGGTTCGCGAGCCAGCCGCATCGTCTCCTGGTGCCAAATTCGATCAGCCTCTGTTTCGACTTGGATTCGAGCCAACTCCTCGTCAGCCTCCTGCAATCTGGTCTGTGTTTGAAGAACCTGATACGCCTGCTCTAACTCCGCGAGTGACATCTTTTCCAACTGGACCCGCAACACGTCTCGTTCTGCTGGCGCAGCACGCACTATAAATACTTCTATGATCTGCTCTCGACTTCTTTCCCTTACTGGTCTGTACATACTGTTTCCTTTGCCGCGATGCGGCATCTAATTCTGAATGTCTTTACGTCTGCGGAACGCCATTGGGCTGTGTCATGCGCCCCTCGGCTTGAACATATCCTCGCCGCGTTTACGCTGGTCCAGTTCCGCTTCGAGGGCACTGCGATGTTCAAAGTTCTCCGGGTTCTCAGTAGCCCACAGCAATACAGCTTCGAGGATTTTGATTTCGAATCTGACGAGTGCCGGGGTAAGGTGCGCTTGGTGGCCGTACGATACGATCTCATTTGCTGTGGCATCCACGAAACCTGGCGTGTGGGACCATTGCTCGGGCGGCAAACTTGATTCGGCGTCCCGTATTTCTTCGATCTGCTCGATTTCCATCATCTGAATCGATTTCAGACCGTAAGCGATATCCCTAAGCAGGCCGTAGCCTTGATCTATGAATGTCTCCACATGATGGCGCTCTGAGATCGTTGAATAGTTGCTGAGTTCAGCGCGTAGAGATTGTGCTTCCGCTTTTAATTTCTCATCCAGTGCGCGGCGGCGCTCGATACGCGCCAACTTGTTCGCTTCGGTCTGCCGCCTTTCCAGGGTTTTCGTGGATACTTCACTTTCCGGTTTGCGTGGACGACCACGGCCGCGCTTAACAGGTGTTACCGGGTTCAATTCTTGCTCCATTTCTTAACTCCATTCCGGCGATGGCCGGGTTTCGAATTTCATTTACGCGGCTTTATCTACGTTTACTTCCGGTAGATCGACCGCCTGGGGTGGAGGCGGAATACCCTGTTTTTGCTTTCGCAATTTGTCCTGATGCGCTGAGATCAGAGCCGCCCTGCGGAGAAATCTAAATTTTTCCATATTCCTTTTCATGAAATTGCATTCGGCACAGGCTGCGACTACGTTGGTAGGCAAATAAGAAATCCGGTTATCAACTCTATCCAGGCCGAGAACTTCATATTCGCCACAGTAGTAACACCGCCCCTGACCGATGAGTCCTTCGAACTCGGCCAATGAAATACGGAAAGTTAAATTCCTCTGTTTCGCCTTGTACTCGTATTGGTGGTACACGGATTCAATGCTGCAAATACTGCACTGTGATTTGATGCGGTCGTGTTCACACTTCATATTTCTCCATCGGGTCTCTTTTGGGTACCATCCTTGAATTGCAACCCCGGCTACGGCATCCCTGGGTGGCCTCAAAAAAAACACCATCGTTATTCGTTGACGGGAGAAGGGGGCCTGGGGCGGAGCGCCCTACTGGCTCTCTGGGTATGCCCTTTTCTAAATCGTTTCGAATCAGTAGGAGTCCTATCCACGCACACGTTCACGACGCGACAGACTTCTCTACGGTTCGAAGTTTTCGGATTACATTTCGGAAAATTCAATCAAGGCGTAATCGTTGCACGGAGGGTTGCAATGAAAGCATGCTTACTTGCGCTTTGTTGATGAATCCCGCTCGATATACTCACGCATGGCCTTGCGGACCAGCCAGGACCATTCGCGATCAACTTCCGGTCGCTCACCTATCTCGCGAAGCTTTTCGACATCCGCCTCATTGAGCCAGATACTCTTCTGCACGAGTCCGGTCTCTTCATTGCGACGTGCTTTGTCCTTCGCCATGCCTGTAAGGTATTACCTCAACACCATGATGTCAACCACAAACAATACCTCAGCAAGCCGATTGCCAAACGCCTCCTCGGTGTACTAGGACATTCGATTCATGTGCGTACTACCTGCACAATACTAAGTCCTGTGTGTACATCACATTGTACCTTTTTCTAATTCCGTTACAATTTTCCTTGACAGTTGTTCCGGCCAGTGATACCTTAGCATCACCTAGGTAATACAATGGAATACTTACAAAAGCCCGAGATAAACGCTTTACTCAATACCAGTTACGAGTACGGCAATCGAGACGCCCATTTTGCCTTGCTCGTTATGTATGCGACCGGAACCCGAGTCAGCCAGGCTCTATCACTCAAAGGGATTGACGTGATACCGAATCCCGAGACTGGCGGACACAAAATTCGCATCCTGCAAGCAAAACGTGGCAAGACCCGCATGTTCAACGTACTGGTCTCCCCTAACCCGGCGCTCGATATGCGCGATCTGGTTGAGCTTGCCAAGCAACGTGGTACCAATGCGCTGTTCGGCGGATTGACTCGCCACTATCTCCACACCCTCATCAAAAAGTTCGCAAGGACCGCTGGCCTGCACGAAGGCATGGTTCACTGCCACACGGTACGCCATTCTGCCGCAATGCGGGTCTACGAGAAGACTCAACGCATCGGCGCTGTGTCCGGCTTCCTGTGCCACTCAGACCCGTCCGCCGCCTATACCTACGTCCAGGAGAACGACGGCAAGCTGGCCGACGATGCGATGGCCCAGGTCTTCGCGACCGTGTAATACGACGCATCACCTACAATCACCCTGACAAACCCTCGGCTCACCCCGAGGGTTTTGTGTTTCTGATCGCCTCCTAATACCCCTCCAGACTCAATAGGAAGCCCACTTCGGCCACGCTTGTCTGATCTGGTACTGTGTCGGCATTCCCCCATAATTCGTCCGTTTTGGAAAGCACAATAATGTGTCTCAATCTCGCTTTCCCTGTAAATGGTTGAAAATGCCGCGCTTCCAACGGTTTTGTGTGCCTTCGAATCAAAAATTCGAGAATTCTGGACCGTCTGCTCACTAAAAATCGTGTTCAGCAGCATTCACCGGGTTACTAACGTGGGAATGCCGGACACTTTCCATCCATGCACATCACCGAGATGTGCCGACAACTGCCGATTCCCGACTTTGTCGGCGCTTCTCATTTCTGTCCCATGTGCCGACAGAGCCAGGAGATGTGCCGACAACTCACAATAGAGAGGGAGACAAAATGAATTCAATTCAATTTCAAATTCAATTCATAAATCCTTTTCTCTATATCTTTTGTGTTTAATAACCCTCACACAAAAGATATATCTCCCTCTCTTATACCCGACTTGTCGGCACATCTATTTTCGGCAGTAGTTCCGCCGACAACTGCCAGTTTCGATAGTTGTCGGCACATTTCTTAATCGTCATCGCGTTCCGGGATTTGAAGTAGCACGAGCATCTTCGGTTCACCACCAGGACCCGGCTTTCCTGTGCCAGTTTCCGCCGTTATCCCGGCTTTGATAAGTCCGCCGTAGCACTGTGCCCACATCCACGTTCCTAGACGATCTGGACGCATGCGCTTGTGTAACTCACGGAGCGAAACTCGTCCCTGGTTTTGCATTAGAACTTGGACGATCTGATTCTGTACGACCGCTTCCTTAGTCTCGGCCTCGCGGACGTTCAGATAACGTTTAACTTCGATGTTGTATTGTTCAAGCGCGATACCGCGTTCGATACAACCACCATCGACTATGTTCTTGCCCATCTGGACTGCGAACCCAAGCGCCCATTCAGCGGCTCGCGCCATGCAACGAGGGCCGTGCTTCTTTCCGAAGTCGGCCAACTCCATGCTGTCTTCAACTTCGAAGTTCTTTTGAAGAACCGCGTTTGCGATCAGTTGTCTTTCGCGCGCTATCTGTTCCGTGGTCGGAGCAAACGGTACGCGGGGAGCTACGTCCTTCAAGTGCTCCGGCTGAAGAATCAAAGTAGAGCGGTCCTCCAAACCGTCAGAGAACGCAATTAACTTGGACCAGTACTTGGTGAACATGCGATCTGTGCAGCAAGTAATCACGGATGCTGAGTACTCGCCTGGATTGAAACTGAAATTCCCCTTGACTGATTTTGTTTCATTCGCAAACTTGCCGGACTGGAGCATGGTCAGTAGATGTCCGCCCATGCTTGAGCCTTCGATGCCTGCCTTGTCAGACAGAGTCTTCAATTCATCGAAATACAGAATCATGTTCTTACAGTTTGCGCGTTGTGCGCTGACGCCGACGCCTTCAGTCGAACCAGCGGTCCACACTATGGACTTTCCTTCTGCGTTACGCGTTCCTGCATTGTGTTGCTCAACTATCCCAACGAACCCGCAGTACGCGAACATATCGTTGACTGATGAAGACTTCATCACGCGGCCTTTTCTGCCGATGATGTTCACCATTGCGCCATCGATTTTGCCCAACCCCACGTGGAGCTTCGTGCCCAAGTAATTCAGAAGAATTGCCATACCTGGAACGAACATCATTTCCGGGTAGCGACTGTTCTGGTCGCACAACGGTTTGATGTAGCCGTCGTAGATCGAGCAACCCTTCATAATCCACGAAGGAAATACCGGGTACTTGAACTGGTCCACCTTCGGAAGATCACGCTGCTGTCTCTCAATTTGTTCTTTGCTGATTAGTTTGAGACTGCGTTCCAGTTTTTCGGTTTCTTCACGCGTTGCTGGGATTCGCATGCGGTTCTTCACCGCTATTTTTTCAACGAACTGCTGCGAAGCTTCGAGTTCCGCATCTTTCTGTTTATCGACTGCTTCCGATACGATCTTCTTTGCGTCGTCTTCAGCCTGTCGCGCAATTGCGATTTCTTCCGCGAAGCGAGCACGAGCAGTCTTGATGACCTGATTGATATTCGGAATGTCTCCAAGAACAACCTTGGTTTCCTCGTCAGTTTTTCCTAACTCGAACTGAATTACGGCGTCACCGACAGCACGATTAAATGCCGCTTCTTCCTTCGAAACCTCTGAAGGTACCGGGTCGATGAATAGGCCATTGTCTTCTGGCTCTGCAATAACAACCGTAGTTTCAGGAACAGTGGCGTTCTGCGCCTGAGTTGTCCCGAGTTGTATCGGGAGTAGCGGCAACCCGGCGATTATATTTTGTTGTTCGGCAGTGAATTCCATTTACACACCCGCCTTCAACGCATCCGCTCCCGCGCCAAAGCTGCGAGCGTAATTCGCCAGTTCGATTTCGGCCGCCGTCGCATAGCGGACGCCGAGTGCCTGGATTTTCTTTCCAATCGCAACCGGGTCGCCCAGATTGAACACGACAATCGCGCCAAGCACTGGTGTGCCGTCAAAATTGCTGTGATGGAAAAAATATTGCGTTTGGAACGTCGCGCTGCCATCCATGTTGGCAACCGTGATAAATCCAAACCCCTTCGGGTTGTTCCAATAAGAGATACGTCCGATCATAAATTGATTCACCTTCCGAGAATTCTCGGGTGATCAAGCCTCCGGCCCGATCTGTTGCTGCATAAGCCCTGTGACGGCAAATCGCCAATGATGGGCGGTAGAATCTAAACGGTGGGAGTGTTCACCTTCCACCGAATAGCAGTACGTAGTAAACAAAAATCAAAATGGGGCGGCTAATCCGTCCCGAGTGAGCGTATTCGATGAAAAGCAGCAAGCCGTGCTTCATCGAGATACTGCATCGCGTTCACACTAAAGCAGCACTGATAATGCTGTACTGGTGGGAGATTAAACATCTCTATGCGCTGCTGTTCCCTCGATAGCACGGAGAACCGAGGCGAGGGTTAGCTCTCGCCCGGTTCACTCTTTTGCTTTGCGATTTCTGCTACTACTGCTTTGCGTCCGACAACAGCTTCGAGTTGTTGAACGATGTGGTGCTCTGGCCAGTTTTGATTGAGCAGTTCAGAGACACGGCGCTGGAGATATTCCTCCGGTGATGCGCTTTTCTTAGTCATAAATCCCTCGAAATAGTCTTCATCTGAGGGATTGGCCGCCCCGACTCCGAACTGAAATAGTTTAAAGCACAGCTATTGGTTGAATCCGTTATCGTCAGTTAATTCAAACTCGCACCGTCGCTTCAGCGGCTCCATCAAATCGATGGTCGTCATATTCTTCTGCCGCGATCTTCGCAATTCTGCGGATGGTCAGTGCACGGGTAACTCGTTCTGTTTGCGACCAATCTACAGGTGCGTCACCTACAGCTTCCTGAAGGTCACGCATTCGTTCCAGTATCCCAAGCAGCTGTTCGGCGGTATCACGGTCGAAGGACTTCTTGATCTGTTCTGAAAATCCGCCGTGGCTGATCTTTACGCCAAGACTCTTTGCAATCTCAACCAGGTTGCGCCCAGAGCATCTGAACATGCGCAGCCCGGTTTCGATTCTGTTCTCTGGTGAAAACGTTGCTGGCATTTCAAAATCCTCTGAATACAAATGTTCAACGCAAACTGCTACAGAAAAAGAGCGCCAGAATTCGCCCACACGAACGCTGACCCGAACAATCGAGATGGCCGGGAACGTGACACCCGCGAAGGATTCGGCCTAGCTTATTGAGATTTGTGGGAAGAGGGAATATCTCCCTCCATACATAGGACAAAGTGCTGTTATCTGCTTCTAACGCCCTTGGCGTCTATAAGATATGCAGAAATCGTTAGATGTCACGAAACTCGTTTCCGGAGCACCCGCCGAGCCGTTCGAACCGCCTTGCGGTGCGTCTTGTCTAGGTCTGTCATCTTGCGCTTCTGCCTACCCGCCAGCTTAAATATTTCCGCGTCGCAGTCCTTATTGAACTCTCTGTCTTCCTTGGTCAGTTCACAATCTCGGATGTGGTTTCTGTCAGATCGATCACAAACAATACATCGAAGTTCGGTACGAATAATATCCTCGGGGTGCTCATTCGGATGCGAATCACGTGCGTGCTGGTGTGCTTGGTCGTCCGTCACCGTCAGGCTAAACCAATCGCAAGATGCGCAGACATGGGTCTCGAACATCAGCATGCCCAGGATACTGTCCCATTCGCGTTCTTTAATTGAGTTATCCCACTCGTGATTGAAGGCGGCGGAATACTTGTTACCTTCAAACGCAGATGATTCGATCTCCACAGACTCTGCTAGCCCTTCTAAGGTCGCGGGTTTAGATATTTCGCGTTCGTTTAATTGCGCGTCCTTTTCCGTGATCTCCCGTCTGACGGTATCCGGTCTTGGGTCATGTTCGACTTCGCTAGCCTCCAATTCATCTGAATCCGAACCTGCACCGGGCGGTTTAGTGCGACGTGCAAATGTGCTCTCTTCTCCGTCCCATCCTGGAAAATGTGCCGCATCAACAGATTCGATCTTTGCAGAGTTATATCCTCCCGTCACCAGTTCTCCTTTGCCCTTTTCTGCGTCTGTCATGAATCTACCGGGACCATACGCGCCTCCCGTATGGTCATCGACGGCCTGTTCCTTAATAATCCGCTCTATCTCGGCATTAGTTCGAGAAGCACGCTTGCGTTCAGTCGCCGTCATTGGTTTGTCGCCCAGCGGCGGACGACCACCCTTCTTTCTGACAGGCTCCGCCTCGATCTCCGGCTTTGGTGCCTGGGCAGGCTTCTGCGCAATCATTTCGCAAAATTTACAAGGGAGAGGTTGCGGCCTGGGCTTTGTATGCTTCGAACAAAACCTGAACCTGGTGACGGGCGCGGTCATGCGGCCCTCCGCGCTTCCGCAATAGCCAAGAACCGACCACGTCCGGCCATCTTTCCCGATTGTTCGGGAAATGAGTTGAACCACTCATCTAGTTGCTTAATGGTGGAAACACGTGCTCCGCCGATCACACGGAATTTGAGACTGCCGTCGCGCCATGCCTCCTCAATGGCGAACGTGGTGCAGCCAATATAGGAAGCGCATGCAGGCGGACGGAGACCACGCGGACGTAGTGATAGCACTACGGTCGGGGACGTACCCGAAGCCTCATTAGGATTTCTTTTATGCATAGACGGACTCCGACATTGAATTCGGAAGTTCCGTCCTATTTCAGGAAGGATTCACTCTATACGAGTGTGCGATTCATCAGGAGGGCATCCGTGGTGGGATTTTATTCCCGTGCTATGTCGCCGTGGAGCGCTGCCCTATATCCAAATGCCGACTAACTGCCGCCTATCCCTTCGGGTGTAACTTCAACCCCTAGCCGCATGGCGACCGGATACTACAGGCGTGCCTGCGCATCGGTCCGCAGGCAAAAGAAATCGGCCCCAGAACCCTGGGGCCGTAGCATCTATAAGGTCTCATAAAATACCGAAAATGTCAAGGTCAGTCGCCGTCCAGTAGTGTCCTATTTTGGCTGAGTATCTTTTTTAACTTCTCCGAAATCGCTTTCCTGAGTCCCTGCATATTGGTAAAAGAAAAACCCTGAGTGGGCCGAACAATAGCACGTTGCGTTAAAACGCTGAGTCCTTCGTATCTCAAATACATCCTCGTAGGTGACGGCACCTGAGATGTCTATCATAAGTTTAGATTCGCAATAACTGAGATGCTGTATGTCACTCAAGCGCCCAGTCGTGCGTCTAACGCTGAATTCCTTCTCTGGCCCCAGCACGTGGTCGGCCCTCTGCTGAGCACCGCACCCGTACGCATTAGTCATTACAAATTCAAGCTTCAGCGGGAAGTTTGTACGGTTTACAATATCGAATCTAAACTCCAGGCTTCTTTCGCCTTGCCGGGTAATAATCTGACCCTGCCAGTTTTCAATGCTCACCCATTGCCGCATCGCGACTTCTTGGAGCCTGACGCTCTTTTCTGTGGCGGCAGTACTGCGCTCCAACATAGCGGTTTGCCGTTGGGCGACATCCGTACTACTCCGCATTACTTCCGTAGCGCGCCGCATTTCTCTGGCCTGATAAGCAATCGTGGCCAACGTGAGAATAGCAGCGATTACGAGCCACCAGTCGGGCCGCTCAAAGGGTGCGTACCAGTGTGGGGGGCCATCGTAGGCGTGATTGGAGTCTGTTCCGGGTCCTTGATTATTATTTGCAATGGTAGGAGTCGGCGGTGGTCCCTGTGCGTTGGGATGCCGCTTTTGGGTGGGGGCAGTTTGATTTTGCTCACTGGCGACATGAACTGCAACGAAGCACAGGATTGCGACTATCGCGGCTATCCGTCCTACCATGCGGATACTGTACCACGCACAATTCATACCACACATGCGCGACGAGGAATTTGAATTAGGACATTACCCGCCGTCCGGGTCGATGCCGACGCTACCAAGAAACCGCCGATCACTTTCATTTTCCTCTTCTCTGGCAATCACCTGCGCCCACCATGCACCGCGAAATTCTTCCCGCACCTGGGGCGTGGCGCGACGAAGCGCGTTCGTGATTTCTTGGATGGATTCTTGAATTGAACATACCATCAGGCCGCTCGCTACGATTCTTCTCGTTCCCGCTTCGACCGGGATGACTTATTCTGCCGGGCCGGAGGTTAGCCAGAACGCACACACCAGAAGGTGGCCGTCCTCAGACTGTCGAGATGAATGAAGAAGCGATGGGTTAGTCGGGTGCCTTCATCTATGGAGTAAGCCATTTACTTCCGATAGCACATCAGTTTCTCGATGTAGTCTGAATGGGGACGTTCGCATACTCTGCCGCGCAGTTCCTGCATTTGTTCAGCGGTAAGACCTTTTGTCCAGCGTCTAAGGTCAGCGGCACCATCCCCAGGAAGATTCAGTTCAGTAGCGTGCATGTGACCATCCGCTCTGCTCTGATAACATGCCCAGGTTTCGTTGAACACAGTAGTGACTTGCTCACCCTTTTTACGGGTCTGGCACTCGTCATCCGCAGCTTCCTGTTTAAATTTAACGTCGTCCGACAACGGTAATGGTTTGTCGGGATAATGCTCTTTCGAATGAGCAACGACACTAATGTCCATGCGGAGGGCAAGCATCTCACTGACAAAGGTCTCATCGCGCAGAGCGTTTTGTAGCTGAATGTCTTGTTGCCGAGACTGCACTTGCCGCTCGTGCAGCGCCTGGCTGACGCCCCAGAGTGCACCCGCTCCAGTCGGAGCTTGCCCAGGTTGAGAACTCGGCGTGTCGAACTGACGCAACTTCGCCTGGGAGCAAGCGAGGTCACAGTACGGTTCTGTGGTTGTGTTGGTCTGTGGTTTGGGCGCAATCGCCGGGGTGGGCGCAGTGATAAGCGGAGGTGCTTGAAAATCCTTGGGAGCGAGGGACGTGACCGGGTCTGGTGGAGGTGGAGGTTGAACAGGAGGGGCAGACCGTACATCTGGCGGCGTCTGATTCATTTTGTCCAGTAGTTTGCGGTGCTCCGGGTTGTTTGGGTCGAACGGTACACAGTTACCAGCAGGCCCCACGTCGCCTTCCTTCTTGCAAACCACTGGGTGGCTCACGGCGGGGTCGGGATTGGTCTGCGCATATAATGCGCTAGTCCAGAACCCAATGAATAGCAGAGCAGTCCATTTCATGGCGAGTTTCTCCTCAATTTTTCTCGCAGGTTGTCCGTCATGGTACCTGGTAACCGAACGCTTCCATTTTAGTGTGTTACGCCCTGTCTGTAGACGCTTTGTCTGTAGACTTACACGAATCGTAAACCACAGACTCTTGGAATGCAACAGGTCTTGTTGGCGTTGGGCAAACGGATGAGGAACTTTCGTGAGAAGCAAGGATTCAGCCAAGAAGCTTTCGCTGACCATTGCGGTCTGCATCGCACAGCAATTAGCCTGATCGAGCGTGGGAAAAGAGTTCCGTCGCTCACAACCCTACTTACAATTAGCGCAGGTTTTGGCGTATCAGTCAGCCAACTATTGCGAGGGGTTGACGCGGGTTATATACACAAACGAAGCCGCTAAGATCAAACGACCCGGAAAAACAGAATCTCTGCACTCAAAGCCCTTTTGATCGAGGGCACTCTGGTTCAGTCGCCGTCCGGGTCTACGCCCACACTGCGGAGAAATCGTCTGTCGTTTTCTTTCTCATCGACGTAATCTAGCCACGACTTTCGAAGTTCGGCTTTCTCTTCGTCTGACATCCGCTCAATTTCCCTGCACAGCAGCGCAGCCAGGTCTTCCAGCGTGCCATTGCCTCGACGCTCGATTCCGTTCAACTCGCGGTCATTGTAAACATGTTGCTTCCAGTTTGGTCCGACAATCATGTCTTCACCTTCTTTGGCACGGGCTTCTTCCTTTGGACAGGCGCGTCCTTATCTAATGAGGGCGCGTTCGCTCCGTAAGGAAATGAAATGTCTTGGTCGCGGGTCAGTTCCTCAATCTGAATTCTACGGGCCGCTTCTGCAAGGCCACGAAGGTGTTTTTCTGGGTTGAATTTTTCGAACTTCGCCATGTCTCCTCCTGTCAGTTCACCACTGGCTTCGGTTTCGGCTCATGGTCTTCACGCACAACATCTTCAGGCTTTTCCTCTCTGCGCCAGAATTGTTCCCCGAAGATTTCTTCGAGCGTCCTACAGGTGCACGTATAGGTGCCAACATAGTTCAAGTGACCGACGAGCAGATGCGCCAGCGTGACTAGCTGAAACAGACTCTTATCCCTCAGCGCGTGTTCGGTGAAGTCGAAGTTCTCTAGGCGTTCATAAAGTGCCTTCCGAACTTTTTGCATGGGATTCACATTTCACCTCCGTCTCTGTTGGGTTGCTCTTAGTCGGCGGGAAAACCCAAGTCACCCCTTTGTAAGGCGTATAGCCACCGCTGATTATGTTCGCGACTGGAAGGTCGGTTCGCCTTCCGTTTCCGGCTTGCACCGTGGCGATCCAAACATTGCTCGGAAAATCCTGCCCTGTCATTCTTCGAAGGTAGTCGCTATTTCCTCCACTGCCCTTGGCCAGATAGCGCTTACCGTCAATGATGTAGGCGACAGCGTCATGGAACTCTAGTGGGCGATTGCCGAGCCAAGCTTGCGTCGAAAGATTCCAAGTCTTTGGGACGAGGTTGTGATACCACGCGTAGTGCGTACAGCGTTCGAAGGTCTCGCCGCACTCGATCACATGCCAGTTGGGTTCCGCACCTTCGAGTTCGACATTGATTTCGGCATCGTTGCTAACATCGCGAATGTGCGAACGTTTCTGATTTTCATCGAACGCGTACAGCCATTCAATGTCGGTGCCCTTTTCAAGGTCCTTCTGCGTGTACATCGAAACCTGCTCGTGGCGGTCGCCGTGGCAATAACATTGTGGTCGGCGGTTCAACGGCTGCTGGAACCACTTGTCGAGTTCCATTCCCCTAGGTCGCTGGCGGGTGTTTGTGTAACCTGGCTTTAAGTTGAAGTCCTTACGGTTGATCGTGCTCCATCCCGCTGGGTGTTTGTCGAGCAATGTGGCGAGCATCTTGCCGAGGTCTTTTTTGAAGTGACCATGATACAAGGTCCATAACGTCTTGCCGAGCGAAACCGGATTGCTATCCCAATGATGATAGCGACCGACAAACTCACCTTCGTTCGCGCCAGTTCGTGCGATGATTCCGCGTGTGCTCACAATTGCACCGCCAATCCATCGTTCTGAATGCCAACCACGATGTCAGCGATGAAACGGTGCTCGACTACGCACGTCGGCCAATACGGTTGATAGCCGTTGTCTTGGCCGATATACTCTTGGACCCATGAGACGGCGGTGGGCGTGAGCGGTTTGAGAAGGAAAATATTGCCGTGGTTTTCAACGAGGAAGTCAGGCGGGGACGAAAAAGTTTCCCGCTGAGTTGGTGAACTGCCTGAAGCTGCAAAAGAATCGTTATGCGAAGACATCATTCCTCCAGTGCGGAAAAATGCCCTCGAAAGTTTAGTTTGGGAGAAGGCTCAGGTGGGTTTTGCCCCTAGAGGCCGTATCCCTCTTTCGAGGTTAGCACCGTGGCCTATCGGCTCGGTTGCCGGACGGCTGAAATCACCGCCACTCTTGATACTTTGAGAAGAGTACATCAACTGAGGTATTTGAACAAGGGTACTGTAGTTCTATCAGTTTTACGGACAGGGCGGATCTACATCCCATCAGGAATCCGCTCAGTGTCGAATTGATCTCAAAACGCTCGGCGATGCTGGCATAAACTTCGAGGTGACGCCGTCATCTAATCAGTCCGTTTCCCTCCCGTTTCCAACGGCGAGGGTTGCTCATTTCACTGAGATTGTGAGTGGAGCTGCAACACAAGTAGATTTGAGAACCCTAATATTCCTCTTAGACAAGGCCGCTCTCTGCTTGTCAGTAAGATATCCTGGGGGTGCAAGCTCGGCATGGAGTCGGAAAGTGCCCTTTTGCTTAGGAAGCTGATAGTCAACCTCTCGGATATATGCTTCGCTTTTGTTCAAGAGGATACCTGTTTCAGAAGCGCTCAAAATCGCGGCAACATCACGTTTACCGAAATCGAAGTCGTCAGCCGAGCATGACCAGGATTCGACCTCGTGGTTGTTTTGATCTCTGAGGTCCAAGGCAAGCCAACCTATCTGGCTGGAGCATTGCCCGATATTTCGAAAAAAGTATAAGGGTGTTGAGTCGTCATTTCTGACCACAAATCTCACGTGTATCGTCGTCCCTGGAGTGTATGAATTTTTGTCGATCTCAAGTCGAAACTCAAGCCCGTCGTCACAGGCAGAATTCGGTTTGAGTCGAATGTCGGCGAGAGGTGCTGTATTCGCGATTAAGGCTACTCCAATGGCTATCTTGAAAATTATAGGCTTCATTATGGTGTCGGAACTCCAGTATTAGGTACGCTTTCTGTTTCTACCTGAAGGGGCTGACAACGCGAAGTAATCTTCGCGAAATCAGCTGGGTAATTTGAGTCTATTGCGCGACTTAGCGCCTGGTCTTTATTTGCAGCATGTTCCTGCTCATGAAAAAACACCGTCATTTGAGTGACCTGCCCCGGGTCTGTAGCGAACCCAGGTACCGCCTGATTAACCTGCCCCTCATTAAAGAAAATTATCCCTCCAATTCTATTGTCACGATAGCGGAATGTGTCTGCTCCAATGGCACCACTCGCCATGCCACTAGCCATCTTGTTCCATGCCTTCGGAGCGATGTCGTTTGGAAACGGGTTGCTCTGTCCCGTCACAAAATTGTTATAGTTACTGTTGAACAAGGATGCGATTGCATTTGACAGCCCTCCAAAAAGGTCAGCGCAATCTGGACTTGCCCAAAGTGCAGCAAGGGCCGCTTGAATCAATGTGCCAACATCCCTAGGGCCGCCATGAAATCCACCGCCCCCACGTCCAGCATCGCCGTTCTGAATCAGATCCCCGCTACCTATGGCGTCGACTATCAATGTAGTGCTGACCGTATTGGTAAAATCAAAGAATTGGGAGCTAGTAACTACAGTAAACATAGAAAAAGTTTCCTTACTACCGGTCGAGAAGACTCCATACCTGTCGGTGTAACCACACGCGGCGAGGCAAGGGGCTGAGTTTATCGCCCCGCTGAAGCCAAAGTCGAACATGTTGAGTCCGCCAAACCAGTCTCCACCACCGCCCCCACCACCGCCACCCCCACCGCCACCATCAACAACTTCGTCCTCCTCCTTTCCAGAGGGATCAATCATGCTAATGGGATTGTTCTCGGTATAAGTGTAGCGGTCCAATGATTGAGGATCGCTGGTGGAGCCGGAAAGTGGATCGGGTGACAAAAAGCGGCCAATGCGCCAGACATAGTAGCGAGCCACTGCGTAGTCATTGCCTGATTCAGCATCGCGTTCGTAGCTGGTGAAATAGAGCTTGTCATTCGAGGCGTTATACCAGGGATCGCCGAAAGGAAAGTGCCCCATCTGTGCGAGCGTGGCCCCTGTGGAACTTGTGACCAAGCGATTCGAGAGATGATCCTGATGGTAATACTTGGTACCACTGGAATCGATCTTGGCGAGCAGCGCTCCGCCTCCGTAAATGTATTCACGTGAAGGGGCTGTCGGCACAGCGCCGTTGTCGTACTCGGCGATCACCTTGCTCCCGGAAAACACATATACGGTGGAGGCAGTCGTGCAAATTGGCACGCACTTCTCCACCCGCAACCCATTGCCATCATAGGTATATGTCCCTGCCGAGCTTTGGTTAGTGGCACTGGTAGCGCGATTTTCCGCGTCGTACACCAATGTATTGGTCCCGTCGTAGGTCATATTGCCGTTGGCGTCGTATGTGGGAGCGACGCCGCCCGTGCAGTTTTGGCCGGAACCCCCAATGCAATTGATTCGGTTCGAAGACGCGGTCACTTGAACAGTGCCCTGATAGACGGGACCTGCCGTCTGCGTCTGATTGAGCCGGTTGCCGTATCGGTCGTAACCCCAGGAAAGCCCCCATTGCGGATAGTTCATCGAGCCGCTAGTGAGGGCCGTTGAAAGCCTCGACAGTGGATCATAGGTGTACGCCACGGTCCGCCCGTTGTCCACGCTATCTGTGATGCTCGCCATCAAGCCGTTGTTGCTTCCCGCCGAACCATAAGAATAGTTCAACCCGAACTTCGTGGTTGAATCATGTGCGCAACTGCCGCTCCGATTCGTCGTGGAGTAGTCCAAGCAGTTAAGTTGTAGCCGGTCGGAGGAGAAGCCGAGCGACGCGTAGATGCCGTTGCCGTACTTAAACCCCGTGACCTGATTGGCAGTGTTGTATCCGTAGCCGGTGGCATACGGGCTGGCGGCGGTTCCGCATCCCGTGGTAGAAGGCGCAATTTCGCAAAGGCGGCCAATGGCGTCAACGCTCTGCTGCACGATGCGACCTGAAGGATACGTTATTTGCGTGAGTTCACCGACGATGTTGTAGGTGTAACTAGTCAAGTAGGTGGTATTGGGCGTGCCATTAACGACTTTCTGAAGCTGGGTCATCTGTTCGAGGGCGTTGTATGAGTAATTTTCCGATCCGACCCCATCAGTCATGGAAATCGGAGCACCGTTATTGAAGTGGGACGCGTCTGTACCATACGTAAGACTAACGGGAGCTGTTGACGGAACCCCTGTGACTACGGTGTAGCTCACGCCCTTCAGTCGATTCAGTCCATCGTAGGTGTAGCTTGTCACGACTCCCCGCGCATCCGTTCGAGTGAGAAGATTATCGAAATTATCGTAACCATCTTGGTTGCACGTGGTACCGGTGCGCGTGCCGAAACAAGTCTGGCCGCCTTCCGGGGTGAGCGTGCTGATTACTCGTCCGAGTGCGTCATACGTGTACGTGCGGGTTTGCGTTGGATTGGTCGGCGCATCCGCAACTGTTGCGAGGCCATCCAGAACTGTATATGTATAGTAGGTCGTGTTGACGAGATTGTTGCTGGTATCCGGCTCAGTCAGCGCAACGAGGCGACCCCCAGCATCAGTCTGTGACTTCCGCTTCTTGCCAGCCGGGTCGGTGACCGTTGTCGTTTGCTCAGTATATGTGTAACTCGTTGCTGAATTGTCTGGTAGGGTGACCCTAGTGGGACGACCGAGCACGTCGAAAGAGGTGGTCGTCCAGTAAGAGGGACTGCCCGAATAAGGATTGCTGGTTTGGTAGGTTCGTCCAGCTAGGTTATATTTCGCGTTGACGTTCGAGATGACGTTGTTGTTGATGTCTTCAGTTGTGGAGAGGAGGACACGGCTCAGACCATCGACGGAGCTAACTTGCTTGACGGATTTGGAAGAATCGATAGTAGTCGTAGTCGTCGTAGTGAACGTGGTGTCGTTGTAAGAATAGCTTATCGCTTTTCCATTGACTACACCATTGGCCTGTGAAACTTGCGTCAGCCGGCGGAGAAAATCATAGGAGTAATTCGTAACCAAGTTGTTCGGGTCAGTCGATTTGGTCACAAGTCCAAGATAGAGATTGTAGAGATAGCTCGTAGTCAGTTGGGTGGGCGAAGTGCCGCTGATCACGGAATCGGGATGAGAATATTGTGTGGTCGCCGAATAGGTCCAGGTTTTTTGCGTACAGCAATTTAGTTGCGCCGTCAGTAAGTTTCCAAACCAATCGTAAGTGAAGTTCTTTGTGATCCCACCTGAAGGCACAGAGGGCGAAGTGTAGGTGGTGATAGCAGTTTGATTGCCGCGATAATTGGATGTACAAGAATGGCCAGTATCGTCGTGTTGGGCCGCACCTGTTGGGCAAGTGAGAGCCACGCCATCATAAGTTGTGTCCTGCCGATACTGAATTGTGCCACTGCCATCCTTGATTTGCTTGGAGGTCACAAGATTTATGAGGTTTTGAGTCGTGTAGTTTGTCGAAGTTTGATAGGAGTAAGTTGTTGTCCGAATAGCGCTACCATGAGCACCTAATCCCCAATCATATTCCGTCACAGAGTCCAACAATCCATTTGAATCAAATGTGGTCGCGGTCTGCGATTGCGTACTGTTGTCCTCGAGAATTACCGTTTGGGTGGCCGGTGTTCCATTGGTCGCCCAAGTCGAATTGATTGTTCGTAACAGCGTTGTGCCGGGAGAATTGGCGTAGATTTTCTTGGAAATCTCCTGACCAACGGAATTGTAGGTATAAACCGTATCGTTGGCGTTAGGCGTGTCCGCAAGCTGTGGGGTCGTCACTGTGGTGGTCAGGTTCGTAGTGTTGCGGACAAAATTCCACGTTGCCGAATTTGTTCCGTCACTTACGGTGCGACTCATGCTCAGAGTTGTGCCGTCGGAGCAATTGATCCCATCGTTTGTCGGTGAATAGATATATTCATAAAATCCGCCCGTTGGCAAGGTCACTTGCTGTAGACGGCCTGTGTAGTAACCGGTGTTGCCTGGCGAAGCTTCATAAGCGAAGAGATATTTCAGTGTTCCACTTACCGGCGACGGAATGTCCAACTCATATGGCAAAGATGGTGCGCTCGATCCCGTGGCCGTGTATTCAGTCACCGCGCAGCCAAAATTAGTTTTAATGTTATAGGCTTGAAGCTTCAAGGTGATCGTCTGATAGTTGCCAGTTCCGTCCAGAAATTTGTACTGGATACTTGTTGGGTTGGTGGTATTTGGGGTGTAGATGATTTTCAGCGCGGTGTTTCCAACGGAATCCTTCCAATCGGTCTCCACACAACCTGAGCAGGTAACGGCGGTCTTCGTGACATAGTTGCCATTTGCATCGCTTGCTGTGAAGGTCCCACCCGTTTCCACCTGTCCGTTGGGGCCTATGACAATGGGGTTGGTATCGGCCTGTGAAAGCAAATACCCGGAACCGTCGCTTGCATGTGCAGGGGCATAGGTACCACCGTTGTATTGACCACCCAGTGGACAGTCACTTTCCCAATAAGCGACAGGAAAGCTGTGAGGCGTGCCTAATGCATCAGTATAACCGTAGTTTGAATAGTGCGTAATCGTCACCCAAGTGAACTGCGAGCCTTGATAGCACTTGACCGGATTCGAGGTGCTCGTACTATATGAAACGGAGCCGCCCGCCGGAAAATCTCTTTGCCAACCCCAATTTGTCACAGGCGTCCACACGGCCCCTTTTTTCCAAATGAGTGAGTTGTAGTTGAGAGTCAGATTCAACGGGAGACCACGCCCAGAGCTGGAAGCGATAGGAATTGAAAAAACTGCATTTAGATTTTGATTGTTGATCGTATCGAATCCGCCGTTAGTAAACGAACCGAAGGGTGGGAGACCGGTCTGCGCAAGAAGCAAGGAGGGCAAAAGAATGAACACGCCGGACAGGAGGATTTGCTTTTTCATTTCAGTTACCTCCTGTCGCAACTTGGAAGTTACTGTCTGTCAGACCTGAATTGAAGGTAACCGATTGAATGGTTGTGGTAGCCCAGAGGGTCTCGGTTACATACTCCTGAATCGTGAACGGATAACGAACCCCTGAAACAGTCTGGTAGTTCGAGTAAACAACTGAAATCGGAATCTTCGGAGCTGACCCACCGCCGTCTCGTCGGATCATTCCGATTTTCACGGGCAACCCGCTTGCGGAATCGATCCAAACATCCGCCACAGTGAATGGCGACAAGAACTGATACGTCGGGGTGGAATTAAATGAATTTTGGAGGACGATATGGTTTGCGGTCGAAGAGCCTACAGCCTCTTGGCCAACGTACCGCACGGAATAGTCGGCGTTATTGAGAATACCCCCAAGGAAAGACAGCGGGAAATAAAGACACTGGCTGGACGCCGCGCGTTCCAGCGGGTAGACGGTGGTTTGGGTGGTCTCAATGTTGCTCGCCTGGCCACTGGCGAAGACCACCGTCGAGGGATTTTCCGGCGTCTGGAACTGGATCGAAGTTTGAGTAAACCCTCGCGTCAAGATCGTGACAGTGCCCTGCTGCGTTAAACTTCCGGCAACCGTTGTGACGCTCCCGGTCGCCGTGCTGTCGGAAGGCGGCACGCCCATGACTGATATGCTCTTTTGGATCAAGGCCACGGCCAGCGGATCACGCTGGGGTGCACTCGTCGTGGTCGCGGGAGTCTGAGGAATCCCTGCCGAAGAGTTAGACATCAAAAGAAGCGAAGCCGCGAACGCGACAACTTTGATTCGCATAATTGCTCCCAAGCAAATGAAGTTGAGACACACCGCTCACGTGCAAACAAATGTGTTTCTAATTTTTCCTAAGGGAGCGAATGGGACAGGCGAGCGGACCCGTTCCGCCATTAGGGTGCTCTTGGGTATGTGTATATATTCTTACGGTCTTTTCGTGTCAAGTAAATAAACGTAGAAATTCTAGACTGGGAAATGCTTCTACAATTCAAGAGTTCAACGCCAGGTTACTTCTTACGAGGATACCAATGCACCATCCTATCCGCGACGACCGCAACTTTCCCCGCTCCGAGAACTGCACTTTCTTTCCGGTCTCGGATCTCTGCCCAGCGAAATTTCGTATCGGGGTTTTGTTCGAGTCCTCCAGTAGTCCATTCCGAGTCCTGCTGGCGAATTGAATAAGAAACCCGGAAGGGACAGGATTGGTGGAATCAAGTGTGTCAGGTAAATTGTTTCCCGGAGGATTCCATGAGCATTATGGCAGCAATAAGACGCGAGGAGAAAAAGGTCAAAAAGCAGCTGGCAAAGCTACAGCATAATTTGATTGGCCTACAATCGGCAGCGAAGGCTCTAGGCAAGTCGACAAATCGAGATCTCGTCAGTGCTAAGAAACGCGTGTTGTCGGCAGCAGGGAGAGCAAAGATTTCAAAAGCTGCCAAAAAACGCTGGGCAAAGGTCAAAGCACAAGCGAAGAAGGCTGTCGCTTAATTCGCTCAGCGGGGCCACGCGGCTTTTTCGGATTGAATTCTAGCCGCTTCGTCTTTCGATTTAACTTTTATAGTGATCTTCACCAAAAATCAGCCAGGAGTATCACTTACCTGAGTTAACTCTCTCGATTGCATCGAAGGCATGTTTGATACTATAACCGACCAAGATTCCTGAATTGACCAGTAGGTTGGTATCCCGCTCAACTCCGTTAACTAAAACCTTTGCGTTTTCAAACTTGAAACCTTTCACGACCCCAAGAATCCTGACGGCGTGTTCGTTGAAATCCCAATAGATTATTGGACCACCGGAGAAACCCGGATTGTTGAAACCATCGATGTATAAAATTATTGCGTTACGGTTCGAAGTGTCGATGGCAGACAATGTGCCCCGTTTGATAAACGGAATCTCCCCGTTGGAAAACTGGGTACCCAAACCATACGGATATCCTAGGAACCAGACTTGCTGTCCAAACGTAAACCTGTCTTTGTCAGAGATTGTTATCTCGTATGGTTTCAAAACCTTTTCTTCGGTCTGCAAAACAGCGATGTCAACTTCATCGGACGACGGGAGTATCTTCTTGACGATTTTGAAATCCGTCCATTGCTGTTGCTGTCTCACCTGAATCTTTCCGCCCTCCAAAGGCAACGCCGCAACAACGTGTCGAGCGGTTACGAGATAGACTTTACTTTTGTAATCGACTGTGAAAGCCGTACCAGCCTCTTCTCCAGACTTTATGAACAGGGTCCGTTGTAGAATTTCTCCAGGCACTGCATCCTGTGCGAGTGCAGGGGTTAGCCTGGTGGCGAGAGTACACATCGTTAGGAGTCCCACGAATAGAGCTTTCCGTCGATTGATTGTCATAAATCGTCCTAAGCGGCTGGAGCCGCGACAGCACGATACCACGCTGTTCGCAACAAACGCTCTTGAATTAGGGTACTTAAACATATAGGTTTGCACTTGTGAACCTATCCTGTGGGAATTGCAAGACAATTCGGTGGTTTACGGGAGAACCGCCAAAATGTGACGTTTGCGGTTGGGTGTACAACTCCAGCGAACGGAAGCCGCCTGTCTCATCGAATACGAAGTCATCAGATACAGCATCAGGATTCGGCTGTCTGGTCGCATTGGGGGCGGTCGTGCTCTTGATCTGGTCTTTTCTTCCAGATAGCTGGACCGACCCGTGGAAATACTCCGTCATCTATAGCGTGAACTCCGACAATGTACATGTTACCGATAAACCGAAAGATTGCGATTTCATTCACGCGCCCCTTGGAGACAAGGCCTGCCACTACAAGAAAGTTGTTTACGGCTATAACTCCCGAGGCGATTTCGTCGCAGGGGACAATGCACCCCAATACTCAACTAACACGCAAAATAAACCGATCATCTCCTACGACGGCGGGAAGTCATGGCAGTTGATACCCGATGCTCAGAATCCGCCCGATACCAAGGTTGTAAAAATTGAAGTTGATTGGGAGAAGGTAAAGGAATGAGGAAGAAACCGGACTTTGAATTCTCTCCCGCGATTCAGGCGATCTGGCATTCCACGCCTAAGCTTGACCTACAAATTTCACCATGAGCCTGAAAGCACAACTCAATCCGATCTTTGAACGCAGCAGGGTTGTATTCTCGAATACTTCAAACCGCATCACGGTGTTTGCCCGGTCGTCCTGGGGCGGATTGACAGGGTGGCTACGCGAGAACTGTTCCCCGTTTTGGTTTCTCGCTCAACTGGTGTGTCTTATCATCATTTATCTGATCTACAGAAAATGGCCCACCATGCCTGTGGGGTTCGCTATCGGAGCCGCCGGAGTTGTCGCCGCATTTATGACTGTGCGGGACGGGCACTGGAAAGCTGTGGAGAAATTTCTATGGATTGTCATCATTGGTGGCTTGTGGGCGACGGACGCACATAATATTTTTAGAGAACAGAAAACTCACGACGCTGAACAAAAAGCGATATCGGACTCGCTCAAAGTGACGCAAGACAAGTTAGATTTAGCGCAGGGTAAATTGGCTGACACACAGAGCGAATTGTCCAGCGCAATAACTCAGCTTGATGTAATTCGCCAGAGCCAAGGAAGAACGCTGGCACTCACGGCTGAAAATCAAAAACAGTTAACTGGTGGGGACAGCTATTGCTACATAGATTTCACACATTTTGTTGACGGACCTCGATTGATTAACGGCGGAAAGTATCCGCTTCACGCAGTCACAATAAACGCAAAGGATTTTGATGAGGACAAAAAGTTATTCGATAGTATTCCGCAAGCGCAGTTTCACCCAGAATGGGACCTCAAAAAAGAATTTACCACACGAGCGGAGGCCACGATTCCGATGGGCGACCTTGGGCCACATGGGAATGTCCCTGTTCCTTCAATTCCGATACTGCGAGGGGATTATGAAAGAACGCTGGACATCATATTTACGGGCGGGGTTGGGTATGTGTTTCAGCGTACTTGTTTAAAGTACGTCACAAACTCACGTCATTTATCGGGGGCAACTAAAGTTTGGACTCGTGAGAAACAGCTTAAATTCGACGTGGATCAAAACTACCCAAGAGAAGCAAACGGGGATGTTGGTTGCTTTTTCACACAAACAAAATGATGAGAAGTGCGCCACTAAATGTCGCCTAAAAAGAAATCCGCTTATGAATTCCCTGCCGAACTTCGGGCGATCTGACACGCGGCACCCAATCTCACCTTCTGCCCGAAGTTTCGAAGAGCCAGCGCCGAGAAAGTGCTGGACATATCAAGAAAGAAAAATGCGAGAGATGCCTCGCTGTGTTTCGGCAACTCGACAATGAATCGAGTCTGATTTTGTTTTTGAGCAGAAGCAGGAATTGAGTTTCGATTGCCCCCGCTGGAACTTAGGTAGAAAAGAAATGGCCGCCACAGAAGAAGGCGGCCACTCGATTCAGCGTAGTCACGGTTGCTTACATTTGTATTGCTGACCCATGAGTCGCAACACATTCCCACTTTCCACTCGGCATCTTTACCCACGTATCGGTCCACCGTTCATGAATATCCATAGGCTTCCCCGACGCATCCGTGCCCTTGGCCATAAAGCCACCCGTTGCGATGGCAGTGTCGCCAAAAACCGTTACCTTTCCCGCCTCTTCAAGCTTGCCCATTTCGAAGAGAGTCGGGTTTGTGATCGGCGTAATTGTTGACCGTTTCTTCGGTGCCATCTGGAGCCAGATTCTATATCAACGTGTTAACATTTGCGCGAACCAGGGCGATTCCAAGACTGGAGGCAATAGTGAAAATAGACCTGAAGTGGGATAAACCTATTCGCTTGCGGGACAAATCATCGAAGATGAATCTGATCTATGCCTGCCGTGACAGTGACCTCAAACGCATTCCCGACGATGCAGGAATTTATGTTTTGCACGTAGGTTTGGCCAGTCGGTCGCGCCTCTGTATATTGGCCAATCGTCTTCATTGAGCAAGCGGGTTGAATTCCAATTGGGTAATGTCAGGCTCATGATGGGGATTAAACACTCGGATGCTGGCCATCGGATTCTATTAGTCGCACGATTGAGATTGCACCCCGGTCAGCAAGAACAGAAGGTATTAGACATCGTTGAATCGGCACTAATCAAACACGCCCTGGCCGAAGGCCATGAGCTTCTCAACAAACAGGGTACGAAGACAAAAGTTCACACCATCAGATCGAAGGGCAATGCCTCGTCTAAGCAAATTGCACCTTTAAACGTGTATGTAGAGCGTAAGTAAAGGACGGAGTCATGACGAGAAAAATAGCCTTGATACTTGCGATAGTGCTGTATTCGTTTGCTGCCCAGGCCCAGTCCTACCAGCAAGCAAAAATTTTGAAGTGGGATGTCGAGGCTTATGGAAAGCACGGCAACGTCACCCGAAACGCGGCGGTCTACTACGTTCAAATTGACAACACCGTTTATCAGATCACGCGGGGAACCACCAAGCCGGAAACCGATTTATCCATCGGGAAGCAGGTACAGTGCCGCATCGAAAAAGATCATATGTTTATTCCCGATGAAAAGGGAAAGGAGGTGAAATACTCGATTATCGGAGCGCAGGCGCTGTAGAACCTTGGCTATTCGTGTATGTGTTACCATCCGTCACATAGCGCAGCCTAAAAGCCTATGGAACCCATTTTCTCACTTCCCTATTCTGAGTTCTGCGTTGCGCAGCAGCTTGCTCGATTGCTACCAGCCAAGAAGGGCTACTCTTTATATCTTCCACTCTCGCGGCAACAGCCGGGTGTAGACCTTCTCATCGCAAGGCGCAGCAACCGGACGGTTCGAGTAGCAAGTATTCAGGTCAAATCATCGAGGACGTACTCCAATCCGAAGACCACGGCTCGGGCCAAGAGACCTTTTCGGTACGGAACTTGGTTCAACAATTTTGAGTGCCCTCCAGAAGCAGATTTCTTCTGCTTGGTTTCTCTCTATCCCGCAGTAGACTTGGCCCAACGTCGAGAACTTGGGTCGTGGTGGACACCTCAAATACTTCTCTTTTCTCAATCGGAAATGCAGAAGTTCTTGCGAAGTGTGCGAACTGTCGGCGGCAAGCGAGACCGCATGTTTGGTTTCGGATATAACCAAGCTGGTGAGGCCGTGCAGACCCGTGGCGATTCTAAGCGCCGCTACTGCGATTTCTCCAAGTACCTTCTGTCACAGCGTCTAGCAAAGTTGCGCAACTTTCTTTCCTCTTAGTGGTTGCAACGCGACGGTAGCACTGCATGCGCTACAATCAGTCCACAGTCACGGAAAGTCGATTGTCATGACAAGGCCCAAAGAGAAAATCCTGGAGAAGCTAAGAGAGCAGATGGATTTCCTGCGCAGTTCTCTAAGTGCGTTTTACGAGGGTCAGTTCGCTGAGAGCCTGCGCATCGCTGCAACCATTAGGGTCTTGGTACACGAGACTCCCAGAAGCAAGTCACTGCTTCAGCAGATGAGGACAGATGGCCTCGATCTTCAGATATTGGAGCACGCGGGAGACGAAGAGTCTGATGAGGAGGAAGTCTTGAGGTTTGCTCTGAGTCTTCGAATGGGACTCACCCTCGCGCCTGCTGTGGACCTCAACTCGACTCACCACACCATGAGTTCTGTTGGTAGTTGGTGGAATCGCGCCGTTTTTATATTTCAATCACAGCTTGGCAGAAAGTTAATTTATACGAGGAAAAAGGTGGTCCTAATTCTTGCAAATAAAGAAGGCGGGGCGCATGTGGACCCGGACGAGGACCCGGACTACGTCAGCCTGTTAACCGACCAGCCGCTCACCTTTAATGTTGAGGGAGTTGATATAAAGACACCTGATCTTGCCAGATTCCTGACGGCGCAATCGGGTGTCGAAATGCTGGAATGCCTGGCACGCAATTTTTTCCCTGATGTTGATGTCCCGTCAAAGTGGGAGTTCCGTGTGGCCCCACCCAACGCCATGTATTTCGACCAAGTTTCCGGCAGGTTTGTGATGCGCCCGGCATCTGCCTTCCCGAATGCCGAAATGCGAATCACTCGGAGGCCCTGAGAGCCTAGCACAGCGTAAATGATCTGCCGTAACTCATAGGGCTTACCGAGGGGTGCCGTTGGGGCGTTGTGGTCTAAGGATTTGTCGCTGATGCCGCCAGCGTCGGCGTTTTCGGCTGCTTCTTAAACCAGCGATCAAATGCGGCGAGGAGATGGCTGCCATAGATTGTACGCTGAGCCGATAGCTCCTCCGCCAGAACAGGGCAACGATTCAGCGAATCTTCGAAATAGGCTTCCCACGCCATGTAGGAGGACCCTTTGGTGGGCAGGACGGCAAACACAATCTCAAAGACATTCAGTTTCAGATAGCCAAGAGCCTTGACCTTCTCAGGTAACTTGGCGTCCGCTTTGAGCAATTCATCGCGCCTCGGATAGTCTTTGTAAATAGCGAACAGTTCAGGGCAGGAAAGATACTGCTTGTTTATTTCGAGTAGAAGTTTCTGCGATTCGACAGTCACAGTTCGGTCGGCGATTTGTTTGTTCAACTTGGCGTTCCTGAGAAAGTACACGAGTGAACCAATCGCACCGGATAGCGACACTACTGCCGAGATACCAGCCACAACCAAGGTCCATAGCTCTTTCTTCGTCAGCTTATCCCCTACTTGCGGAGAGGGAATTGTTGAAGTCTGTGCGGCGGTTACTAGACGAGGAGGAGTAGAGGCACACGCTATGCACAAGAACAGAATGGCACTCAAGATTCGGACCCTGGCGGCCATGCTGCAGAGTATACAACGAACTTAAAAAGTATTGTTAACCTTGGCACCAGAGGGGCTAACTGCTGATCGTTTCTTTGGTGCCATCTGGTGCCGACTCGAAGTTCTGGCATAGCCGGGTGATTCTACACCACCAGGAACAGGGCTACACTCACTCAGGTGAGGTCGCGCTGAATCCGATGGAGTACTTGTCAATCGCCATGTCTTGCGTGTCTATGTTCAGTTTGTGGAGACTGGTAACAACCAGTTTGTGATTCCTGTCAGACATCCGAGAACCTAGGTACACGCGTGCAACACATTCAGATTGTCCGTAGGACACTTGGCCGAGTGAGCCAAACATTCGCCATTCGCGCTCATAGCGCCATCCGTAATTTTTGTAAGACAGAATCATCTTAGCTTCTTCAGGACCGGACTGGCTGACGGTGGGCACGGTTTCTTTGTAAAACACCCGCACGAACGCGGTGTCTTGCTCTACGGCATCCAGCAACTTGGAAAGATTGTACGCTATGCAGATGCCCTTAAATCCGTCCGCGTAGTGCGCCCACATCGGCGCACTGTCGTTGACTTCACTGAATGAGCATATTCCGATGTTTGTTTTATTCTCGAAAATTGAATCGATAACCACGCTATAGTTATCGTGGAGTCTAAGACGTGGATGCGATCTGAACATTCCCTCCATCGGGTCGTTCAGTGTGTTGAAAGCAGAACAGTAAAGGAATTTCTGCTCGATTGCCTCTAACTCCCGGCCACATTTCCTGAGTGAGCGGTATCGGTAAAGTTCCGTGGGTTTCGCAAAGGATTTGATTGTCGCCACGGTTGATGACAATACTCGTTTGACTATTTCTTTTCAATGGCATCACGAGTGAATTCCATGCTGCGGGGCGAAACATCAATTGACTATTTGGAAGGGCTTCGAGCGGAGTTGAGCGTGTTCGTCGCATTTAACTGGTTGCAGCAGGTTAGACGCGTGAACATCTGTTACATATAAAACCGGAAGAAGCGACTTGGTTCGTACTGGTCTGGGTCATTAAACTCCTTGAATACCTCACCGACATTTCGGGCAAAACTGAGCGTAATAGGAACGCCGCAGCAAAAATCTGCGGTATTCCAGTTAAGTTTTGTAAGCATCAGAATTTCATCGCAGATGGTTTTCATCGATGAGTCACCACGAGCCTTCTGAACCCAAAACGGAGACGGAACATGATTTCCTGGGTAGGTTTGAAGGTCGGGAACAAACCCCTTTGTGTAGAGATATGCGTCGGCGTCAGAGAAGTCGTACATGGCCCCTCGGGGGACCGGATATTGCCCCCAACGAATCAACCGGAGTGGCGCTTTTGTAAGAGATACGAGATCGTAGGCAATGTTCAATTCAGATAGTGCTTCCTCAAATCCCTCAATCTCAGAAATCGTATATCGAGATGTTTTATGAATGACCAATCTCTCAGGATATCGGCTGCGTGCCGAATAGAATTCACCGAGCGATTTTCTAACAATATTTGTTGCTGCTTCTTTATCCAGGACAGGGGATTTGAGCACATCATCAAACGGAACCTTGTCTCCTCTCAAGACCACGCTGTTGAAGTCATTCGAAAAGAGATGTGCCATTGACGAAAACACGAAATCGGCATACTCAGTTTTCTTGTGATAAAAGCTAACTCCAAGAAAACAGGTCTTCGGGTCCATCGAATTCAAAATCCAGGGAAAGTCTCCGGCCTTGTAGTACAACCCTGTGCTTAGATTCCAGGACCTGGTTGCGAGATTTTGCGTCTCTTTGCCTAATAGCGTGTTCTCACGAATAATCTGAATTGGAACGCCATAGCTAGGATTCATGGCGAGTTTCTTCAGGGCACTACGCAGGTTCCGGTAGATCGCCTCATCGCTATCTACACGCGGAGTGACCTGGAGAGTATCGAAGTCTTTGAACAAATCAAGTTGATTGTCTTCCGCTTCGAGTCTTTTCTTTAGCTTACGGTGGTAATCTCCAACAATGTGGCACGCCTCATAAATCTCTTCGGTCAGCAACAACATGATTACATCTGGCTTTCGCTCGGAAGCCCCGATGATGAATCGAAGTTTCTCTTCAATGATTTGAAGGAGCCGCTCTATACATGCGACCTTGTTCCGCCTGTCGAGATCACGCAATTCGCTTAGCGTAATTTTCTGCTCAAAATCGGGTTCAAGAACGAATGACTTTTCAAACGCCATAAGACATCCAGGAAAATCGGGGAACAACAGCTTATGACGGCGCTTGTCTGATTCCTCGGTTAGCTCTTTCTTGGGGATGCTGACAATGGGTTCGTTTATTTTGTTCATCCAATCTTTAGCACGGTCAATCAAGTTGTACGTGCCGATCAGGCCTATCGTCATGCGATTTGAATGGGATGCCTTCCGTGCTCCGTAAGGGCCAGACAACAGAGCACGCTTGCAATCTGTCTCGGATGCCGCCTTGCCAAGCACCTTCGGCTCGATACGTAGTGCAACGTCAGGATTTTGGGCCGATGTAGTCATTGAATAATCTGAACAAAAGCTTAAACTCTAGCGGTGTTGCTGAAACTTCCACGCTACTGCCGTCGCTTGGTCTAGCGCACGGAATCTCTATAGTGGATTGTCCTGCCGACAAAAACTGCCTCCAAAAATGCAACAGATAAAGGTAATCCTTGTTATGTGTGTTTGCCTTTTCACTCGTGATACGAGCGCCGATCTCTCCCTTAGATGGCCGCTTTCCATACGGATATGTGAAATACCAATCCGGGTCTAATTGAAGATACCAATTCCTACTGTGTTGAAGGAACGACAGCCGAACGGCATGATGTTTGTATTCGGATTTTTGCATATAAATCTTCGTTCGTTCTGTTTTTTCTCCCTTCAAAGCGATGTAGGGAAACGTATTATTCCCCGGCGTTTTCAGTATCGAAGGAGAAAAATAAAACCTGTCTCCACGGCGAATAAGATCGCTCGCTTGGGCAAGAAACAAAAGAGCCTGATTCAACAGTTCTACAATGAGGGGAGCCGGAACGGAGTCTAACGGGACTGGTCGAATCGAAGTCGTATCCACAAAATTACGCAGTTCAGAATCTTCTTTGCGTATATCCGAAAACGTCATCAATTGATTAGCTGGAAACGTAAGCGTATATTGTCGGTCCACATTTGCGGCTATACGAGACGTGCTGCGGAGTCGCACATCGGCGGACCACAACGTAGGAAAACGGCGCACCAGGAACCAATTGGACCAGCCAAGTTCTGAGTGCCCCGATTCCATCAAAATGTTTTCATAGGAGAATCGTTTAGCTTCGACGGCCTCTAATGACATCAACGATTCGGCCTCCAGTCGCTCCTGCTCCTTGTCAAATGGAATGACGCAACTCTCTGTAGCGCCGTTCAGAATGGATGGATAGAGAGCAAGGTGTTCCTTCATAGCTTTCCAGAAAATCTCCCGCGTATCTGGATGATAGAAACACAGAACAACAGGGACGGTCATTTTTGCCCAATGTTCCAAATACTTTCGTTCGAGTCTGATTTTCAGGAGATTTTCTGTTTCAGACGATATGTAGCTGCTACCAGCCTTGACTTGCGCCTTGAGGAAACGCCCTGTCCTCTCAACACCGTGAATAATTTCGATCTCAGCGTCGATTCCTGAATTATCTCTAGCCTGTCTATTAAATTCCCAACCGTTCTCATTAAAGAACGACGATACAGCATTGATACTTTCGTCTTCGAGTTGGTCTTGAGGAAGGCGCTTTAGCATCGTGCCACTGTCCGGCAGCGTTCTGTTGCTATATCCTCACACCCATCAATTCAGCGGAGCCTCGCCAAAATCTTGTCAGTCATCTTCTTCCACGGTGGACGATTGTTCCAGCAGGGTTCGCAAAGACCAATCTCGAACCACGGACTCACGGCTCCGTCTTGAACACTACCGTGAACTTGCTGCACTGTCACAGGATTCTGAACTGGCTGACCGCAAGGTTCACCATTCACATGGCCGCATTTTTCATTTGTACACATGCAGAGGGCCGGAGGTGCCATAGGGTAACGACTCCTCACCGTTACGGTGATTATATCTCACTGAACCGCTCCTTGGGCGTGGGTCGCCCCGACACGATGCTAAGTTCTGCTACTTGAGACCTCGGATTTGAAAGGCATATTTCAACGCTGCGAAAACACTGGCGATTCTCGCGGTATTCCATGCTACGTTTGCTGCGTAGCACAGTGGGATTTGAGCCTATTTTTCGCCGCAGCCAGATTGAGGATTTTGCGTAATCCAGCTAACCTGTTGAAACTCGGTCGCTTACTAATGGGCGACAATGGCAAACAATCAGAATATGCGAGAGTGAGAATCCCACCCTCTCCGCCATGAATACCGTGGTCCCGGTTTCGCCGGGATTTCGGCAGCGGGCTCGGATGCCCGCAAAACGCCTCAAGTTCGAATCCCACCCTCTCCGCCATACACTCGTTGATTCAATTGCCCTTGCAGATGCCTGCTACTCACACCTTCATCAATTTATTCATGTTTTGGACCTGAAATGGACCTAACGAGACCTGCTACCCAATGGTCCGGCTGCGAAGGGACTCGCACTGATACTTACTTTACAGATGACTGCGGTGGTCTTAATGAGTCGATGTAACACTCAGGTCGAATCCGACTGGAATTGAGAACAAAGACCAGATCGCTGGCTGGGGTTCGATCAGATGGAACACTCCCCTAGCTAAGTTTTGACCGAGTAAATCCAAACAGACCGCTTTTCCCGGGTAAGCATTGTCGAATCAGCGTATGGGATTGTGTTGCATCAACCGGTTGAGCTGGCAGTTTTATTCAGGAGTTGGCCCAAAATTTGAAGTCGGATGACACATCTTCTTCTTAGGGTAGCGAGAATACGGCGGGATTCTCTCCCGGTAAAGCGGATGATAGTGTTGAATCGATTTTCAATCACTGCAAGCCAAGATCAACAAGCATCTTGGGATTTTCCTCTTGTACCGCCAGCAGGTTATGGCACGCGCTGCAATCGTTGGAAATTGTCTGGCCGTCCGCGCTGGTATGCGACCCGTCGTGGCATCGGAAGCAGCCCGGAAAGTCATTGTGGCCAAGATTGTTAGGATGCACCCCCCAGCTCATCTTCATGTCCGGATAAATGTTGCGAAGGTAAATCCTGGCAACGTTTTCTGCGGATTGTTCGATCAATGCACGCTTGCTCGCATAAATGTCGGGGAAAGATGTCCTGTAGTAGTTCTCAATTCCTTCCACGATCTGCCTCCGCGCGGTATCACGATCCGGATAATCGGCTTTCAGCAATTCCACGGCTTCCTTATGGATGTACGGAAGCTCCCGGCTAATCAAACCACGCGACATCCGGAGGTCAACTGCATTTGCTGGCAACTCAAACGCGTGGGTGGGCCGGTTATGGCAGTCAATGCAGTCCATGTCGCGCTTCTCGCCCTTTTCGAGTTCCTGCTTGCTTACTTTGATGTCTGTCGAAACGTATTCCACGATTTTGCCTTTGTCGTCCGTGTAATAAACCACGGGAATCACCTGACGACGTTCGTCAGTCGAAATGTAGTGAATACGGGAGCCATCATCCAAATGCCTCCCGTGGATGCCCACGGAACCTGACGAGGCCCGACCGCCGATTTTCATTACCAGTGCGGTGGTCATCGGGGTATTTTTCTCATCGTCTTTGTAACCGGTCTTAATGATGAACTTGTCGCCTGAAAAACGTTGAGGCCAATGGCACTGCTCGCAGGTGTCCCGCGCGGGGCGCAAATACTTTACAGGCGAAGGAATGGGCCGGGAATAGGTGTGAAAGGTGACCGCGAGAACCTGACGCAAGCCAGAAAGCTTGGAACGTACGAACCAGCCGGCGCCGGGACCAATGTGGCACTGCACGCATTCGACGCGGGAATGCGGCGAATTTTCATAGGCGCTGTATTCGGGGGCCATCACCGTGTGGCACGACAAGCCGCAGAACTCTTTGGAGTCCATGTACGACACTCCCTTGTACGACGCGAGCCCGAAAATCATGACGTTCAGGAAGGTTGCAATTCCGAAAAAGAGAATACTGTTGCGCACCATCGGCGTTTTCAAATCGATGGCCGGATAAACGGTCGGCAACTCGCCGGCCACGCGCAATTGCCTGCGGCGAAGGACGATTCCGAGAGGAATCAAGATCAAGCCGAGTACAAAGACGCCGGGGAGAATGAGGAAAAGCAAAATGCCAACATATGGGTGGGGAGGGCCGGGCAGCATAAAGTCGTACATCCAGAAACCGATGAGCGTGATGGCGCTGCTGGTAGTGAGGACCACGCCGATCAGGCTCAGCGTGTTCTGGCTGAGGTGAAACAGCAGCCTGGCCGAATCTTTGACCGTGTTTTGCGGACTCATACTCCGTTAACCTCTTTTTCCCCTACATATGTTCGTTCGTACAGGCTAAGAGAAGAGCCCCGGCGAAAATCCGTCAGGGCCCATGAGGCGTTACCCGCCATGCGCCCGGCTACTTCGGCGGGCAAACGCTCAATTCGAATGCATTTAACTACTTCAGAGTTGCTAGATATGCAGCGAGATCCTTCACGTTTTCCGGCGAAAGTTTCTTTACGCTAGCGTGCTTCGTCGAAGCGGCAAACGCCGTGGTGATCTCGTCGGCACTCTTGCCCTTGATCGAGGGCGACTTCGTTGCCGGTTTGCCAGCCGCATCCGCGCCATGGCAACCTGCGCACTTTGCCTTGAAGGTTTTTTCCCCGTGGGCAGAGTCCTGGGCGCGCGAATCGAAGGTGATCAAGCAGAGCAATGTGGCGACCGCGATAACTGATAGGATTCCTTTCATTACTTCCTCCTTTGTTTTTTCCTCTTCAAGAGGTGCGAACTGCCACCCCCGTTGCCGTACTAAAACGCGTATCGGACAGAAAGTGTGATGAGGTTGCTATGGAAATTCCGGGGCGCAAGAATATCCTGGTAAGCTGCGGTCAGGTCTTCGTGGTAGCTGTAGTAGTTCCAGAGAGCCTTGCCAGTCCAGTGATTTGCGAATCGCACGTCGAACCCAGCGTAGGGCCCGTACCAACTGGAGTTGAGCGAGCCGTCCACATTCGTGGGAATGGGGTTTTCCGGGGTCAAGTTGAGTTGCGAGCCACTAACGCCAGTCATGCTCGCGCCTCCGTGCAGCGTTAACCTGTGAATTGGAGTCCACGAAAAATCGGCAAATCCAGTGTTGACCTTGCTGGAGTAGGGCGATTGCTCTTGGAATAGTCCGGAGACGCCAGGGCAAGCGGGGAGCCCGGGGAGAGAACCCGTGGCCGTGAAGCAAACCAGCAGCGAGGCGGAGATGTCGTTGTAGTTGTAACCCAGGTCCACACTGACCTTCTGATTCGGGAGAAGCTGCGCGGCAACCCCGTAGCTATTGTTATGCATTGTGTTCTCTATTCCAGGAACATTGTTCTGGCCATACCACAGGCTGATAGTGCCATTGAGGTGCAACTTTTCGGAGGGTTTGTAGTCAGCCTTGAGGCGCACCTGCTGAGATGTCAAAGGACTGATAGCCGTGAAGGTGTGGTTTGCGCTCATGATGTCGCCGTCGATATTGAAACGGAATTTGAGCGAAGGACGAATCCATAGACCGAAAAGCGCATGATTTTCGGTGATGTCGATCTGGCTGGGCGGTGAGAAAGTACCGGGGAACGAGTAAGAGATCGTTCCGTCGGCGTTCAGGGTACACCCTGCGGGCAGATTAGCTTGGCTCAGTGGCAACGCAGGATCCACGAGGTCGCAGTTGCCGCGAGCCACGTTATTGGGGAAATAGATGCCGCTGGTGCTGTTGAAGAAGTTGTCGGAGATTACGCGCGCACGATATTCATAGCCAAAATAAGCGCCGGCGTGAGGCGCGATCTGAACGCGAATCTGGATGATGTTGGAGAGGTCCTGCTGCTTCAAGAAATTGCTGTCCAGGTTCAGGGCAATATCCCCACCAGAGCTTGTGGTGTGGCTGGGGATTGCGTTGGGCACTCCATTCGAAGGAGGAGCGCACGTGGCCGGAAGTGCGGTCGTCGCCGCGAAAACATTGGGTGGCACAAGCATGCTTGGGCTGAAGAACGAGCAATCCGTTGCGGCCAACTGCGCCGGCTCCTTCCAGTTGTGGAAGCGAACCGAATCGACCAGGCTGACGGTGTCGTTGATGTGCCAAGTAACACCAAGGTCGGCGAAAGCGGCCACGTGCCGCCCGCTTATCGGGCCGGTCTCCGCAAAATTGGTCAGTGTCGGTTTGGCACTGAATCCCGCAAAGTTTTGTTGATAACTGTCTACCGTCAGGTCGCCGCCGGTGTAGCTGAAGGTGCCGGCAAAATCCACATTTTTGAAAAAGCTGGATTGAACGGTAACTTTTTCGGTGGGACTATTCAGCCGGGTGCGCCAATGCAGAAGATAGCTCGAAAATGCATTGCAAATGGGATTCACAATTCCACCGGGAGCAAAGGTGTTGCTGCACGGCTGGCTGCTGGTATTCCAGGGAGCGCCTAGATCCACTAAGGGGAAACCAGCTCCGAGAGAGAATTGCTGGTTGTTGTCCACACTGCCCAGGTCGTTCTTGTAATAGCTCCAGACTTGGTCGTAACTGATCGTGGTACGAGGGAGAAAACGGAAATCCACTCCCAGGCGATAGTTCCGGTTGTGGACCGAATAGTCTTGGGTCAAGTATTGGTCGGTACCTTCGTGAGTGGTGCTGAAACCCGGTCCGTACATGGTGTTTTGGTCGTAGCCAAGACGGACCCGAATCTTGGAATCCGGCAAGAACGCCACGCCGTAGTTCTGCATGTTCCTCGCGGTATAAAAGGCTGCCGGACTCGTGCCAATCACTGCAGTGCCGAGCACATTGACGGGTGCCTTGACGATCGGGTTGAAATTCGCCGGCGCATTGGGCATCAACGTTGGGACATTTAGAGGGTTCGAGAGCAGCGAATAGTCCCAGTGATTCTGGTCTTTGCGGAACATGGCATTGAAGTCGTACCACTTGTTCTTCTTGACCCGCAGCTGCGAAACGTTGTTGGGGTCGCCTCCATATCCGAAGTTACTGAAGAAGAGATGGTCGAACAAAGTGCCATGGTGGTCCAGAGAGTTCATATCGGTGCTGAAGTCCAACAACCGAGGCCCCTGCTGCAAATTGACGAAGGTGTTGTAAGTTTGCTGATCACCGATAACATCCGAGAAGCGGTAACCGAATTCCACGGATTGCTTGATGTTGTAGTTGCCCTGGTCGATCCCTTTCTGCTCGTCCACCTGCTGAGCGAACGACGCAGGGACGCAAAAAACCGCGAACATCAGAGCCGGCAGGAGAATAGGCAGCGCGATTGAGGAAGAGTTCCTTTTTGGTGTTTCATCCATTCGTGGATTTCGCATGAACGTTTCCTCCTTTCCTCAGGGTGTGAAAAATACGGGGCTGGTGTTGGAACCATGAATCGCCACATGGCAGAGCGTGCAAGCCTGGTACTTGGTCGATTGGTTGTGGAAGCTGGGCGTGCCTGGGGGCCCCGCGGTTGCCGCCTGGGAATGGCAACTTATACACAAGAGATTCACTTGGTTCAGTTTTAGCATTCTCTGGTTCGTCGAGCCGTGCGGCGAATGGCAGACAGTGCAACCTTCGATCTTGGCTTCGTGCTGGTAGACGAAGGGCCCCTGCTTTTCGGCGTGGCACTTGTAGCAAACCTCGTCGTAACCGTCGGCTCGACGGAGCTGATGAGCTAAAAATCCTCCATGCGCATTGTGGCAGTCGGCGCACTGCACCAGTCCTTCATTGACGCGATGGTGAAATGGCCTGGCGAACTCAGCGCGGACATCCAGATGGCACGCGTAACAGAGTTTCGGCGCGGACTCTTTGAGCAGAAACTCGCTTTCTCTTGCATGGTGCGGGGAGTGGCAATCGATGCAGGAGACTCCGCTTTGCAAATGGGCAGAGCGGCCAAAATTGTTTTGCTCATGGCTGTTGGCGTGACAGTCCAGGCAGCGCGCACTGATCTGCACAGGCGACGCGTCCTTGAAAGTAAAGATCTTGGTCTTGTCCCCGCCCCCATCCACGTGCGCCTTACCGGGGCCATGGCACGCTTCACAGCCCTGCCACTCGGGGCCTGCGTGCGCATCGAGCTTGGCGGCCATGCTCGTCGCAAAATGCGGAGTGTTCTCGAAGCCTTTAGAGATTTCGTCATGGCAGGTCTTGCAGGTCTCCACGCCAACATACTGGGCAGGATCGGTGGGCCGCACGTACTTTGTCTGGCTGGCCCCCTTTGTGTCCTTTGTTGGTTTTTTGTCGCCGGAAAGAGCAAAGGGCGCAGCGGAGACGAAGACCAGCAGGAGCGAAAGACTAACGAAGGAAGGGTATAGCCAATGCCCGGAAGACATACGGCTGCGGAGCAGTAATCCTTTGTCCATAAAGGTCCCTCCGAACGGAGCTTCTGGGCACGATGGTGCGACAGAATCCAAACGATACCCGCGCGGCTTCGCGAATCGCCGGGAGGATAGGCTAGAGATTTCTAAAGCGAACCTGTTAGAACTGCCAGATGTGGGCCGGTCGGCGCAAAAGCTATCTTCCAACCCAAGATCGACCCTGCACTCCAAGAGCGCGGTAGATGGGGCGATCCCTTAACTTAAGGTTGTGAGTGGATCTGAAACAGCCATGGACGCAGACAAAAGCCAAAGTAACGAATTACTGGAAGAGATTCGAACCGACAACACGGAAGGGCCTCGAAAAGGGTCCAGAGTTTCTCGACGCGAATGGTTTCGGAAAGCCGCCGGCGGGTGGGCGAGCCTGGGCTTGGCCAGCCTGGTGGATATGCCCACGTTGCGGGCGAGCACGCAGGAGCTAAAACTTTCCAAAATCAATGAATTTACCACTTCATGCAACTTCTGTTCGTGCGGGTGCGGCATGGTCGCATCTGTTCGCGACGGCAAATTGATCACCATGGAGGGTGACTACGACCACATTGTGAATCGCGGCTCACTCTGCGTGAAGGGCATATCCATGTTCGCGACGCATACCTCACCGAACCGGCTTACAACCCCGCGTTATCGGGCGCCGGGGAGCGACCACTGGGAAGATATCTCATGGGAGAACGCTATCGAGCGGGTCGCGCAGAAGATTCGGAAGACGCGCGACGCGACCTGGATCGCCACGGAGAAGGTCGGCGACAAGGAGGTTCCGGTCAATCGGACGGATGCGATCGGCTTCCTGGGCGGGGCGCAGAACACGAACGAGGAGTGCTACCTCTTCCAGAAGGCGGCCCGGCTGCTTGGTATGCCTTACGTCGAGCATCAGGCCCGACTTTGACACAGCCCCACGGTCCCCGGTCTGGGGGCATCGTTCGGGAGGGGGGCAATGACCAACCACTGGATCGACCTGCAGAACTGCAAGACGATTCTGGTGGAAGGCAGCAACGTCGCTGAGAACCATCCCATGGCCTTCAAGTGGATCAGGAAGGCACAGGAGAACGGGGCGAAGATCATCCACGTCGATCCCCGATTCACTCGGACTTCCGCGGCAGCGGACGTCTACGCGCGCATCCGGCCCGGCACCGACGCGGCGTTCCAGAATGCGATGATCAACCACATCCTCGTCAACAAGCTGTACGACGAGGATTACGTCGTGACCCATACCAACGCCCTTTTCTTGGGCGATGAGGCGTTCGACTTCAAGGACGGCGTTTTCAGCGGATTCGATGCGGAGAACCACAAGTACCGCACGGAAACTTGGGGATATCAGCTCGATGCAAGGGGAAAGCCACGTGTCGCCAAGAGCCTGAATGATCCGCATTGCGTTTTCTCGCGGCTGAAGACCTTCGTCTCACGTTACACGCTGGAGATGGGAGAGCAGATCACCGGCATTCCGGCCAAGCAGATCCAGCAGATCGCGGAGATGATGGCGAAGAACCGGCCGGGATCTATCCTCTATGCGCTGGGGATGACCCAGCACACGACCGGAGTGCAGGGAATCCGGTCGTTCACGATACTGCAGCTCCTGCTCGGTAACATCGGCAAGCCGGGCGGCGGCGTCAACGCGCTGCGCGGCGAGCCGAATGTGCAGGGCGCCTGCGACATGGCGGTGCTCTACAACTACATGCCGGGCTATCTTAACTCTGCATCGAACGGCGAGCCGACCATCCACGACTACGTGCGCAAGAATGGGATCGCCGATAGTCGGTACCTTGTCAACACGCTCAAGGCGTTCTTCGGTGGGGCGGCCACCGCCGAGAACGATTATGCCTATGCATGGCTGCCCAAGCGGAACGCTTCCAAGGACTACGGAACCCTGCCGATGTTCGAGGATGCCCTCGCCGGCAAGCTGAAGCTCCTCTGGATCGTCGGCCAGAATCCCGCAGTCACCGTGCCCAACCTCAGGCTGATATTCGACGCGATGGCGAAGCTCGAGACGCTCGTGGTACAGGAGATCTGGGAGACCGAGACCGCAGCCTTCTGGCGCCGTCCCGGCGTCGACCCGAAATCGATTTCCACCGAGGTGATCCTGCTGCCCGCGGCCTTCTTCATGGAAAAGAACGGTACCATCAGCAACTCGGGTGGCATGGTGCAATGGCGCCACGCCGCCGTGAAGCCTCCGGGGCAAGCCAAACCCGACGGCGAGATTGTGGACCTCGTATTCCGCCGGGTGCGCGATCTGGTCAAGGACTCGGACGAGCCGAGAGACGAGATCATCCAGAAGGCCTTCTGGAACTACACCACGGCCGAGGACGTCCTGCGCGAGATCAACGGGTACGCCCTTCGCGACAACCCGGAGACGGGCCTAAAGAAGGGCGACCTCGTCCGCAAGATCAGCGATCTTCGAGCCGACGGTTCCACGTCGTCCGGCGCGTGGATCTATGCGGGCATTTTTGCGCAGGGTGAGAACCTTTCGAAACGCCGCGACTCGCGAACGGATCCCGGAGGCCTCGGTCTCTATCCTGGTTTCGGGTGGACCTGGCCCAACAACATGCGCATCCTCTATAACCGGGCGTCGTGTGATCGGAACGGCAAGCCTTATCCAGGCTCCAAATCCATCGTCTGGTGGGACAAGCAGGCGAAGCGCTGGACGGGATACGACGTGCCGGACGTCCCCGTCGCGACCGATGGCCCGGACACGCCGAATGGCCAGCGAGCCTTCCACCTAGGCGCGGAGGGCGTCGGGCGCCTGTTCGCGGCGGTTTACGCGGATCCGGACGAGAAGCATCCGGGATATCCGCGCGACGTGGCCTACGTACCTAAGGACGGTCCGCTGCCGGAAATGTACGAGCCCGTCGAGAGCCCGGTGGAAAACATCCTTCACCCACGCGTGAAGAGCAACCCGATGCTCAAGTATCCGCGTGTCGCAACGCATCAGCCCATCGGAACCGTCGACAAGTATCCGTATGTGCTGATGACGTCGACGGTCGCCGAACACTGGTGCGGCGGCTCGACGACTAGGAACATTCCATGGCTCAACGAGCTAGTCCCCGAACCGGTGGTGGAGATACCGGTTGCCCTCGCGCAGAAGCTTGGGGTGAATTCGGGAGACTGGGTGAGGGTCTCGTCGGCGCGCGGTGAGCTCGAGGTCAAAGCCCTCGTCACGCCCCGCATGAAGGAGCTGAAAATCGGTGATCGGCAAGTCACCGTTGTCTGGATGCCGTACAACTGGGGATATCAGGGGTTATCGACTGGCCCGAGCGTCAACCACATCACAATCGACGCCGCGGATCCTGGAGCGGGGACCCAGGAAACCAAGGCGTGCCTCGTCAACGTGATCAGGGCCGGCCGCCCGACCACACGAAGATCCAGTTCCCCGAGGGGGCGCGCATGACAAACGCCGCAGCCGTTGGCCCGATCAGGGCGACGCTTATCGACATCACCAACTGCATCGGATGCCGGGCGTGCCAGGTAGCCTGCAAGCAGTGGAATGAACGCGAGGGCGAGGAGACTGAGCTGGAGGCTGAATTGGGCTTCCAGAACCCGGCGACGCTCAGCGCGAAGACATACACGCTGATCGCGTTCCACGAGATGGAAAACCCGCAAAAGCCGGGCGGCGTGGAATCCGCGTTCGTGATGCAGCGGTGTCTCCACTGTCTGGAGCCAGCCTGCGCCTCCGCTTGCCCGACGACGGCGCTCTACCGGCAGGCCGACGGCCCAGTGACATACGACGTTGACAAGTGCATCGGCTGCCGCTACTGCATGCTGGCGTGTCCATGGGATGTGCCGGCTGCGGAGTGGAATTCTCTCGCCCCGAAGATCTCGAAGTGCACCCACTGCGCTGACCGCGCCGATCAGCCGGTGCCGATCGCGTTCAACGGCAAGTCGCTGTCCAACGACGCGGGCAAGCGATTCATCGAAAGCATCGCGACTCCCGCCTGCGTCAAGGCGTGCCCCGCCGACGCCCTACGCTACGGAACTCGGGACGAAATGCTTGCGCTCGCGCACAAGCGGATCTCCGACCGGCCCGACAAGTACGTCGACCACATCTACGGAGAAAAAGAACTGGGCGGGACGAGCGTGGTGTACCTTTCGGCCGTGCCCTTCGAGAAACTCGGTTTCCCCAAGTATGGGGAGAAGCCCTTTCCGGCCTTCACCAGTACGGCGCTTGGCGCTGTTCCCCCTGCCGTAATGACCGTGGGCGCCCTGCTTGGTGCCACGTACGCCTTCTTCCGGAAGCGGCTCCAGGCGGTGTCAGACGGATCGGCAGCAGCCAAACATTCCGGAGATCACGGCCACGTCGAATTCGAGTCTCTTCCGAACAAGCTGATGACTCCCTTCAACTGGGTGCTCCTCCTGCTCATGGCATTCGGCGGCGCCTCGTTGGTCGCGCGCTTCGCCCTGGGCCTCGGCGGCAGCACTCACTTGTCCAACACATACCCGTGGGGTTTGTGGATCCTCTTTGACCTCGTATGGATCGCGGTGGCCGCGGGCGCGTTCGCCATGGCCGGCGTGATCTATGTGCTCCAGCGAAAAGACCTGTACGGGCTAGGTCGCACAGCCGTCCTAATGGGCCTCTTGAGCTACTCCTTCGTGATGGTCACTCTCCTCGCTGACCTCGGTCTGCCCTGGCACTCCTACCAACTCGCCCTACAGGCTCCGGGCCACTCGGCCATGTTCGAGGTCTCGTGGTGTGTCGGCCTCTACGTCACGATCCTCCTGCTCGAGTTCCTGCCGGTTCCGTTCGAGCGTTGGAGACTCCATCGTGCCGCAGCGGCTTGGCGGCGGTGGAATGGAGTCTATGTGGCGGCGGCCGTGACACTGTTCGTCTATCTGCTTTCGCGCAGCCTAGTCTACGCCTTCGTGACCGCCGTGATCTTCGGCGCACTCGCCTGGATGTTTCGCGCGCGCGACGAAAAACCAGAACCGATCATGCTCGCGATCGCCGCCGTCACGCTATCAACCATGCACCAGAGCTCGCTCGGTTCCCTGTACTTGTTGATGCCAAACATGCTCGCCCCGCAATGGTGGTCTCCCGTGATGCCTGTCTCGTTCTTGTTGTCGTCGATTGCAGCCGGCACCGCGCTTGTGATCCTCATAGACATGTGGATCGCGAAGGGATGGCGTCGACCGCGCGAGATTACGCGGCTCGCCTCGGTCGGACAGATCGCATTCTGGTCGCTTCTCGCCTACATCGTGTTTCACCTCGGAGACATGGCGATTCGCAACCAATTCTCAGGCGCCTTTGCAGGAAGGCTCGGCCTGGCCTTCGCGGCCGAGATCGTCCTTGGCGGCGTGATTCCGCTCATCTTGCTGGCCCGCAGGTCGTTTCGGCAACGTCCCGGCGTGCTCTTCGTCGCGGCCTTACTCACGGTACTCGGCGTGACTTACAACCGGATGAACGTCGTCCTCTTCGCGATGACTTTTCGAGGCCGAATGCCCTGGCGCGCAGCGGAGAGTTATGCGCCGTCAGTCGTCGAGTGGGGGATTTCGATCGGCTTGATCGCCGCGACTATCTTCCTTTTCGGACTCGGCGCACGACTCATGCCAGTCCTTCCAAGGGAAGAGGCTTGAGAAGGATGGGGATATCCATTCCATGACCCTAGATATCTGGCTGGAGAGCCATCCGTACCTGCAAGCAGTCGCTGACTTTCACGCTCAAGTTGCGATGGCTGCAGCCAGCATCCCAAGTGGTAGCGCGCAGATTCCGAACTGGGATAGCTACCGGGGTGATTATCAGGCGGGCATCCCTCTCCTGCACAGCGCCCGCGCGGCGATCGATTTCGAGCCCGCTGAGGCGATTCTGGTATCGCTCGTCGAGAGGATGGCTTCAATCCTATTGCCAGAAAAATTGGCCTTGGAGTGTCGAGATTCGGACGATCAATTGCGCAGCGAGCGGAATGCGCCGGGCCGAGCGGTCGCTTGGTTACTCGGCGGCGAGGCTTTCGAACCAGCCCACCCAGGTCTCCTCCGCTACCTCGGTTGGACTGCGTTCGCCAAATATCTGCGCCCACTGGGGGATGCTTTCGGAACCTGGCGCGAGGAAGAGCAATGGCTCCGCAGTTACTGTCCCACTTGCGGTACGCTGCCCGCAATGGCGCAGCTGGTTGGAACCGATCCCGGCCGATTGCGTCTCCTTTCTTGCGGCTGTTGCCGCACGCGTTGGCAATTCCTGCGAATTGGGTGCCCGTTTTGCGAAAGGACAGACGATCATCGGCTTTCCGCCCTGGCGATCGAGGGAGAGAATTATCTTCGCATCGACTACTGCCAGTCTTGCCGCGCCTATCTCAAAACCTATAACGGAGAGGGAAGCGAGCCCCTCTTTCTGGCGGATTGGAGTTCGCTTCACCTCGACATTATCGCCCGTGATCGTGGACTGAAACGGTTAGCTAATTCACTCTACGAACTGTGACCAGGCCCAGCTTCGATCTTGTAACGGACGGGTGACAGAAGCTAAGAAAGGAAATCCAGTTGTAGTGTAGAAATGCTGTGCGCTGAATACTTTCCCTCGCTTCGCAGTCCACATAGAAGTCCGCCCCGACAATGGCTTGAATCGTCATCTGCCTGGACGGCGAGGAAGCCCGCATTCGGCGATCCACACTGTTGGGGTCGAGAGACGAGTTTCCCACGAAGCGATTAGCGGAACGACAATTGGAAGTGCTTTTGGCCCCGATCAATTCGCTAACCTATCGTCCGGGCCGGGTCGCAACCGTTGCAGAATTCGCCGAACGATGGAAACAGGAAGTTCTTTCGAAACGAAAAGCTTCGACCATCCATGCGGCGGAGTCACACCTGAGGAATTAAATCCTGCCCATTCTCGGCAAGACGCGACTGAATGAGTTGGGATTGGAGGCTCAACAGATCTTCGTCAACCAGCTCTCGGGAACTGTTTCACGGAAGATTCTGCAGAACGTTGTCGGCACACTCTCTTCTATGCTCAAAACCGCACAATACTGGGGTTACATCTGCGAAGGCATCAGTTTTACAAAGTTGGTGCTTCAGGAGAGGGCCATTACCAGACCATCCAAGTTCTTCGCAGCCGAGCCGGTACGTGCCATTCTGGCAATATCGCAAGGCTGGCACCACGTGATGCTTGCGATTGCTGCCATGACAGGTCTACGGATCGGCGAAACTCTAGCGCTGAAAGTCAGCGATTTCGACTTCGAACGGAAACTGCTCACCGTGCATCGCTCCGTCTGGCGCGGGAAACTGAGCATCCCAAAAACCCCAACCAGCCAAGCGGTCCTCCCTTTGCCCGATACGTTGGTGCGGATCGTTCGCGAGCACTTCGCGACACTGAAAAGCGAATGGCTGTTCCTGAACATATATGGCGGCTTCCTGACTTCGGCAAATGTTGCGTAACACGTGCTGTCGCCGATCCTCGATGGTCTTGGTCTTCCGCGCTGTGGGTTCCATGCATTCCGGCATACCCATCCGACGCTGCTTCTCTACAACGGAACAGCGGAGCAACGCCACAGGAGGCACAAACGCAGCTCCGGCATGCAGACCCACGCGTCACGATTGGTGTATACAGCCATGTCCAGGTGGAATCACGGCGGGCGGTCGTCGAGAAGGTCGAGTCGGTTCCGGACCTGGATGGACCTAACCGAATCACCGTGAGTCAGTTAAACCAGTAATTTGCGGGCATCCGCAGGTGGGTTCGAATCCCACTTTCGCCGCAATTTTTTTGCGGCTCGTTTGCGGAATCGATGCCCTTTTCGCTCGGTTACGCATCCAAATAATGTGGTTGTTGATTGCCACAGGAGTTCCAGTCACAATCAGGATTCCCCCGCCTCTGCCCATGAGGGCCTATGTTCTTTCACACCATCGATCAAGTCCGGCGCTTTTTTAAAATTCTCGGAGGGTTTACGCTTCTGGGGCTGGGAGCGGTTATGCTGGTCACACCCGGGCCCGGCTGGCTGGTCATTTTTCTCGGCCTGACACTGCTGGCCGCAGAGTTTGTGTGGGCACGGCGATTGATGGACCGGATGAAAGAGCAGGGCACGCGATTGAAGGATTCGGTTTTAGGTCCACGCAAAACGAATCCGGCTGATTCGGCGTGATTCGTGGATTTCCTGAGGACAACTTCGAATGATAAGCGAATGGAAGGGTAAGTGGGCGCTGATTACCGGCGCGAGCGCGGGGATTGGTGTGGCTCTCGCGGATGAGCTTGCCGCGGGAGGAACGAACCTGGTGCTGACCGCGCGGCGGTTGGACCGCCTGCAAGCAGTTGCGGACGGCTTGCAAAAAAAATATGGCATCCAGACGCAGGTGGTTGCGGCGGACCTGGCCAAACGCGAGGCGCCGCAGGAAATCTACGCGTTCGCGAAAGAAAAAGGATTGCGCATTGACCTGCTGATCAACAACGCGGGATTCGGGCAATACGGCGAATTGCCCGAGGTGGAAACGCAGCGATTGCTGGACATGGTGGAAGTAAACTGCACTTCCGTCGTGCACCTGACGAGGCTATTCATACCGGACATGGTCGCGCGCCACAGCGGGGACATTTTGATTCTTGCGTCGACAGCCGCGTTTCAGGCGGTACCGTATATTTCCACTTACGCAGCGACGAAGGCCTTCGACCTTTTCTTTGCCGAAGGCTTGGCGGAAGAGATGAAGCCGCACGGGATTCGCGTGTGCGCGTTGTGCCCCGGCTCGACGGAGTCGGAATTTCATGCGGTGGCCGGGCAGGAATCGTTCACCGCAAAGAATCAGGAGCCAGCGGAAAAAGTGGCGCGGACCGGGTTGCAGGCATTAGCCGCCGGGAAGAGCTACGTGATTTCCGGCTTGGGCAATTATTTGGGCGCGCACTCGCAGCGCTTGGTACCGCGTCGGCTGGTGACGCGCGTAGCGGCGAACATGTTTCGCCCTGGGAAGAAAGCGCGCTGACCCGTGCCTGCGCGGGGCCGATGCCTGCGGCCCGGGCACTCACTGTACACTCATCGCAACTCTAACCCTTTGAACGGGTTTGATTTAAAGTGGACCCCGCGGCACCCGCCTGCCGCGCCATAGAACCTCCGCCTGCCCGGGAACTTTCCCTCAACCGGCTGGGAATAGTTAGAGAAGGCAGGCGTCACATCAGGAGAAACGTACATCGAGGCACACGAAAGAGACGACGTCCTGCTGAAACGCTCGGCCCGTGGCGATGAAGATGCCTTCACGCAACTTTACCGCCGCAACCAGGCGCAGATCTATAGATTCGCGCTGCGCATGACAGGCCAGGACTGGGCAGCGGAAGAGATTGTGCAGGACGTGTTCATGACATTAGTGCGCGATCCAAAAAAATACGACGCCGCGCGTGGCCCGCTGGGAGCGTTTCTTTACGGCATCGCCCGCAATCGGGTGATGAAGCATCTGGAGCGGCAGCCGCGCGAATTCTCTCTTGAAGTGAAGAACAGCGAGGGAGAGCAGCAGCTGATGGATGTGCCGGATGATCGAACTCCGGCGCACTGGGCGGAAATTCGCGAACGGCGCGAGCGGGTGCGCTCGGCGGTTCAGTCCTTGCCGCTGGAGTTCCGGGAAACCGTGGTCCTTTGCGAACTGGAAGAGTTGAGTTACGAGGAGGCGGCGCAGGCGCTGGATTGCCCGATCGGCACAGTGCGTTCCAGGCTGCATCGGGGACGCGCGCTGCTACTGGCAAAACTCGAAATGCTGCGAGAAGCGCCGAAGCGGGCGAATGTTGGACGGTAGAGATATTTGGGAGAAGTTAAAGATGAATTGCGAAGAATTTGCCATCGCGGGGCTGGATCGAGGGTTGGACGCCGGCGGAGTCGAATCCGCGGCCGCGCGTGAACACATGCGGAGCTGCCCGCACTGCGCGGCCCTCTATGAAAGTTCGCTGGCGTTGAGCGCGGACCTTCGGGAGTTGGGACAGTTGACTTCGAGTGCGACCGCGCCCGCTCGCGTAGAGATGCGGCTGAGGCAGGAGTTTCGGACGCGACACACCACGGAGAAAAGCCACGGCAGAGCGGTTGTAGCTAGCTGGCTGCTCGCCGCTGCGGCGCTTGCGATTGTCGCGACATCGCTGGTGCTCTGGCAGAGGCATGGGAACGTGAATACCGCGCAAGCCCAAAAGACATCGGTTACGCCAGCGGCCGTTCACGCTGTCGCCACCGGGCCCGAACTCGGTGGCACATTGATTGCCGCAAATGACGGCGAAGAGTTTGCGTTGATCCCCGGCGCTATCCCGGGAATGTGGGACGACACCACGATTGTGCGTGTCCAGATGGAGCGCGGTTCGCTGGGCGCGCTGGGATTGTCTGTGAATGAAGAGCACGCAACTGACGTCGTGCAAGTAGATTTGCTGCTTGGCACCGATGGGCAGCCGCAGGCCTATCGCCTGGCGGAATCGAGCAACTGAGTTTCACGCGGCGCGATTGCCGCGTTCGGAAGAGAAGCAACAGGAGAGAAGTAGAGGAGAAATTGGGATGAACAAAAAATGGATTTTATCGGTTTTTACTGCGGCTATGTTGAGCAACTCCGCAGCTCTTGGCGCGCAGGAACCGCCGCCGGGTCCGCCTCCGCACGATGAGCTGATGCCCGGTGGCCCGATCGGCGCGCGCATGAAGATCCTGGGCTTCGAGGAGATGCATCCCGGAAAAGTCGTTGCCGGTGCGCCATACACCGCTGTCGGCATTACCGAAACCACGCAAGCCCTCGCCGACGGCACCACCATCAACCGCAAAGTTCAAACCGAAATTTTTCGCGACGGCCAGGGGCGCGTCCGCCGAGAGACCTCGCTTGCCGTCATCGGACCGCTGGTTGCCAGCGGAAAATCCAACTCGTTCGTGATGATTCACGATCCGGTCGCCGGCACCGCATTTATTCTTCATCCCGAAACTAAAGTCGCGGATCAACTCCCCGCGCCTCGCCATGGCAGGAAAGGGACCGGCGCTCTGCGGGAAGGGTTTGAAGGTCACGTCCAGCAGGAAATCGCCAATGGCAGTTTGAAGAAGGAAGACCTCGGCACGCAGTCGATCAATGGAATTCCCGCGCAGGGAACCCGCTACACGCGCACCATTGCCGCCGGACAAATCGGCAACGACAAGCCGATCGCTGTGGTGAACGAGAGTTGGTACTCGGCGGATCTACAGGTGGTGGTAAAGAGCACGCGGACCGACCCGCGCTTCGGCACAACCACGTACACCTTGACGAACATTCAGCGGCAGGAACCCGCGGCCACGCTCTTTGCCGTGCCGTCGGATTATACGGTCCGCCAAGGGCACGCGCATGGCAAAGGCAACATGAGGTATGGCCCGGCCGGACAGGCCCCCGAGGCTGTTCCTCCGCCTCCGCCAGGCCAATAGTCCGCGGGCAACGATCTTCTCTCCTGAAGACGGCACGCCCTCGCTGCAGCTACCCCCATTGCTGCAGTGGGGGCGAAGTCGTTTTTAGGGGAGCGAACTGAGGAGTTGGGCTTATGGTTGAGAAACGCGTTAAGATTGGCATCATGGACGAGAAAGACCTCGCCGAACAACTGATTCGGGAAGGATATTGCCACCTGTACGTATGGGAAGACGGCCCCGACGTGGAATATCGCGAGCACCAGCACCGTGCGGAATCGGCGCACATCATTTTAAAAGGCGAGATGAGCATGACCATGAACGGCGAGACGAAGACTTACCATACCGGGGACCGGTGCGATCTGCCCGCCGGGATCATGCACTCGGCACGAACTGGGCCGCAGGGCTGCCGCTATTTGATCGGCGAACGCTGAGCCGAATCGAGACTCATGCAGGGGTCTTCAAAACCGCTCTGTCCACCAGTTCGATAACATGCACAACTTCTTGCCCGTATTGTGAATTTTTGCGCCGGCGCGCAATTGCAACAGCCAATTCGCGCGGCGCGCTGGCAATGCCGCTCTCGAAGAGAGTGTTGCTGTGTTAGTGTAGGAGGGCCAAATTTCAAGAGGACGTGCATGGCCAGACCGAAAGTGTTCGCGACCCACCAATTATTTGATGAAGCCCGACAAATCCTGGACGGCGCCTGCGATGTGGAATATTGGACGAATGAAGAGCGCCCGCCGCGCGAGGAAGTGTTGCGCCGCGTGAAGGACAAGGAAGGCCTGGTCTGCCTGCTCACCGAAAAAGTGAACGACGACCTGCTTCGCGCCGCGGCAAAATTGCGCATCGCCGCGAACGTGGCCGTTGGCTACGACAACATTGACGTGGACGCCTGCACGAAACGCGGCGTCGTGGCCACCAACACGCCGGGTGTGCTGGACGAAACCACCGCCGATTTCGCGTGGACATTGATGATGGCGGTGGCGCGACGGCTTTCCGAGGGCGAGCAACTCGCCCGCTCCGGCAACTGGAAGGGTTGGAACCTGGATCAATTATGCGGCGCCGACATCTGGGGAAAGACCCTGGGCCTGGTGGGCTTTGGCCGCATCGGCCGCGCCGTCGCGCGCCGCGCTCTCGGATTTCACATGAAAGTGATTTATACGGACGCGGTGAAAGCGCCGGCGGAGCTTGAGAACTCGCTGAACGCGAAATTTCGTGACATGAATACGCTGCTCGCCGAATCCGATTTCATCAGCCTGCACGTTCCGTTGATCCCGGAGACGCGCGGGCTGTTCGATTCGCCGAAATTTTACCGCATGAAGCCGACCGCCTTTCTGATCAACACCTCGCGTGGCCCGGTGGTGGAAGAAGCCGCGCTGGTTGCTGCTCTGGATGCCAAGAAAATCGCCGGCGCCGCGCTGGATGTTTTCGAAAACGAGCCGTTCATTCATCCGGGGCTCAAGCGCTCCAACGTTGTGCTGGCCCCGCACCTGGCGTCGGCGTCGCTCGAAACGCGTACGAGAATGGCCGTGATGGCGGCGGAAAACGTCGTTGCCCTGTTCAAGGGGCAGATGCCGCCGAACATGTTGAATCCCGCGGTCCTCAAGAAATCCTGAGCCTTCGAATGCCGCTTCCATGAAGCACGGAAAGCAACTCGCGCGTGACATTTATCTGGACACACTGGCCGCACTGGATATTCCAGGCGTGATGGAACAGAAGCTGTCGCTGGCGGGTTCCGTTCTGTCGCTCGAAGCCGCGGCGATTGACCTCTCGGCTTTTTCGTCGGTGTATGTCGTAGCGGTGGGAAAAGCGGCGCACGCGATGGCGGCCGGCCTGCGGGCCTTGCTTCCGGACACTTACCAATTCAAGGGAGTTGTGGCGGCTCCCACGAAACCGGCAATGCCCATTCCGGGTCTGCAATATTTTGTTGCGGGCCATCCGAATCCAAATGCGGACAGTTGGCGCGCGGCTGAGGCGATCCTCCCGCTCCTGCGCGGAGCCGACGAACGCAGCGTGGTTTTCTTTCTTCTTTCTGGCGGCGGCTCCGCTCTCACCGAACTTCCCATCGTTCCTGGAATGCGACTGGAAGATCTGCAATCGGCGAATGACGCGTTGGTTACCTGCGGCGCGCCCATCGAAGCGATGAACACTGTGCGGCGCCATCTCTCCGCCGTGAAGGGCGGACGCCTGGCGCTGGCCGCCCCGCGCGCGACGAAAGTGACGCTTGCGGTCACGGACGTGCCCGCCGGCAAGGAGCATGCTCTCGCTTCCGGCCCCACGGTCCCCGATCCCTCCACCATCGCAGATACGAACCGCATCCTCGATCAGTACGGTCTCCGAAAAAAATTTCCCGAAGTCCTGTCCCGCTGGCTCGACGAAGGGAAAATGCCGGAAACCCCGAAGCCCGGCGATTCGGCGTTCCACAATGCGCATTTTCAGTTGCTCCTCGGCACGCACGATCTTTTCCATGCATCGCATCATGCCTCCGAAGCGCGCGGCTACGTCACATGCTGCGACAATTCCACCGACGATTGGCCCGTGGAGAAAGCCGCTGAGGCATTGCTGGGAAAATTGGATGAGTGGAGAGGCGAAAATCCATGCGAGCGTGTGGCGCTGATCGCGGATGGAGAATTGAGTTCGCCCGTTATCGGAAACGGTCTCGGCGGCAGAAATTCTGCGTTCGTTCTTTCTTGCGTCGAAAAAATTGCCGGAAGCAAAATCACGGTGCTCAGCGCCGGCACGGACGGAATGGACGGCAACAGCCCTGCTGCGGGAGCGGTGGCCGATGGCCAAACCCTCGCCCGGGCCAAAGCGCTGGGCCTCGATCCCGCTGCGGCGTTCCGTCAAAGCGACGCTTACAATTTTTTCGAAAAGCTTGGCGACGCAGTGCTCACCGGCCCCACCGGCAATAACCTGCGCGATCTCCGCATACTTCTCGCCGAGCCGTAGTCTGCCGCTACGTCTAGCGTCGAAAAACGCGATTACACCGCTCCACTGAACCCGGACGTTGTCATCCTGAGGGACGCGCCGCTTGCGTCCCGATCGGAATCGGGGTTTCAGGATGACACCGCTCGTTGCGTTTAGTGAAAGTTGAATGCTAACTGTAATAGATCTAAGCGATCACGCTATTGCTTCGGCGCAGGCGGCAGCCGTTTTTCGATTTCCTTCAGGCGTTCGTTCATTTCCAGCACCAGTTGCTCCAGGTGCATCATCCGTTCATCCTGGCCCGTCTTTTCGCTGCTCTTCGCGTCTTCCTTCATCATGCCATGGGGGCCGCCCTTCGCCAGCGGATTCTTCAGCCGTTCGATCTGTTCCTTGATTGCCGGCTCCATCCCGATGCTCAGGTTTTTGCTTTGCAGAGTGGTTTCGAGGGCCGGAATCGCGGAGGCGTCGCCGCGACCGCCCAGCGCGTAAATTGCGGTCCGGCGAATTGGGAAATGTGAATCCTGCAGGTAACCCGTGATCACCTGGGTGAGTTCCTTGTTGTCCTTTTGCAAGCGCGCCAGGCTGCCGATGGCCGCTTCACGGGAATCCATTTCCTTCCCGGGCGCCGCCCATTCCTTCAGCAAGGGCACCGCTTTGTCGTCGCCAAGCGAGCCCAGTCCGCTGAGAGCAGCATGTTGCAAAAAGTTCTCCGGCGAATCCGAGTTCAACGCCGCCACCAGCGTTTCATAGGCGCCCGCGCCCTTGATGCGGCCTATCGCGCGCAGAGCCGCTCCCCGCGCACGATAGGAGGAATCCTCTCGCGCCACGGTTTGCAACCGCGCCACAACCGCGGCATCGTCTTTGAAATTTTCCAGCGCCAGCACAATGTTGCCGCGCACCCATGCTTCCTTTACCGAATCCAGAGCCGCGAGCAACTGCTTCGACGCCGCCGTGCCACCCAGTTCGCCGAGTGAACTCGCGGCCGTCCGGCGCACGCCGCTGCTCTTGTCGTTGCGCAATGCCTCGCCCAGCGCCGCGGCCGCTTCCTCATCGCCCTTGAGTTTTCCAAGAGCCTCTGCGGCATCGGCACGGTCCGCCACTTCGCCGGCATTCTTCAACTGGTAGAGCAGCTCCTTCTTCTCCTTCTTGAATTGCGCGGATTTCAGGATCTGCGTCCCCTTGTCGAAAAGCACCATCAGCGGCGCGGAATCTGCCGGGAAGGTAAACTCCTCCGACTCCTGCGTCACGTGGATCGGATAAAGCTTTGGCCCGCTCGCCGTGGTGATTTCCACATCCACTGGAACATGAAACAGCCCTACATGCCCTTCGCGCTTTTGTGTCTGTTTCACGGTCAGCGCCACCTGCTTCTTCGCCGCGTCGTAGACGTAGCTCAGCTCAAAGGTCGGCGCGCCCGCTCCGTAAATCCATTGTTGGAAAAACGCATCCACATTGGTGTGCGTTGCTTCCTCGATCGCCTTAGTCAGGTCCGAGGTCATCACGTTCTTCCCGCGATTCACTTCCAGGTAGTGCTTCAGCCCGCCGTAAAACGCATCTTCGCCAAGCTGCCGCCGCAACATATACAGCACCCAGCCACCTTTGCCGTACGCATTGCCGTCAAACTCTTCGGATTCCTCAAAGTTGTAGCGCACGATCGGCTTGTCAAAGAGCGACCGCAACGCAAACCACTCCCGCGCGCCTTGCCAGCGGTCATAATCGGCAACGTCTTTTCCAAAATGTGATTCTGCCCACACCGTTTCCATGAAGGTGGCGAACCCTTCGTTCAACCAGATATCGCCCCAATCCTTGGTGGTCACCAGGTCGCCGAACCACTGATGCCCCAGTTCGTGGGAAATCAGGGGATCCTGGTTCTCTTCGTATTCCGGCACCAGCTTGGGATGGCGCAGCGAATCGGCGGTGTTGGTGGTGGCGCTGGAGTTTTCCATACCGCCCGCGACGAATTCATCCACCATCGCCTGCGAATATTTTTCCCAGGGATAGTCCACGCCCAGCTTTTTGCTGAACAGCTCGATCATCGCCGGCGTCCGGCTGTAGCTCGGATTCAGGCGGTCGCCGCGATCCTTCGGCGCGTAGTATGTCACCGGAATATTTCGCCAGGAGTCCTTCACCTCCACAAATTCGCCCGCTACCACGGTGATTAAATAGGTTGAGCTCGGCTGCGACTCGCGCCAGGTCCAGGTCTTCATGCCGTCGCTTGCGTCGGTCACGCTAATCAGCTTGCCGTTCGATACGGTCAGCCAGCTTGCGGGGACGGTCAGAATCGTCTCGGTCGTCAGCCGATCATTCGGGTAGTCATACGTCGGAAGGTAGTAGCGCGTGTCCTCGGATTCTCCCTGCGTCCAGATTTCCAACGGGCGGTTGGGGTAATCCTTGTCAGGCAGGATGAAATAGAGGCCTTTGCCCGGAATCCCCTGATACTTGATCTCGACGTCGTATCTCGCGCCGGCTTTCGCGCCCTTTGGGAGCGTTACCACCAGCTTTTTATCGGTGGTCGAGAATTTCACGCTGCTCCTGTTAATCCGCACGTTCTCAATCTGCAATCCGACCGAATCGAACCAGACCGTTTCCAGGCCGTCGCGCAAAAGAGTCAGCGAATGGGTGACATCACCCATCACTTTTTTCTGTTGGGGTTCGAAGCGCAAGGCAATCTTCGAGTGCTGCAAATCGTAGTCCCTGCTGCGCGCATAGGGTTCGTCCGCTCGCAGCGTTGCAGCGCCGCTCAATAGCCACAACGCACACAGAATCGCGCCCGCAAAATAAACTTTCCACCCGTTCCCGAAATTCCGCTTGATCATTCCGCTCGCTCCTTAAGCCTTCCTATGAATTCAACAAATCCAGTTGAAGAATCTTGTGGCCCGCGTGCTCCAGCGTTTCCACCGCGATAGGGATTTCCTCCTGCTGTACCAACAGGTAGTCCGTGTCATAAGTCGAAATCACAAAAATTCCCACGCCCACGCGCGCCAGCGGATTCGCCAGCGCCGCAACCACGCCGGTTTCCTCGAATGCGAACGGTCCGTGCACCTTCAGCATTCGCCAGCCGCGCGAAGCGTCTAACCCGGCCGGAACGCTTGCTTCCGCGCTCACCACCGAAAGTTCGTCGAGTGTCCGCGTCACCGAGAAGAATGCCGAGCCGGTTGCCCAAGCAGGGATTTCCGCGTCGCAGGGAAATTTCGCGATCGCGTACAGTCCCTCCATCACAGAAAGTGTCAGGGTGCGATTTGCGGGCGGCATGCGGCTCTAGAGAAGGCTCCTCGTAGTGCCGCCGTCGATGGCCAGCGACACTCCGTTCACGTAGCCCGCTTTTTCGGAAGCAAGGAAAGTCACCACCGACGCGAACTCCTCGGGCGTACCCAGGCGACCCGCGGGAATCAGCTTCTTCCATCCGGCAAATACTTCTTCCGGTGTGGAGCCAGTGCGTCCGGCCATCATTCCCGCCAGATCGTCCAGACGGTCGGTGCGCGTATAACCAGGGCAGACGTTGTTCACGGTGATTCCATGCGCGCCGTATTCGTTCGCCAGGGTGCGCACCAGCCCGGTGACTCCGGCGCGAAGCGAGTTCGAAAGCAGCAGCCCTTCCACCGGCTGCTTCACCGAATACGAGGTGATCGTCAGGAACCGGCCCCACTTATTTTTCTGCATCCGCGGCAGCGTCTCCTGGGCGAAATAAACAGCGCTCATCAACAACTGATCCGTCCAAACCCGCCAGTCTTCAACTGTCGTTGCGCTAAAGAGCTTAGACGGAGGCCCGCCGGTGTTGGTGACACAAATGTCCACCCGTCCAAATCGCTTTTCGACATCGGCCACAAAATTTGAGACTTCCGCAGCCTTTCCGACATCCAACGCCTGCCAAAAAACATCTCGTCCTGCCTCAGCCTGGATCCGCGAAGCTGCTGCCTGCAAATCCGCCGCGGTGCGCGCACAGATCGCCAACTCGGCGCCTTCCCGCGCCAATGCCTCAGCCACGGCCCGCCCCAGCCCTTTGCTCGCCGCAGCCACGATCGCCACTCGTCCGCGTAGCCCCAGGTCCATTCCGGCCTCCAAGCCCAAACTTCAATCCTCTCGTGAACGGCAGAGACCCGTCAAATGGACCCTATTCGCTTAGACGCACCCTGGAATGACGAAAGTTGTGAAATAATTCCTTTCGGTGGCCCACTAGTTTCTTACCAGCTGTAGACATTCGTCTAACTAAGGCCGAGGTTCCCATGAATGTAACCGACTTTCGGAGAATCGCGCTCAGCCTTCCGGGCGCCGAGGAAAGTTCGCACATGGGCCAGCCGGACTTTCGCGTGGACGGCAGAATCTTCGCAACTCTGGCTTCCGCAAAGAAAGGCTTCGGCAACCTGATGCTCACGCTGGAACAGCAAACCGCTTTCGTCGAGGAGATGCCCAAAGTATTTCTGGCCATTCCAGGCGGTTGGGGGCGCATGGGTATGACCCACATTCGGCTGGCCGAAGCGAGCGAAGACGTCCTTTACGGCGCCTTGCACAGCGCGTGGAAACTGCGCGTGGAGAAAAACTCCAAGGTGGGCAGAGAGAAACGCACGCCTAAAGACGTCCCGGGGCCGCCAAAACGGAAGAGCAGAAAACGCTGATCTCCTTAAGAGCTGGGCGACCTTTGTCGGAAGATTTGCGCTGCGGGGGCGCGGCGCACTAAGATGCGGGGTAAAACCAGTCTCGCTCCTCAATCGTTTCCACGGGAGGTACGCATGCTTCGCCTTCGAATCCTGAGCACCGTGTTCCTTGCAGCCTTGTTGGCAGCACTTCCTTTGCGCGCACAAATCGGAAAAACCATCATCGTTTCGGCCGGCTCCGAAGTGGATCACCAACTCAACGACATCAATGCCGCGACCGATCCCGCGGCAAAACTCAAATTGATTGACGCCTTCTCTGCCGCTCACTCGGAGGGCGACTTGCAAGTCCTCGCCGACGAGCAGTACGTGAACTTCTACCTCAACGCCAAGCAGTACGACAAAGTGTTCGAATATGGCGACAAACTTTTTGCCGTCGACCCGGACAATTTCACGAATGCCGTCAACATGGTCCGCGCGGCCAATGAAAAGGGCGACACCGACCGCCTTTTCGCCGCGGGCGAAAAAGCCTCGGGAATCCTTCAGCGGTTCAAGGCGCAACCTCCGCCGGCCGGCACCACTCCTGATGTCTGGAAAGTCGAGCAGCAGCAGAAGCTCGAATCCGTGAAGGACAATCGAGACTACATCGAGCAATCGCTGATGAGCGCCGCCTACCAGCAGAAGGACGCCACAAAAAAAGCCGCGCTTCTGGTGCGCTTTGCAAATCTGTTTCCCGATTCGCCGAACGCCGGGCAAGCCCTGGGCGCGGCGGCCGTCACTTATCAGCAGGCGCAGAATCGCCCGAAGATGCTTGAAACCGCGAACACCGCGCTGACGAAAGACCCGGACAATCTCGGCATCCTGCTGCTGCTCGCCGACGACTACAGCGAAAAGGGTGAGCAATTGGACAAAGCGGAAGCGTACGCGAAGAAAGCCGCTGCGCTTTGCGACACTGCGAAAAAACCCGAGGGTGTGGCCGACGCGGACTGGCAAAAGCAGATCAATCTGCAAAAAGGACTGGCCCTCAGCGCGCTCGGCCAGATCGATCTGCAGAAAAAACTGAATCCCGCGGCGGTGGAGAGCCTGACAAAGGCCGCTCCGCTCCTGAAATCGAACGCCGCTGTTTACGCGCGCAATCAGTACCGCCTCGGATTTGCCTATCTGAATCTCAAGAACGCCGCTGGGGCCAAGCAGGCCTTCACCGATGCCGCCTCCGTGGACAGCCCTTATAAAGGCCCGGCACAAGACAAGCTCAAAGGCATCGCCGCCGCAAAAGCCCCGGCCAAGAAGGGCTCTTAACCCCAGGAAATCCAAAGGGAAAGGCGAAGGAGCTGGTGAAACCTTTTCGCGCGTTTATACTCTAACTGGGAGCTAAATTATTATCGCAGGCGGCCAGCCTTTCCCGGCTGGGGCACGCAAGGGGGAATCATATGCAGGAAATCGCTACGTTTGGCGCGGGATGCTTCTGGGGCATCGAAGCCGCGTTTCGCCGCGTCCCGGGCGTTTTGGACGCCGCGGTCGGCTACAGCGGCGGTCGCACGGAAAATCCCAGCTACCAGGATGTTTGTACGGACACGACCGGCCACGCCGAAGTAGTGCAGGTCACATTCGATCCGGAAAAACTCAGCTACGATCAACTGCTCAATGTTTTCTGGACCATCCACGACCCGACGCAGGTGAATCGCCAGGGGCCCGATTACGGTAAGCAGTACCGCACCGCGATCTTCTTTCACTCGCCGGAGCAGGAAGCCGCGGCGAAAAAGTCCAAGCAGTCGCTTGAAGCGAGCGGCAAACTGCGCCGGCCAGTGGCCACGGAGATCACGCCGGCCGGCACATTCTGGCGCGCCGAAGAATACCATCAGCGCTACCTCGAAAAGCGTGGCGCCACCAGCTGCCACATCTGAGCCTTATTAACTGGTAGGGGCCGGGCTCGCCCGGCCCTCCTGTCCCTAATTTCCTTCGCTCAAAATCTTCTGGTACGCAGGGACCGTCAGAAACTCCACGAACTGCGGCGAGCGAATCAAATCGCGCATCAACTGCGCCGATTTTTCGTAAGCCGCAAGCCGCACCGAGTCGCCAGCCTGTTTCGTTTTCGCAAGCTCCTCGTCAATGATGCGGTCGCAAAACGCCACTTCGATTTTGCGGCCGTCCTGCAGATGCGCGTTCTGGTGGATCCACTGCCAGAGCTGCGCGCGGCTGATTTCCGCCGTCGCCGCGTCTTCCATCAAATTGAACAGCGGAACGCAGCCAGTGCCGCGCAGCCACGCCTCCAGATAACCGAGACCAACGGCGATGTTTTGCCGCAGACCCGCTTCCGTAATCTGGCCCTTTGGCACTTCCAGCAAATCCGCCGCGGTCGCCGTGAAATCGGCAAGCTTCTTGTCGATCTGGTTCGGTCCCGGCATCAGCCGGTCGAATATTTCATTGGCCACGCCCACCAGTCCAGGATGCGCCACCCACGTTCCGTCGTTGCCGTCGCCGGCTTCACGTTCCTTGTCGGCGCGCACCTGCGCGATGGCTTTTTCATTTGCCGCCGGATCGTTTTTAATCGGAATGAAGGCGGCCATGCCTCCCATGGCGTGAATATTCCGCCGGTGGCAAATTTTGATCAGCAATTTGCTGTACGAGCGCAGGAAATGGGTCGTCATGGTAACCTGCCCGCGATCCGGCATCACCGTTTTGGGATCGTGGGAAAATTTCTTGATGAAGCTGAAGATATAGTCCCAGCGGCCGCAATTGAGGCCGGATGAATGCTCGCGCAGTTCGTAGAGAATCTCATCCATCTCGAACGCGGCCAGGATGGTTTCAATCAGCACGGTGGCGCGAATGCTGCCGCGCTTTACGCCCAGCGCGTCCTGCGAGTGCAGAAAAATGTCGTTCCATAGGCGCGCTTCCAGGTGGCTTTCGATTTTCGGCAGGTAGAAGTACGGACCCGTTCCGCGCGCCAGCAGTTCCTTCGCGTTGTGAAAAAAGTACAAGCCGAAATCAAACAACGCGCCGGACATCGCCTGGCCGTCCACCAGAACGTGCTTCTCATCCAAATGCCAGCCGCGCGGGCGCACCAGGAGCACTGCCGTCCGCTCATTCAACTTGTAGTTTTTTCCCGACGCTGGGTCCGAATACGTAATCCGTCGCCGCACCGCGTCCATCAGGTTGGCTTGCCCTTCGATCTGGTTCGACCACGTCGGTGTGTTCGAATCCTCAAAGTCCGCCATGAACACTTTTGCTCCGGAGTTCAACGCGTTGATGATCATTTTGCGGTCCACAGGGCCGGTGATTTCCACGCGGCGGTCCATCAGATCCGCCGGAATCGGCGCCACGGTCCAATCCGATTCGCGAATCGATTTCGTCTCCGGTAAGAAATCCGGCTTTTCGCCCGCATCCAGGCGCTTCTGCCGCTCCGCGCGCGCGGCTAGCAGTTCCACGCGCCGCGGATTGAATCGCCGCTGCAATTCCACAATAAATCCCAGCGCCGCAGGAGTCAGCACCCGCTCCTGCGCAGCATGTGACGGAGCCAAAATCTGCACGCCTTTAGTCGAAGAGGAAGCACTAGTCATGGTCGGTCACCCGTTGAAAAAAAAGATCACACCACGATAATACCGTAAGAATTTTGCCGACCAGCACCACTTTCTTGCAAGCTACGCTGTCTATCGTTGTCGGCATAAGTGCCATCTTGCTGTGACTCGCTCTGGGGATTGCCCGCGTGGCCTGAATTAGCCCATGATGGAAATTCCCGGTAGCCTCTCGATGGACAACGCCTCCAAATGCCCGGTCAGCGGCAAACGCAAATACCCGACCGAAGGCGCGGCACTGGCCACGGCCAAACACCAGATCGCCACCTCCGACGCCCCCAGGGAACTCCACGCTTATCGCTGCAACTGGTGCCGCGCCTGGCACCTGACAAAAAAGATTGAAAAACACGGCAAGGGTCGTGGATAGCCTGCGGCATCCAGCGCACTCCTCGTGCCATTGAAATGCTGTCTCCTCTTCAGGGAAGCAGATTCAGCGTCGAAAGTGCAGCTCCCAAAATGGCAGCCGCATAGGCGGAGCCGCATCGCGCATCCATCAAGTAAGCTTTACTGACCCTACCAGTTTGTGTTTTGCCGGAAAGTGGCGGAGGGATGGCCTGGCCGCACAACTCTGGGATCCGCTGCCCGCATAAACAATACGCCGCCGAAGTAGAATTCTTTTCTTTTAACGCGGGAGATTCGCGGCATAGTAAGTCAACAACGCTCCTGCGACAATGACGCCAAGTACCAGAAGTGCAATCTGCAACTGCACGATCGACAATCCTCTGCGCGCTTGTATCCAGTGTCCCATTGCACACTCTCCTCTTTTGAAACTACACCTTAAAAAGAGGAGAGGCTGTTCACTTTCGAACACTCTTCCGCGTCAGAAAGATGCGCGTGCCAGCTACCTCCAGATCGAGTGGTACTTTTCCTTGCAAGAACAACTCTGAATGTCGCTCATCTGGGCGGTAAGTTCAACGGAAACCGGAAAGCCCGCTTCCTCGACTCCTGTCTTGACTTTCCTTCGCGAAGAAGGTAATTGATGCCCTGCAGAAAGGTTTGGCTGGGCAAGTGAAACAGAATTCAGAAGTCTCCGCGCGTTCGCCCCTAATCGATTCCGAGCGGGCAAGATGGCAAGATCGCTCTCCTTGGAGGATGGATGATTACCTGGACGCAAGTGTACGATCCTCTTGGCCATTGGTGGCTGTCGACCCTGGTTGCCGCGCTGCCAATCATCGTGCTGCTCGGGTTGCTCGCAGGCCTCAAGGTGCGGCCACACTGGTGTGCCATCGCCGGGGCCACGACGGCCGTTCTCTGCGCGATATTTGTATTTGGAATGCCTACTAAGCTGGCCGTGGCCAGCTTTCTGTATGGCAGCGCGTTCGGCCTGCTGAAAATCGTCTGGATCGTTATTGCCGCGGTCTTCCTCTACGATATTTCCGTCGAAACCGGCCAGTTTGAAATCATGAAGCAGTCTGTTGCCACGATCACGCCGGACCGTCGGCTGCAACTGCTCCTCGTGGCCTTCTGCTTTGGCGCGTTCATCGAAGGCGCAGCAGGCTTCGGTGCTCCCGTCGCCATTGCCGGGGCGTTCATGATCGGCCTGGGGTTCAAGCCGTTCCACGCCGCGGCGCTGAACCTGATCGCCAACACCGCGCCCGTTGCCTGGGGCGCCATCGGCACGCCCGTGCACACGCTTGCGGTCGTCACCGCGCTCCCCGAAAGCGATCTGAACGCAATGATCGGTCGCATCCTGCCGTTTACGGCGATTCTGGTGCCGTTCTGGTTGGTGCGCGTGATGGTCAGCTGGTCGGAAACCTTCGAAGTGCTGCCCGCGATTCTTGTCGTGGGCCTCTCCTTCGCCGGCATGCAATTTTTCTGGTCCAACTATATGGACAGCAACCTGGTGGACATCGCCGCCGGCGTCACCTCCATGCTTGCCACGGTCATCTTCCTCCGCTTCTGGAAACCGAAACGCATCTGGCGATTTGAGGATGAACGAGAAGCTGATTTAGCTCTGAAAAATGCCGCGGCACCAGCGGCGCCCGCAAAGCCCGTCATCGCTGATCAGATGGACGAAGAGTGGGACGTTCGCAAGCTTCAGCAGACCGCTCCAATCACCAGCCACACCGGCGGACAAATCGCCAAAGCCTGGCTCCCCTTCGCTATTCTCTCTGTCTTCGTTCTCGTGTGGGGGCTTCCAACCATCAAGAAAGCGATGGGAAGTGCAACCACGCCCAGCTTCAAGACCGGCGGCTGGGAAGTGCCTTATCTCCATAAAGCGGTTTTCCGCGCGCAACCGGTGGTCGCCAAGCCCACCGCGGAAAACGCCAAGTTTGATTTCAACTGGCTGACCGCCACCGGCACTGGCTGCTTCCTCGCCGCGATTTTCTCCGGCATCATTCTCGGCGTAAAACCCGGAAAGCTGGCGCAGATTTTCGGCCACACCCTTTTCCGAATGCGCTTCGCCATCGTCGCCATGTCTTTCATGTTGGGATTGGGCTACGTCACGCGATATTCAGGCATGGATGCTGTCTTAGGTTTAGCCTTCACACGAACCGGCTGGCTCTTTCCCTTTTTCGGCACCTACATCGGTTGGCTCGGCGTCGCATTGACCGGCAGCGACACCTCCTCCAACGCTTTGTTCGGCGGCTTGCAACGCATCACCGCTGAGCAGCTTAACTTGAGCCCCATCTTGATGTGCGCCACCAACAGCGCCGGCGGCGTCATGGGCAAAATGGTGGACGCGCAATCGATTTGTATAGCCACTGCCGCCACCAATCAGGTCGGAAACGAGGGCATCATTTTCCGCTTCGTGTTTTGGCATTCCGTGGCGCTTGCAGCTGTCGTTGGTGTGATCGTGATGCTTTACGCCTATGTTTTCCCGCAATTCATCCCACACGGTTTGACGTTCGTGCACTGATGCGGCAAGCTGCTCTGCGGGACCCCTGCCGCGGGGGATAAAGTTTCATTCCCGGAAAGGCGACCGTGGACGCCCGCATTTTTCAGGAACTCCGCTCCATCGTCGGAGCACATGGCCTGGTTTCTTCGCCCGAAGAACTTCACACCTACGAATGCGACGGACTGACCAATTTTCGCGTCATGCCCCTCGCGGTTCTGCTTCCATCGGACACCCAGCAGGTTCAGGCGATTGTGCGGGTGTGCCATCGAGAACGCATCCCCTTCGTCGCTCGTGGCTCCGGCACCGGCCTCAGTGGTGGCGCGCTACCGGTTGAAAACGGCGTGGTCATCAGCCTGGCGCGGATGAATCGCATCCTCGAAGTGGATTATTCCAACGCGCGCGTGGTCGTTGAACCCGGAGTCATCAATATTGACGTGACCGGGCGCGTGCAACCTAACCAATATTTTTATGCGCCGGATCCTTCGTCACAATCTGTCTGCAGCATCGGCGGCAACGTGGCGGAAAATTCCGGTGGCGCGCACTGCCTGAAATACGGATTCACGACGACGCACGTTCTCGGCCTCGAAGTTGTTCTTCCGGACGGGTCGCTGGTCCACCTCGGCGGAAAATGCCTGGACATGCCGGGCTACGACCTCATGGGCGTTTTCGTCGGCTCCGAAGGCACGCTCGGCATCGCCACGAAAGTCACTCTGCGGATCGTAAAGCGCCCGGAATGCATTCGCACGCTCCTCGCCGCTTTTGACGGCACCAACGAAGCCGGCGCCGCGGTCAGCGACATCATCGCCGCCGGAATGCTTCCCGCTGCCATCGAAATGATGGACAACCTGGCCATTCAAGCCGCGGAAGCCGCCGTCCACCCGAACTATCCCGACTGCGGCGGGTTGCTGCTCGTCGAACTCGATGGCCCGGTCGCCGAAGTCGAAGCCCTGATGCGCGACGTTGACGAAATTTGCCGCAAAAACGGCGCCTGGGAAGTTCGCCTCGCGCAGACCGACACCGAGCGCATGCTCGTCTGGAAAGGCCGCAAAGCAGCCTTCGCGGCTATGGGCCGCATTTCGCCGAATTACATTGTGCAGGACGGCGTCATTCCTCGGACCGCCCTGCCCCGCGTGATGAGCGAGATCGCTCGCCTCAGCGCGGAGACGGGAATTCGCGTTGCCAACGTCTTCCATGCCGGCGACGGCAATCTACATCCGCTGGTCCTCTACGACCGCCGCATTCCCGGACAGGAGCAGGCCGCTGAGAAGCTTTCCTACCGCATTCTGGAACTCTGCCTGGAGGCGGGCGGCTCCATCACCGGCGAACACGGCGTCGGCGAAGAAAAGAAGCTCATGATGTCGAAAATGTTCAGCGAGCCGGACCTCGACACGATGCAGCGGGTGCGCTGCGCGTTCGACCCGCTGCAGCTTTCGAATCCTACAAAGATTTTCCCGACTCCTCGCCTTTGCGGGGAAAAACCGGGCGAGTACGTCGCGCATCCCCTCGAAACCGCCGGAATCGCCGAGCGCTACTGACCAGAAATGATGCACCACTTCCACGGCCATGCTGAAAACTAGCTCCTTCGAAGAAAATCTTCGCGCCGTCGTTGGCCCCAAAAACCTGCGCACAGTTTCGGCCGCCGACGCAGTCTTCGGAGTGGATCCTCAATTCGTCGCCAAACCCGAGGATGAAAAGCGGTTGGCCGCCACTCTCGCCCTCGCAAACAATGCTGGAATCGCACTCGTCCCTCGCGGAGGCGGCACGAAACTCGACTGGGGTAACCCGCCGAAAGCAGCTCAATTGATTCTCTCGACCGCTCGCCTGAATCGAATTGTGGAACATGCCTGGGCCGATCTCACCGTAACGGTCGAAGCTGGTTGCACGCTCCAATCGCTGCAAGAAACTCTGGCGCAACACGGCCAGCGCCTCGCCATTGACGCCCTCTGGCCCGAGCGCGCCACCGTCGGTGGGATTCTCTCCACCAACGACAGCGGTTCACTCCGCTTGCGCTTCGGCGCTCTCCGCGACCTGATCATCGGCGTCACCGTCGCTCTCCCCGACGGCACGCTCGCCAGCAGCGGTGGCAAAGTCGTAAAAAACGTCGCCGGCTACGACCTGCCGAAACTCGTTACCGGCGCTTATGGAACGCTCGGCATCATCACCCGGGCCGTTTTTCGCCTGCACCCCCTGCCCCGGGCCACAAAAACCTTTTCCTTCACCTCAGAAAATTTTTCTGCCCTGCAGCAACACATCCTCGCCATTCAGGATTCGCAGCTTGCCCACACCTCTCTGCAGGTTCGATGCTCAGCCAATGTGCTACCCTCAGCGGACATCCTGTTCGAAGCCACGGACGCAGGCCTCGCGGCGCAAGAATCCCAGGTGCGAAAACTTCTTGTCCCGGCGCGGGTGGAACAATCTTCCGGGAACCCGTGGAATGCGCGGCAGGAACTGTGGAACGCGCCAACCAAGACGGCTCTTTTGGCCAAAATCACTTTGCTTCCCACGGATTTCGCAAAGACGCTCGGCTCACTGCAATCTCTTTGCGAGTCACGAAAAATTAACTGGCGAATCGTTCTCCAGGCCACGGGAATCGGAATGCTCCGCCTTGAAGGCGAAGCGACTCAGCTTTCCGTGGCGGTGGAACAACTTCGAGCCGAGCTGCAATCCCGCGGAGGCTCCCTGGTCGTGCTTCGCCGTCCCCCAGATCTAAACTCGATGGACGCATGGGGGAATGCCGGCGACGGCGTTTCCCTGATGCGAGCCGTCAAGCATCAGCTCGATCCTGAAAACACGTTGAACCCAGGCCGATTCGTAGGGGGAATTTAGCCGCATGGCGAACGAGACTCAGGGCACGAATTTGACTGGCGCCTTCGACGCGCACCATACCCCATCCCTCGATCTCATGGAAAAGTGCGTTCACTGCGGCTTCTGCCTGCCCGCGTGCCCCACTTACACGCTCTGGGGCCAGGAAATGGACTCTCCGCGCGGCCGCATCTACTTGATGAAACTCGCTCTCGAAGGCAAAGCGGAGATGAACAAAAGCTGGGTCAGCCACTTTGATTCCTGCCTCGGCTGCGTCGCCTGCATGCCCGCCTGTCCCTCCGGCGTCGATTACGGAAAATTGATTGAGGCGACGCGCGCCCAAATCGAACGCAATTACCAGCGCCCTGCTGCCGAAAAATTGCACCGCCGCTTCCTGTTCGAAACATTCACCAAGCCCGGCCGGATGAGACTCCTGCGTTGGCCCCTGTTGGCCTACCAGAAGAGCGGCGTGCAGGCCGCACTGCGGACTCTAGGCGTCTTCAAAGCTTTGCCGAAAACTGTCGCCGCCATGGAGGCCCTGCTCCCCACCGCCTCGCCGATCGAACCGGTGGCAAACATCACGCCCGCTCAAGGGGAACAGCGCAAACGCGTCGGCCTGCTCCTCGGCTGCGTCCAGCGCACTTTTTTCTCGCACGTAAACGCCGCTACCGCCCGCGTCCTCGCCGCCGAAGGCTGCGAAGTGGTCGCGCCACCGGAACAAACTTGCTGTGGTGCGTTATTCGTTCATGCGGGGGAAGAAGAACAGGCGCAGGAACTTGCGCGAAAGACAATTGAAGTATTCGAGCAGGCGGACGTGGAAACCATCGTGATCAACGCCGCAGGCTGCGGCTCCAACGTCAAGGAGTACGGCCACCTGCTCCGCGATGACCCGGAATACGCCGACCGCGCCAAACACTTTGCCGCCAAGTGCCGGGACATCAGCGAAGTTCTCGTCGGCCTTTCACCGCGCGCCGAACGCAAAGCCCTCAAATCACGTGTCGCGTTCCACGATTCCTGCCACCTGCAGCATGCCCAGGGCGTCCGCGCACAACCCAGGACTCTGTTACAGCAGATCCCTGGCGTGCAATTGCTCGAAATTCCCGAATCGCCCATCTGTTGTGGTTCCGCCGGGATCTACAATCTCGTCCAACCCGAAGCCGCTTCTGAACTCGGGGACCGCAAAGCCCGCCTCATCGCCCCGTTGCAGCCCGATGTAGTGGTCACAGGGAATCCTGGCTGCCTGCTGCAACTCCAGGCCGCGCTCGCTAAAGCCAATCACCCAATCCCCGTGCTGCACACGATTCAGTTGCTCGACGCTTCCATCCGCGGCTTATCGTTGGACTCGCTGGGCTGACGGAGCCTTTTTTGAGTGCGGGAGCCCAACTCCAGCTTTCACGGTGAAACCCGCAACTCCCAAGCAAACTCTCGCCTCAATCATTCCATCGCAAGAGCGTGCCGACCGGGTCGGGCCTCGGTCAAAGAAAATCGAGCGCAGACATCCCCTTGCATGTGGTTGACGACACGGCGAGCGCTCGGAATGTCAAGGAATCAAAAAAGAGAAGAGAACAAACGGTGAAGGTATGGCGGAGAGGGTGGGATTCGAACTTGAGGCGTTTTGCGGGCGTCCGAGCCCGCTGCCGAAATCCCGGCGAAACCGGGACCACGGTATTCATGGCGGAGAGGGTGGGATTCGAACCCACGGTAGGGATTAACCTACACACGCTTTCCAAGCGTGCGCCTTAAACCGCTCGGCCACCTCTCCGCACGACTGCGCAACTTTTTAACTTTAGCAGAAATCGATTCCATGCGCATGGCTCGGCAGCGGGGATTTTTGCAGGCTGCGCCACGAAAATCTCATTTCTTCCGCGGAAACACGATTTTGCGCGTCGCCGCCTCTCAAGTAGACTAATAAGGTTGTCCACACCATTCCGGGGTGGTGCAATTGGTAGCACATGGGCCTTTGGAGCCTAGAATCCTGGTTCGAGTCCAGGCCCCGGAACCAATCCGATTCCTGTCCTTCGGCGAAACCCACTCAACTACTTTGTTGAAAATCGGAAAATCGTTGTTGAATGATATGGCTTGCTCGGAAATAGAGTCGTGGATGGAAAGCCCGCATGGTTCGGCGAATCCGGAAAATGCTGTGTCTCCAGGCAAAACGCGTACCGTTGCTCGTACACTTTTCCTCCCTTCCCGTGCGCCGTCCCGTCCAGAAAATTCCCCGTGTAAAACTGTATTCCCGGCTCCGTCGTCAAAACTTCCAGCACGCGTCCGCTCTTCGGATCGCGCGCCACCGCCGCCAGCTCTATCCCCGAAAATCCGGTCTTCCTGTCCAAAACCCAGTTGTGATCGTATCCCCGCCCAAGCTTCAACTGCTCATCCGTTCCGTTGATCCGCTCGCCAATCGCCACCGGTTTCAAAAAGTCAAAGGGTGTGCCTCTCACCCCGCGAAGCTCGCCTGTCGGGATCAACCCGGAATCCACCGGCGTAAATTTGCTGGCATTCAACTGCAAGGTCTGCGAAAGAATGTCGCCATTTCCCTGCCCCGCAAGATTGAAATAGCTGTGATTCGTCAGATTCACAACGGTAGGCTTGTCCGTACTGGCGTTGTACTCAATCTTTAGTTCATTCTTCGCATTCAACAAGGTAAACACCACCGTCGCGTTCATCGTCCCTGGAAATCCTTCCTCTCCGTCCGGACTCGTATACGTGAACTCAATCGCCAAACCTTCTTTGCTCGGGACTTCCTTTGCCGTCCACATTTTCTTGTCAAAGCTGAGCAATCCGCCATGCAGGGTGTTCTCGCCATTGTTCTTTGGCAGCGTATAAGTTTTCCCCGCCAGCGTGAAACTCCCGTGCGCAATCCGGTTGGCGTAACGCCCCACGGTCCCACCAATGTGCGCCGTCCCATCCTCGTATTCCTTCGCCGTTTCGAACCCCAGCACAACGTCCGCCAATTTCCCCGCCCGGTCCGGCACCTTGATACTCACCACGGTCGCGCCGTAATTTGTGATCGCCACCGTCATCCCGCGGTTATTCGTCAAAACATACAAATTCGTTTTCTCTCCCGAAGCAATCGCGCCAAACGGTTGAACCTTTACGGAAGATTTTGCAGCAGGTTCCGCCGTACACTTCACACCTGTCAGGGTAAGAGCCAGTAACAATCCCATGCCTAAACGCAGTACGGACATTTCCCTCTCCTTGCAACGCCCAGAATTAAAGGCTGTAATCAGAATGCGAACGGAAACCGGGACAATCTGACAAAACGCTCTTAGTCCCCAGGCTGCTTCGCGGTGATCAACGCGCTGGTTGTCGCGACGCACTGCCAGGTGCCGTTCGTCTTGATCCACGTGTCCACGAATCGCTCCCGGCGCACGTATAGTTTACCCTTCTCTGTGCCTTTCACTCGAAACACACCTACCACCACCGCCGCATCGCCGTACATCTGTACTTTGCTCTGCTCGATCACCGCCTGTGACGGCTGGTAATCCGGCGCCTTGATGCTCGCCAGAAATTCGCCTTTGTTCATAATGCTTCCGTCAATATCCACGGACACCATGTTGTTCCCCAACAGCATATCCAGCGCCTTCGAATCCTTTCCCTCCAGCGCGTGGTTCCAGGCAAGTTCCAGCGCTTGAATGCGCCCCGCCTCATCGTTCGCACCGCCTTGCCCTCGGACGGAATTCAGGGCGCTCGCCATTAAAAGAGCAACGCCCAAAACCATTATTTTCTTCATCGGGGGCACCCTCTCTAGCTTCATCGGATGTACCTGGAATCTGTAACGATAGTAGGCCATCCGCCCAGCTTCATGCGGCCGGCCTTCGCGGATTTTTCTGAAGAATTAACGCCCGAGGATCTCGCCGACCGCGCGAAACGCCTGATCGATCGCAGTATCCATATAAGCGCTCGCGCCTGCATCAGAATTTGCAATCGCAATGCGTCCAAAAGGCTGGCGCCCCAAGACCCACGGCTGATGTCCCACTTTCCACTCCGGCAGATCCAGCCCGAACGGCGTGAAGGCGTATCCATGCGCCCACCGGTTCACAGTGATGCCCTCGATATCCCTTGCTGGGTCAAAGCCCGCGCCGCCAAGCATTCGCCCCAACTGCTCGCGAATATTCCGTTCAAATTTGCTGTACGGCGTTTGCAGCAGTTCCGTCCGCCCCGCGCGACTCTGCTCTCGCACCGGCAGCCCCGGCTTGCACGGTGTGCGCAACATGAAAAGCACCGCCGGCTCCTCCGGCTTGCCCGGAAACTGATAGTTCCCAAGGCTCACGGGAAAATCCAGTCCTGTATACGTGTGATATCCCCCCGGCGCCACAATCTGGTGAATCCCCAGATTCGCAAACGAAGTCCAGTTTCGCAGCGCCACATGCGTATAAACCAGCGGCGCCTTCACCAGGTACGAAAGCGCTTCCTTCTGCGAATCGGGAAGCTCCGGGCAAATGTAGGGAATCATCACGTTGAAGCACGCCAGCACGCAGTGATTCCCTTTCACCGTAGTCAGCTTGCCCCCGCGCATATAGGACACTTCCACTTCCTTTGCAGCGTCCTTCGCGCCAAGATGCTTCACATTCACAACCGTACTGTTCAGCCGAATCCTTACCGCGTTTGCCGCCCGATCGAGCGCCGCATAATTCGCCCGCGTCGTCACCACATCCTCCATCGACGACCCGGGAACCGCGTCAGGAATCAGCGAACGCACCAGCAGCCGTGCCACCGAAGCGTTGCCGTCGGGAAAATGAAAAATGTACGGCTCTTCCTTCTCGCGCTCCGGTAACCCCAGCCCGTCAAACCCCGGATAAGTGAACGAACCATAGTCGTCGCCCGCTTCGTAGCACAAGAACGCGGGAACGGACTCGATCCCCACGCAAAAAAGGTCGTGGGTAAAAGTCTGGAAAAACGGCAGCGCTTCCGGAATCAGCCGGCAGTACCTGGTCAAATAATCCGAGTAACTGATTTTGCTCAGCGCCGCTACCTTCTGCTCTTGCGTCATCCCCGGCAGATAGTCCATCTTCTCCGTGTAAACCCGGGCGATCTCCTTCTTCACAGGCTCAGTGAGCGGCGCCTTCGCCAGGAATTCCGGCCATGGCGTGGTGTTCATGCCCGTCACCAGCCGATCTTCCCCAAATGTCTCCTTGTCGAAAAAAGCCGCCGTCCCCCGCTTCGCGTAAAGATTTGCGTCATAGGCCTTGTAGAATTTCTGCGTCTCGATGCCAATTTCCTTCAGCAGAGTTTTCGCCTCGGCGCTGTAACGTCCTGGGCTCTCGATGGATTGCGTCCCGCCATACGACAGAACCATACGTCCACCGGCCTGAAACTCATTGCGTTTCGCGTGCCCCCCGAAGTCATCGTGATTGTCCAGGATCAGGATCTTCGCGTTGCGCCCCGCCTGTTGCCGGAAGCGGTACGCCGCGGCCAATCCGCTGATTCCTCCCCCCACAATCACCAGATCGTAGCTTTCACCGGTGTGAATGGCATCGCCCAGCGAGCTCACCGCCTCGCCGTCACGCATCCGATGCGCAAAGGTAAAAGACCCATCATGGTTGCCACGAATACCGGTGCGAGATGGCGGGTAATAATCGGGAGCCTTCTCCGGCGCAAATTCGTCCAACGCCGCCGCGGCCAGCAATTGTTTCGCTCCGAGAGCTGCGCCAAGGAGCGCCCCGCCCGTTCCCATCGCCACGCCGTTCAGAAAATCGCGCCGGGTGATCTCACGATCCATCCCCAGTTCGCAATCGCGTTTTTTCCCGTCAAATTTCTCGTCGTCCACGAAGCCCCCGCTATAATCCGGTGGCCTAGTATACTCCGCCCTCCGCATCCCTACACAATTCCAGTAAGGTTTCCCCACCCCAGTAGCGGCGATCTTAGGGTTGCCCATTCCGAACGACCCTGCAATTCCGGTCTCAATCGCTTCGATTTCCTCCTCATCGCTGCTACCCTGTTACCCGGTCTTGAGCCCATCTCCCATGGAATCGCAAATCGACATTCAGGGCGAAAAAGAAACCGGCCGCCTCGAAGCTTTCAGCGACGGCGTCTTCGCCATCGCCATCACTCTTCTCGTTCTCGAACTGAAAGTCCCCACCCTCCCGCCTGGAACCGCAAACTCCGCCACGTTGGGCAAAGCCCTGCTGCAGCTTTGGCCCAGCTATTTCGCCCTGGTCACCAGTTTCTTCACCATCCTCATCATGTGGATGCATCACCACGCCATCCTCCGCAACGTCCACCGCACAGACTCGCGCCTGCACTTCAGCAACGGCTGCCTTCTCCTTTTAATCACTTTCGTTCCCTACCCTACTTCCGTCCTCGCCGCCTACCTGCAGACGCCCGCCGCGAAAATGGCCGCTGCGTTCTACGCCGGCAGCTTTGTCCTCGTCGCCATCTGTTTTTCCATATTCATTTATGGCGCATTCCGCCCGCACCTGCTCTCCAAAAACGCATCCGCGCGTTTCATCGAGAACACCCACCGCAATTACCGCCTCGGCCCCCCGCTCTACCTTCTTGCTACGCTTGCAGCCTTCATCGACGCAAGGCTGTCCCTGGGCATCTGCACGGCGCTGTGGATTTATTGGGCAGCGGTAATTCGTGGCTAAGAAGTAAAGGAAGGAAATTCTCTTCAGTGGTAAGTCGTCACCAGTTCACCGTTTTCAATCCGCAAATCGGAAACATTCGAAGGTAATCTCAGCTTCTCGCGGTTCACCGGCGACTCCATCAATTGCTTCACTGCGCTCTCCAGCGCCGACTGCGGAATCGGCAGCGATCCGATGTGCCCGCTGACCGGCTCGAATTTCAAATACCCGTCGGCCGCACCGAGCTTCCCCACAAGATCCAGGCTCATCTCTTTTCCATGCAGATCGAACACCAGGTACGCATGCACCTGATCCCCTTCCATCTGCACTTTTACGTCCCGCACCGAAGAGCGCACTTGCTCTACCTCTGCGTCCGTCGAAGTCCCCGCCCCACCGGAGGGAGCAGGTGTTGCCGCCTGGGCCGCCAAATCCAAATGGTTGGCCAGATAAGAATTCAATTCCGTCTCATCCAGCCGCAACGTCGCAGGCTGCCCCAGCGATACGCTCTGCTCAGCTTGAAAAACTTTCTGCTCGGCGCTTGCCGCGGCCTGCGGCGTGGAAGCCACCACCGGCGCCGGCGTCTTATGCAGCAAAAGTAGCAGGGTAACGAGCGTAGCAAGATAGGTGGACCAGCGCAGGAAGCGGAACACCCAGCGCAACACGCTCACCTTGGGCTCCTCGAGCGGCGGCAGCGGCTCCAGCACCGGCGGCAAATTGGGAATTGTCTGGCCCATCTCTAAATTATCCAATCCGCGTTCTACCACTTGGATGCGAGCTTTCTGTGCCCGGTTTCAACCCTAGTCCCCCGGAATTGTCGCGGCAACTCCTCCGCGCCGTCAGGACGCCAATTCGCCACCTGCCTGCGAAGTCCGCACAAATCGCTCCATTCACCCAAGTCACTTGCCACGCTCCCAAACACAGGTAACATTGAGAGCGAAGAGATTTCCTCAGCCAAGCCGACAACCAGAAGGGGATCCACCGTGCGCCTACCACTCTCAGCGCTTTTCGCTCTTTGCCTGACGTGTCCCTGTCTCCCGCAAGAGCCGCCTCCCACCGCGCCTCCGCTGCAAAACTCCACCAGCACCGCGCCAGACACCAAGCCAACCCCCGCCGTCGCTCGCCCTAAAATCGGTATCGCCCTCGAAGGCGGCGGCGCCCTCGGCGAAGCTCACGTCGGCGTCCTCAAATGGTTTGAAGAGCACCACATTCCAATCGACTATCTCGCCGGCACCAGCATGGGCGGCCTCGTCGGCGGAATCTACGCCACTGGCAAGCCCGCGAATCAATTGCAGGAAATCCTCCACACCGCAAATTGGCCGCTCCTCCTCGGTGGCGGCACCCCCTACGAAGACCTCTCTCTCCGCCGCAAGCAAGATGCGCGGGCCGTCCCCAATTCCATTCAAGTCGGGCTCAAACACGGTGCCGCGCTTCCTCCAGGACTCAACACCGGCCACCAGATCAATCTGCTGATCGATCGCGAAACCATCGACTACTCCAGCATTCCTTCCTTCGACGATCTCCCGATTCCCTTCCGCTGCGTTTCCACAGAACTCATTTCCGGCAAAGCCTACGTCTTCCAATCTGGCTCGCTCTCCGATGCCATGCGCGCCACCATTTCCATTCCCGGGGTCTTCGCTCCCGTCCGCCAGGGTGACAAAATTTTTGTCGATGGCGGCCTGGTCGACAATCTCCCCACCGACGTCGTCCGCAAAATGGGCGCCGACGTGGTCATTGCCGTCCATCTGCAACTTTCCCCGGCCAGCGCGAACGAGATTAAGGGCGCCTTTTCCGTACTCAGCCGCTCGGTGGCCCTGCTGATTGCGGAAACCGAAATTCGCGGGATGGCAGGCGCCGACCTGATTGTGAACGCCAATGTTGCGGAATTTTCCTCCACCGACTATCAAAAGATCGAACAACTCGTCCAGCGCGGGTATGACGCCGCCCAGGAAAAAGCCCAAATCCTGAAAGCCTATTCGCTCGACGATGCCGCCTGGGCCGAATACCTCCAGCAGAAAAAATCCCGCATGCGCGGGGCGCCGGGTGCGCCCGAGTTCATCCGTGTCGAAGGCGTAGATCCCGAAGGCAAAAAAAATATCGAGCATTTGCTCAAAAGCTTTGTCGGCAAGCCCCTCGACACCAAAGCGCTCGACCACGTCCTCACACGCCTCACAGGTGTTGGGCGCTACGACAGCATCACCTATTCCGTCATCACCGACGGTGACCAGAACGGTCTTTCCATTCGCGTCCACGAAAAAACCTATGCCCCGCCGTTCCTTCTCCCCTCTGTTGAAATCAATGGCAGCGAGCCGCAGGACGTCGACTTCACCATGGGCGCCCGCCTCACTGCGATGGACGTCTGGGGCTATCGCTCCGAGTGGCGGACCGACCTGCAATTTGGCGCCACCTATGGCATCGCCACCGAGCTTTACCGTCCCTTCCGGCCGCTGGGAAAATGGTTCTTCGCGCCTTACGTCAACGCCGCCCAAACCAATTTCAAGGTGTACAAGAATTCCGACCCGCGCGCCATCTATCGCCTCGATAACGTGCTTGGCGGCGTCGACCTCGGCTATTCCACCAGCCGCTTTAACGAGATCCGCGTCGGCTACGGCGTCGGCTATCAGGACTACGCCCTGCGCCTCGGCGCGCCAGACTTCCCCTCCACCAGCGGCCGAGTTGGCGCCTTTCACGCGCGCTACACTCTCGATCACACCAACGAAGCCGTCATCCCCACCCGCGGCATCTTTCTCAAAGCGAATTTCGAGTGGTTCGACACAACTCCCATCTCCACTCACGCCTACCCATCGCTCGAACTCCTCACCCAATACTTCCAGCCCGTCTCTTCGCGCGGCTCTCTCTTCTTCACCGCCGAAGGCGCCTCCACCTTCGGACACTCCTCTCCCGGCGCGCCCATCTATTTTCTTGGCGGTGTCGGACGCCTCAGCGCCTACGGCCTCAACGAGCTCCTCGGCAATCAATATTTCATCGGCCGCACCGGCTACCTCCACAAAGTCTTCACACTGCCTACGTTCGTCGGCAAACAGGTTTACCTCACCGGCTTTGCCGAGGTCGGCAAAATGTACGGCGACCCCTTCCCCGCCCCCCGGCTTTCCGGCGATGCCGCCGGCGGCATACTCGCCGAAACCTTTTTCGGCCCCATTCTCATCGGCGGCAGTGTCGGCGACACCGGCCACCAAAAATGGTTCTTTCAACTCGGCCGCGTCTTCTAACCCAAATTCCCTGCGCCGCTCCTGTGGCCACCCACCGCCGCTCCATCCTGCGGGATATCCGGGGTGATTCCTGGCTCGGCAACTATTCTTTAGTTTGTAGGGCCTGGCTTCTTAGGCGGGCCGCTACCTCATCAACCGATTCCCGCCGATACCCTGAATTTTCCCATCCCCTCCCATGCCTCTCCGCCCGGTTCTCCCCATGAAAAACCGTCCTTCGGTACAGTAGTCGCTCCCCACTCCAAATGTTAGAAATGGTCCAGTTGAGGTGCTTGCAATGAAGAAACTCTTCTTGGCTGCTTGCTTCACATTCGCTCTCGCCGCTCTCGGTCCAGTTGCCTCTGCCGCAGGTCCCGGCTGGCCCTTTCACCGTCACCACAAAGACAAGGCCCCAGCCGCTGCCAAGGCGGAGAAACCCGCGAAGAACAAGAAATCCATGTTCCATCGCCAGAAATCCCAGGATAAGACCCGCGAACAGTCCGCTAACGCGGAAGTCGCCGCAGGCGTCTCTCCTGGCCCCAAGTCCGTGGGCTGGCGCCGCCAGTCCCCCGGCCCGGCCGGCGCCGGCGCTAGGTAGCACCACCGCTTCTTGTTGAGTGCCGCACCCTAGGTTTTGATAGGGTGCGGGTTTTGCCTTTTCCTTTCCCGTTCGCTCTGCCCTCTGCGCCTCATCCCGCCGTCTCCGCGGGATGAACAACCTCTCCCCACCCACCCGCCCATCCTCCACGGTGAATTCCGGGCCTCCCCCCTCCCGCTCCATATCCCCCAGAAACGGCAGGCGGAGTCTCCCTGAATAAGCTGAATATTCTGCGCACTCACGGAAGTTGGCTTCCCTGTCGTGGACAGAATTGCGCACTCCAGCGAGCTGCATCTTCGCTGCAATTCGTGTATCCAGGTTCGTTCCTTTAAGATAGCTCGCTGCCGGCAAATCCATCTCCGCCTTCTGGTTGGCACCCGATATGCTCCTACCGTGCTTGCGGGCTACTTGGTCGGGCGCCTCAATCCCCACGGCCCCTTACGCCAAGGGAAACCTCAAAATTGACTGGACCGGCGAAGATAGCCCGCGCCAATTTCGATTTGCTTCTGCCCAGTTGCAAACGACTCATCAGGTGAAGACCATGTGGCAGAAAAACTGTCCTGTTTGTCGGACCTTCCTCGCGAAGAAACACCCTACGGAATCGATCCCCTGCCCCTGCGGCAAATACGTCTGGAAAGGTTAACCCTTCCCAGCCGTTAGACGATAAATTGCCGCCGTTCCCTGCGCAAATCTGCCCTCTCGATTCATTTTGATTTCGAAGATTCCCTGGTCATGGCATTTTTTCTCCAGTCCACTGGAGGACTGCGTCCATGCGGCTGCAAAAACATCCAAGCCGTCTTGCAACGTTGCCGATCGGAGATCGTCTCGGCTGCGTGAGGGCGTGGTCTACGTTCTACCGCTAGTTACGATTCTCCCGGCAACTTTTTGAAGTCCCTCGAACATTGGCGGAGTTGCTCTGCCCAATTCAAGAATTTTGTGAATTTCAAAGAAAGGAGAAGCCATGACCATGATTCGACGCCTGCGCTACGCCCCGGAAGCCGCCACCGGCCTCTGCGCCACTTGCAGCTGGGGCACCGTCCGCAACGGCTTTCGTGAAAGTGAAGCCGAAGCGTTCTGCCGTCTCGTCGGTCCGAATTCGCGCGTGCGCTACGCGGTCCGTGAGTGCAGCGACTACTGCGACCGCCGCGTCCGGATGACCGCGAGCGAAGCTCGCCGTTATGGCTTCGTCACCGAGATCCGGCTGGATGCGAATGAGATTCGCTCTGCATCCGAGGATTAGCGCGGCAACTCAAAACAAAAGGTCCCGCAACTCCCCAAAGTTGCGGGGCTCTTTCTTTCTAGCCTGGTGGCCCATCCTTGCGGGATTGGTTCATGCAAGGGTGGGTCTTCTCTTGCTTTTTGCTTCCAGATTCCCGGGCTAAACGTGGAACTGGCGGAGGTGATGGTCAAGATGTTGATACGTCAATGCGGCCCATTCGACCGGAGTAAGCGGGCCGAAGAAAAAGTGCGGGTGCTTCGTGCAGATCGCCGGCCCGCCGGCCACGAACCGGTCGATCGATTCACGGAGGCGTTGACTTTCGACGACGAAATCGCGTTCATCGGTTACCAGGCAGCTTTTCTCGGTCGTCGCATTGCGGCGCATGGGCTCCCCTTTCACCAGCAACGACTTCTTCACCAACGGCCCCAGCAGGCGTCCAAGGAAGACTCGCGGCGATTCAGGTGGCTTCCCCATCGCCAAGTCCATCGCCGCCGTGCAATGGGCCAGCGCCTGCGCAGGGTTCATCTTGCCCCATTGGCGCTGGCTATCGGGCTGCAATCGCGCCAGCCGCTCCTTCACTTCTTCCGCCCTTGCCGCTTCAAAGAGATTTTTCATGTGGAAAGGTCCCCTCCGATCATCGCCACTTTTTGTCTCTCCCGATGCTTCAGCTTAGGGCCTACAGACGCGGATGGTGATGGGACGTCAGTTCTCAGTGCGCATCCGTGGGTGCAGGCGTTCCGTCCGACCACTTGAGCACCGGAATCATGAACTCGGTTATTGGCTCGGGAGCACCTTGAAATTGTGGATTCAACATGACTGGAGAACCCGGCAGATCCGCACCCCAGGATTTCGGATCTGTAAGCGGGACGTAAAACATCAGATGAGGAACCCAATGCCTGACGGAGTCGTTAAGGTATCCTTGTTTCGACAGCATGTAACACATTGCGCCAGGTTCCAGCGCAGGCAGCTCTTTCACATCGAACGCCTTGATGCCATCGATAATCTCAGATTTGGAGCGTCCGGCTAATACCAACTCCGTCCTCTTGAAAGTGAGTGGCAGAATGGATCGCACAGCGGGGGGATTGAAACAAATCGGACCTCGCATCTTGGGGTTCCAGAACTCCGGAAAGTCAAACGGGGACATCCACGATCGCTCCACGAGGCACAAGAAACCGTTCTTGCCTTTGACCGCGGTTTCGTACCCGTGCCGTCCGAGGACCGAAACCTCGGCATCCCGTGATATGGACTCGGGAGCCGCACTCCGCGCCAGGGCTATTTCGGCATTTCGATCCATCAAGTATTGATCGATTGGGGCCATGCTCGGATACTGCGTTTTGGGGTCCTGCGCTCGCGATTGGGTCGCCACACATAGCACGATAGCCAGCGCGACGGTCCACGACGCGTTCATTGGGACAATCTTCCGGTTCCTTGCCAGTTTCCTGGTGGTTGACATGATGTCCTCTCCTTCGTACGAGCAACACCTATTTCATTTGCTCCTCTATAGGTAAATCGAACGGGAGCCGCGCCAATCGACAGCCTGGGTGAAGAATCTTTGTCGTGGGGAATACCTGCGGAAGTTGCCGCGTAACTTCAATGATATCCGCACTTACGCAAAACAGGAGAAGGTGCAGGTGTGAGCCGTGCGCCAAGAGGGTGGCAAGGAGCGATTGGAGAAGAGACTGCGCCCATTGCTACGGACGGGCCCTACCAGAGAAATTCAAGAGGGGCACGATTTATCGTACCCCTACAACGAAGGAGGTAACCCAGGAGGGATGGGTAACTCCCGCCCTTACAAAAACAAGGGGATTAGTTGTTGAAGTCGGTTTTGGTTTCGAGCTTGGCTAGCATGGGCTCCAGGAAAGGCTTGTTGGCGTCGGGTGCGCCGGCGATGGCCAGCTTCATTTCTTTGGACGCGGATGCGTAATCGCCGGTATGGGACGCGAGACGGGCTTGCGCCAGATGGCTTAGCCAGTGGTTGGGATCGCGCTTGGCGACTTGCGGGTAGAGTTCAAACGCACGCTTGGTGTCGCCGGCGCGCTGCAGGCCGCGGGCATAAACGTAGAGCTGCGTGGCTGTGGCTTTGGCGAAGGCGGCGGAGAGTGTTTTTGCGGCTTCGTCTTTCTTACCCATAGCGTCGAGGATGCGCGACTTGGTTTCGAGATTCTCAAAGCGGTCTTCGTTCTGGATGGAAGTGTCTTCCCACTTCAGCGCTTCTTCGAGGTTGTAATTGTTGTCGAGGCACCAGTTGGCGGCTTCGTCATAGCCAGCCCAGGTGAAGCCGCCGACGCTGCGCAGCTGATTGCGAATGCTTTTGAGGACAGCGGCTTTCACGTCGACGGAAACGCGGAACGGCACGGCGATTTTTTCCCAGCGCATGGTGGCCGCGGCGGAATCGGGCTTCACGTCGTCAAAGGTGTAAGTGAGCGTGTCAAACGCCGCGCTGGAGGCGGGCTTGACGGTGACGCGCAGCGCGTCTTCCTTTTCGTCGTAGCTGAAGCTGCCCCAGGAGGTGGAGTTTTTGGAGAAGATGATGGTCCACTGATCCTTGTCGGGGATCATGTGGAGGCCGTAGGTGCCAGCGGCGAGAGGCTTTCCTTCGATCATGACGTCATCGGAGAAGGTGATGGTGGAGTTTTCGTTTGCACCGGCGCGCCAGACTTTGCCGTAGGGGACGGTTTTGCCCCAGACTTCGCGCGTGCCGGCGAGGGGGCGGCTGTAACTGATGCTGACCGTGCTGATGCCGATGGTTTGCGTGGTTTCGCCGTGCTGGCTGATGCGGGGGAGATTCAGTTCGGTGGCCTGGCTGCCATTTTTGAATTGCGCGTGAGCGCTGGTGATGGAGAAGGCGAGGCCGAGAGAAATTGTGAGAAGAAAACGAAATGTGCTGCGCATAGAGACACCATCCTGGTCGCGAAAACGGGAGATTCGCGGAAGTGGAGATTAGTTGGGTGAACACGCCCAAAGCGATAGACGGGTGAGGAGAAAGGGCGTGAGCAGGAAAGTAGGACTATTCGGATGAGTTGCGGATATCATCCATCATTCTGTTCACCTGGAGTGGTTTCATTGTGGATAAACAAGGCACGAAAAAATCCTGAAATTGCCACCACAGTAACGCCCGGACACAACATAACCGTCAGCGGAAAACCGAATGGACTGCCTGCCTTTGTTCCAGCCTCAATCGGCGACAATTGCGGATTCGCAATCAGTCCCACGATCATGTCAGCGCCGAAACTTAGTGCGCCCAAAAAGATCGAAGCGCCAATTGCTGCGGCCCACTCGGCCGGCCGAGACAGTTTCTGGGTGAAGCCACTTCCGTGCCACATGTACAGCGCAACGGCAGCCAGCACGATGTAGGTCAGGATGCCAAAGATGAGTCGAGACGCCTCATCCGACAATATGTGGGTGAACGTCAAGAAATAAAAAATGGCGACGATCTGTACGGCCAGCATCGCAAGTCCAAAGGCATCGGGCACGATGGCCGAAATGGTTGAGGTGGCGCTTCTCATTGGGTGCCAATTCTCTAAATTCTAACGCAGTTTTTGCTGCGGGGGTTTGCGAAGGCGCAGACCAGGAGTACGGAAAAGAATGTAGAAAAATCTATTGACTTTCGCTTTTTGTTCGCCTATATTCACCCCCGGTAGAGGAAACGGGAAACGGGTGGCTTCGGCTCCATTGCCTTCGGGCTCTCCCGAGCCGGATGCCACCCGTTAAAGTAGCGCAAGAGCCGGTTCCCTGCCAGGAGCTGCCATGGAAGCCTGTGTCGAAAGAAATAGCGAGGTAGAGGAAGTTAAAGAGGTGGAGAAAGTAGAGGACATGGCGGCGGAGGCGGAGGACCGGTCTGAAGACCGGCCACTACAAACGGCTAAGCGATCTTGGTTTGGGGCAAATTGGCTGGGGCTGGGCAAAACGCGCGCAGCGGAAAAAATGCCACATATTGTGCATGTGGACGTGGACGCGTTTTTCGCTTCGGTGGAGCAGGTGCTGAACCCGAAGTTGCGCGGGAAGCCGGTGCTGGTGGGGCGCGGCGTGGTGGCTTCGGCGAGCTATGAAGCGAAATTCCGCGGCGTGAAGACGGCGATGAGTTTTCGCGACGCGCTGAGGATTTGCCCGAAGGCGATCATGGTGCCCGGGAAATACGAGCACTACGCGGATTTTGCGGAGCGCGTGCGGCGGATTCTGGAGACGTATACGCCGGCGGTGGAAACGGCGGCGCTGGACGATTTTTATTTGGACTTCGCGGGGACGGAGCGGCTGTATCCGGATTTCGAGGCGATGCTGCGGCGGCTGCAGGCGGAAATTCTGGGGCGGACGGGATTGAGCGTGTCGGTGGGCGCGGCGCGGACGAAGGTGGTGGCGTCGATTGCGTCGCGGCTGGAGCGGCCACGCGGGTTTCGCATCGTGCCGCCGGGAACGGAAGAAGGATTTCTGGCGCTGCTGCCGGTGGAAAAGCTGCACGGCATCGGGCACACCCACGCGGGCGCGCTGGCGGAGCGGGGCGTGACGACGATCGGGCAGTTGCGGATGATTCCGAAGCCGGTGCTGATGGCGGCGTTTGGAGACGTGATTGGCGAGCAGATCTGGGAACGTTCGCGCGGGCTGGACGGGCGCGAGGTGATGACGCTGGCGACGCCGAAGTCGGTTTCGCGTGAGACGACGATTGAAGGCGGCACGATCGACACGGAATTTCTGGGCGGCTTGCTGGAGTATTTGAGCGAGCGAATCGGCGCGACGCTGCGCGATCATAGCAAGCAGGCGCACACGATTGGCGTGCGCGTGCGGTATGTGGATCATTATTCCGCGCACCAGACGGTGCGGCTGCTGCGCGCAACGAATGACGAGCGCGAACTGCTGCTGGCCAGCAAGGAGCTGTTCGCGAAACTATTCACGCGGCGCGTGGCCATCCGGCATATCGGCGTGAGCGTAACGAACCTGGATGCCGACCGCCGGCAGAATGAGCTGTTCGATGTGGATGCAAACCGCCGCTGGTACCTGAACCGCGAAGTGGACCGCGTCCGTGGCCGCTACGGCTGGAACGCCGTCTTCTACGGCAAAGGCCTCGAACTCCGCGAACACTACGCCACAAAAGAAAACGGTTTAGTATTGTCGACACCCTGTTTATCGCGGTGAGCGGCCTGTAGCTCACCCCTTCAGGGGTGAGGATTTCCAGTGCGCCAGAACTCAGGTTTGCAAACAGCAATTCATCGCCTGCGGAATAATCTTGCCTGCATCAATGAAAACCCTCAGGCCTGAAGGCCAGAGCTACAGAATTTTTCGAAGTTAATTCCCTTCCCTCTGCCCGTTATTTCTCTTGGCTCTCCGATCGTCTTCCCGCCGGTCGCTGCTACAGGTTGCCCGCATGTTTGTGCATTTGCGTTGTCACAGCCATTACTCGTTTTTGCGGGGGGTGAATCCCCCGGAAGAGATTATTGCGGCGGCGGTGGAGCAGAAGATGCCCGCCGTGGCGCTGACGGATACGGACGGGATGTACGCGGCGGTGCCGTTTTATCAGGCGGCGCGGGCGGCCGGGGTGAAGCCGATTGTGGGCGTGGTGGTGGAAGTGGAGCCCACCTTCGCTGAAGCTACGGCGGGTGGGCGAGCGGACCTTCGGCTTCGCTCAGGGCAGGCAAGTGTGGCGATGGTGCTGCTGGCGGCGGATGCGGAGGGGTACAGCAATTTGTGCCGGTTGACGACGTTGCGGCAGTTGGGGGTTTTGCAGCCGGGGCAGGAGACGTTCGCGGAAGAGGCGGGGCGGGCGGTCACGGTGGAGGAGTTAGCGGCGCATAGCGCGGGGGTGATTGCGTTGTGGCCGGCGGAGATTTTACGTGGTGGCATTGCACAGACGGGCCGGGCGAGCCCGGCCCCTACAAGGGAAGAACCCCAGGTGCAACACCGGCACCTGGGTCACCCGGGGGGAAACGCAAAAGTGCCCACCTCCTTTCATTCGTCAACGTATGCTGGGCCACCTGAAGGTGGCCGCTACACAAACACTAGTCACCAGTCACTAGTCACCAGTCACCTTCAACGGTTGAAGGGCATTTTTGGCGACCGTCTATATATCGAGGTGCAACATTTGTCGGCAGGGGATGGGCGGGTGTTGCGGGAAGCGCAGAGGCTTGGGCGGGAGTTGGGAATTCCGCTGGTGGCTACCAACAATGTGCACTTCCTGAAACCGGAAGAGCATTTGCATCACCGAGCGGTGAATGCGATTCGGACTGGCGGATTGCTGACTACAGTTACGGCTCCCGAAATCACGACTCCCGAGGCGTGGTTCAAGCCGGCGGCGGAAATGCAGCGGTTGTTTCCGGATCATCCGGAACTGCTGCGGGCGACGCTGGAGATTGCGGAGCGCTGCAACCTGGAATTGGAGCTGGGCAAGACGATTTTCCCGGAGTTTCCGGTGCCGGAGGGCGAATCAGCGTTTTCGTATTTGTGGAAGCTGAGTTTTGAGGGTGCGCAGAAACGTTACCGGCCGCTGCGTCCCGCGGTGCTTGCGCGGCTGACGCGCGAATTGGAAGTGATCGAGAAATGGGGTTTGGCGCCGTATTTTCTGCTGGTGTGGGACATCGTTGAGGAAGCCCGCCGGCGCGGGATACCCGCGGTGGCGCGGGGGTCGGCGGCCAGTTCGATGGTGTTGTATAGCCTGGGAATTTCCTGTGTGTGCCCGCTTCGCTGGGGACTTTACTTTGAGCGATTCCTGAACGAGCAGCGCGGCGATTGTCCGGACATTGACATTGATATTTGCGGAGCACGGCGCGACGAGTTGCTCGATTACGTTTACGCGCGGTGGGGCCCGGAGCATGTCGCGATGATCGGCAGCTTCATCACCATGCATGCGCGGCTGGCGGTGCGCGAGGTCGCGAAAGTGTTTGGCGTGCCTCCGGGCGAAGTGAATCACTTCACGAAGCGGTTGCCGCACCGGCCGGTGCGGGAAATTCTGGAAGCGATCAAACTTCTGCCGGAAGGCCGCACGCTGCCGGTGAACGACGAGCCGTGGAAAACGATTCTGCAGGTGGCGCTGCGGCTGGACGATGCGCCGCGGCATCTGGGGATTCATCCGTGCGGAACGGTGATTTCGGCGCGGCCACTGACGCACCTGGTGCCGCTGGAGCGGGCGACGAAAGGCATCGTGGTGACGCAATACGACATGAACGCGATCGAATCGCTGGGGCTGATCAAGATGGATCTGCTGGGGCAGCGCGGGCTGACGACGATGGCGCTGGCGCTGGACAACATAGAAAAACAGGAAAGAGAGGAAGTTAAGGAGGGAGAAGAGGTGAAGGATCGGAGTGGAGTGGCGGCGGATGGGTTTACGCCTTGTCCTGAGGCGCGGACGATTGATTTTGGGGCGATACCGGAGAACGACCCGGCTACGTGTGAGGTGATTGCGGCGGGGCGGACGATGGGAGTTTTTCAGATTGAGTCGCCGGCCATGCGCGGCACGCTTCGCACGATGGAGGCGCGAACACTGGAAGAGATGGCAATCGCGTTGGCGATCATCCGGCCGGGAGCGGCGGAGTACGGCTCGAAGGAGCTTTTTCTGAAGCGGCTGCGCGGGAAGGAACCGGTGTTGTACGCGCATGAATCGTTAAAAAATATTCTGGGCGATACGCTGGGCGTTTGCATTTACCAAGAGCAAGTGATGCAGATCGCGCAAGCGGTGGGGTGTATGTCGCTGGCGGAGGCGGACCTGGTGCGGCGGTCGGCGGCGAAATTTTCCGGGCAACGGGAGCGCGAACGGTTGCGCGGGAAATTCCTGAAAGCGGCGGAGAAGATGGGTTTGCAAGGAGCAGAGCGCGAAGAGACGTGGATGATGGTGGAGAAATTCGCGGGATTTGGATTCTGCAAGGCGCATGCGGCGACGTACGCGGATATTTCGTATCGCATGACGTATTTGAAGACGCATCACACGGCGGAATTTCTGGCGGCGATGTGCAGCGCAGGGGCGGGGTTTTATCACGTTTCGGCGTATGTGGAGGAGGCGAAGCGGTGGGGGATTGCGGTGAGATTGCCGTCGGTGAATCGGTCGCGGATGGAGTATACGGCAGAAGAGAAAGACGCATGTGATGCCACCAGCCATGGAGAAAAGCGCCCGCCTTCCTTCCTTCGTCAGGGCAAGCAGAAGGCGGCCACTACAAAGGCTATGCGGATTGGGTTGATGCAGGTGAAGGGATTGCGGGTGGAGACGATTGTGGAGATTGTGCGGACGCGGGCGGCGGAGGGGGTGTTTCGTTCGTTGGTGGATTTCCTGCAGCGGGTGCCGGCGGAGCGGGATGAGATTGAGGCGTTGATCAAGTGCGGGGCGTTTGATGAGGTTTGCGGAATGACGAGGGCGGCGATGTTGTGGCAGTGGAATTTGTTGCAGGCGGGGGGAAAAGGAACATTATTTGTCCAAAGATTTTCCAGTGAAGATGGCGGGGAGCAGGGTGCAGAAGCGGCCGGCCTCGGAAGGCGGGCCCTACAAGAGCGAGAAGGCGGCGTAAAGCCGCCCTTACACGGGGAAGCGGCGGGGGTTTTATTTGCGGAGATGGAGGCGGAGGATGCGATTGGGGCGGCGCTGCGGGAGATTGATGCGCCGGATTATACGCGCGAGCAGAAGTTGCGGTATGAGCGGGAAGTGCTGGAAGTGTGCGTGAGCGGGCATCCACTGGATTTTTTGCCGCGGAACGGGGAGACGTGGAGCGACGAATTGCCGGGCATGGTGGGAAAACGGGTGACGCTGTGCGGGTGGGTGGTGACGTACCGGCATGTGGGAACGAAAAATTACCGGAACATGATGTTCGTGACGCTGGAGGATCAACGAGGGCTGTTTGAGGTGATTCTGTTCCCCGACGTGTACGACAAGTATGGCGGACTGGTGTATGAGACGCGGTCGATGCGGGTGACGGGCGTGGTGATGGAGGGAGAGCATATTAATGGGGAGAGGGTGGAGAAGTTGAATGAAAAGTGAAAACGGAAAATAGAAAATAAAGATCAGATTCTCTTCCTTGATGACTGGTAGCTGATTTCTGCTGAGCCCATCAAGCATCCGGAGCACTGACATTTACTTCATGATTCGACAGACGAACAAAACCGAGCGGGGGCCGGAACCGCAGAGCGGCCAGCCGGCCGCTAGCGGCGAAGGCTGGCTGGGGCGCAACAGCAGCGAGAAGCGGCGGCTTTGGGAACGGCTGAATCCCCGGCACCGGAAAGAACTGCGGATGCTGGCGGAGGCGCTGGCGCTGCAGCAGAATCACGCCCGATTGCCGGAGGCAGCGCGCGGACGGTTGGACGCGGCGCTGGCGGAATTGGATCGCGTAATCCGGCGCATCGCGGGCATCCTGGCGGAGTTGGCACGCCGGACACCACCGCCGGGGTGAGTGTTGCGGGCGGCAAATGGCGGGCACATACTTTTGACATGAATACTTCCAGGCATCCCCGAGCCTTCCCGGGCCTTGCCGCGCTGATCTTAACGGGCTTATGCGCGGGCATTTTTGCGTGCGCCGCGCGCGCGGACGAAATTCGCCTGAAAGATGGGAAGAAGTTGCACGGCGTGATCGTGGCGTACGAAGATAACATGTTCAAGGTGAAGACAGATTTTGGCTTCGTGCTGGTGGAGAAAGACAAGATTGCTTCGATAATTCCGGACACGCCAACCGAAGACGCTGCGACGAATGCGGCGGCCAAGCCCGCGGCGAAGACTGAACCGGCAGCGAAGGCTTCGGCGATTGTGAACGGTTCCGCGGCCCGGCCGGAGATTCCATTGACGGCGACGAAGGGAGATGTGACTCCGCCGCCGATCAAGACCGTGAGCGTCACGCCGAAAACAGCGGTTGCGACGCCTGTTGCGACTCCACCGCCGCCAAAGGAAGAGCCTCCGGCAATTAAGGAAGAGATTCAGGGGAACCTGTATCTGAATCACGAATTTTTGTTCCGGATGTACAAGGCGCCGAGCTGGCAGATAATCGCAGATGCGGGGCAGGGCTTGCCGAACGCGATTGTGGCAATGGGGACGAGCAACGAGTCCACGCTGCTGGTGGTCGGGCACGAAAAAACGAAGGGCGCGCTGGAACCGGCGGCGCAGGAAGTGGAGAAGAAGTTGAGCGAGGTGTACGCCAATTACCGGCTGATTTCGCAGAAGAAAACCGTGCTTGGGGGATTGCCGGCGCTGGAGTACAAGTATCGCGGGATGGCCGACGGGCACGACTGGTCGGGGACGCTAGCGGTGGTGGCGCGCAACGGCGATGTGTTCACGGTTTTGGGAATGACGTATGCGGACACGGACCTGATCCAGATTCAGGAAAACGTGATCTCACGGGCGATTGCGAGCATTGATTTCAACGTGAAATAGCGGGAGGCGCCGCGGTCAGCCGACGGTGACCTCGATAGTGTGGTAGCCGGTGGCGCCGTCGGGCCATTCGCCACTGTCGATGGAGGATTGGAGTTTGCCGCGGCCGTCGGTGGCGCGGGCTTTCAGCGTTTGCTTCCCTTTCGGCGCATTTTTCCAGACAAATTTCCAGAAAGCCCAGACCTGCGATGGATTCGGGTTGCTGAAGATTTCCACTTCCTGCCAGTGGCTGCCACCGTCGGTGGAAATTTCGACTTTAGAGATGCCGGACGTATCGCCGATGGCGTAGCCGGTGACGACAAAGGTATCGCCGGTGATGCGGGAAAGATTGCGGGGATCGTCGATGATGCCCTGCGTCTTGCGGTCGCCGGTGTTTGACCAGCCCTGGCGCTCCCAGTAGCCGAGATACTCACTGTCCACAAATTCAATGCGGGTAAGCCACTTGGGCATTTTCATGCCATAGCGGCCAGGCATGAGCACGCGAAGAGGGAAACCGTGCTGGCGCGGGAGCGGCTCACCGTTAATGTTGTAGGCGAGAAAATTGGCGGGATCGCTGAGGCGGGAAACGGGATGGCCCGTGGTGTAGCCTTCGGCAGCGTAGAAGACGGCGTATTTTGCGGTGGGGAGAACGCTGGCGCGCTCGATGATTGGCTTTAACAGCGTTCCGGCCCATTTGGCGTTGCCGATGAAACGGCCACCGACGGAATTGGAGATACATTCGAGGGTTAGAATGGTTTCGTAGGGCGGGAGCGCGCGAATTTCGTCGTAGGTGAATCGCAGGGTATTTTTCACGAGGCCGTCAATCGTCAAGGACCATTTGGCCGCGTCAACGGCGGGTTCGCCGTGGGATGAAGTGAGATAGAAATCTTCGGTCGGAGTGATGGCGCGCAGCGCGGCTTGCGGTCCAGCGTTGACGAAAGCGCGGATATTTGCGTCACCGACGTTGGTGCCGCGCATCAGGTAGCGATAGATGACACCCGGAATCAGCAGGCCGAGGCCGAGGCCCCCGGCGACGGAGATGAAGTGGCGGCGTTCCATGATGGGTTAGATGAGCGGCTAGGGAAAAGGTATCACGGGGCAGGCGCGCGGGGACTACGCATGGCAGAGGAACCGATGAAATACAGAGGGTCAGGCGTTAGCTTCCGCAGGCCTGCGAAGTTCGCGGATCATGTTGATAAGGGCTTGGACGGCACGCGGGAGGCTTCGGTCGCGGCGGTAAACGAGGGCGAGCTCGCGCCAAAGGTCGACGCCTTCGACGGTGAGGAGCTTCACTTCTCCGGTCTTGACCTGATCGCGGGCAAAGCTTTCGCTGATGATGGAGATGCCAACGTCCGCGGCGACGAAAGTCTTGATCATGCCGATGCTCGGGAGTTCCATGGCAATCTGCAAGCGGGAGCGGTGCGGCCGGAAAAGCTTGTCGAGCACCTGGCGGGTGTAGCCGGTGCGTGGAAAGATCAGTGGAGCGGAAGCGATTTCTTCGAGCGTGACGTGTGTGCGTTGCGAGAGCGGGTTCTTGGTGCTGACCATAAATCGCAGGCGGTCGCGATTGATGACGTGCATTTTGAGATTGGGGGATTTCACGGGGAGGGTAACGATGCCGAGATCGAGCGAGCCGTCTTCGAGGCGCTGCAGAATTTTGTGGCTGAAGTTACGGTAGATGCTGATGTGGACGAGGGGATAGCGGCGCTTGAATTCAGAAAGCATGTCGGGGAGCAGATAGAGGCAAGTGGCTTCGTTGGCGCCGAACATGACCGGGCCCTGTACAACGCTGCCGCGGTCGGCGACGATCTGCACGGATTCATCGCGCAGGCGCAGGAGGCGTTCGGCGTAGTCAAAGAGAACGACGCCGGCGGGCGTTAGTTCAACGGACTTTGCGGAACGATCCAGGAGCTTGGCCTTGTAGGCCTGCTCGAGCTGACGTATTTGCGCGCTGACGGCGGATTGCGAGCGAAATACTTTTTGGCCGGCTTTCGAAAAGCTTTTCAGCTTGGCGACCTGGACAAAAGTAGTAAGTTGGTCGAAATCCATATCCCCCACTCTCTAGTGATAAATATAGCGGATTTTACATTAGAAAACGGTTAAGACGAATCCATCAGGCATAGTGCGGAGCAGACGAAGCCGGGGCCGAAAGAACCGCCGGGCCGGGGACGACAACCGGGTCGCGTACGCCGCCGGGGAACGCGCGCCAAACGCCTTCCAAGGATTCCTGAAGGTGAATCGGCTGGATGCGGACGAAATTCAGCAGAGAGCGCTGCTCAAGAAAACGGGCGGCACGCGGGCTGCCAGTGCGCTGGCGGTGAGTTTCAATGAGAGCGCGAAGGCAAGATTCTTCGTTTTCCTCGAGGTCGTGCGACTGGACAAATTCGCGATTCAGAACATTTTCCATTTCGCTGCGCAGAATGTAGGCGAGACCACCGGTCATGCCGGAGCCGAAGTTCAGGCCGACGGGACCGAGAATCGCGGCGATGCCGCCGGTCATGTATTCGCAGCCGTGTTGGCCGACGCCTTCGACGACGGCGACAGCGCCGCTATTGCGGACGGCGAAGCGTTCGCCAACCTGGCCGGAGATGAAAAGCTGGCCGGAGGTGGCGCCGTACAAAACCGTGTTGCCGGCCAGCACGTCGCCGCGCTTGGAGGCATTGTGACTGGCGCGGATGGCGATGGAACCGCCTGAAAGACCTTTGCCAACGTAATCGTTCGCTTCGCCATAGAGATTCAGAGAGAGCCCTTCGGAGAGAAAGGCGCCAAAGCTTTGGCCGGCCGTGCCGCGGAATTCGTGGACGGATGGGGCGAGGTCCGATTGCTGAAAACGCAGGCGCATGCGTTCGCCACTGAGATGGCTGCCGATGCTGCGGTGGAAATTATTGATGACTGTTGGAATCGCCGCGTGCGAATGGGCCTGCTGAAGAAGTTCTTCCACTTCCAGACCGCTCGATTCGGGCACGGGAGTCTGCTGAGGAACAACGCGAGCGGGCTTCGAGACGGGAACGACGAGCAGGGCGTCGAGGCCGGATTTGGTTTCGAGGCGATCGTACCACCCGCGAAGTTCGGTGAGCGAGCGGACGCCAAGTTCCGCCATGTTGCGGCGAATTTCCTCAGCGAGGGAGTGGAAATACGCGACGACCATTTCGGGCTTGCCGTTGAAACGGAGACGCAGGGTTTCATCCTGCGTGGCAATCCCAACAGGGCAAGTGTTGAGGTGGCATTGGCGGGCCATGACACAGCCGATAGCGACAAGAGCGGCGGTGCCAAAGCCGAATTCGTCGGCGCCGAGGATGGCGCCGATAAGGATGTCGCGGGCGAAGCGGAGGCCGCCGTCGACGCGGAGAGAGACGCGGGAGCGCAAGCCCGCGCGTAACAATGTTTCGTGCGTGTCGCGGAGGCCGATTTCCCAGGGCAAGCCAGTGTTTTTAATCGAAGTGAGCGGAGAAGAGCCGGTGCCGCCGTTGTGGCCGCTGACGGTAATGACATTCGCGCCCGCCTTGGCGACGCCGGCGGCGATTACCCCGATCCCGGTGCCGGAGACAAGCTTCACGCCGATGCGAGCTTGTGGATTGACGGCGCGCAAGTCGTGAATGAGTTGCGCGAGATCTTCGATGCTGTAAATGTCGTGATGCGGCGGCGGCGAAATCAGCGGAGTGCCGGGAGTAGCGTGACGGATACGCGCGATGTATTCCGTGACTTTGCGCGCGGGAAGTTGTCCGCCTTCGCCGGGCTTGGAGCCTTGGGCCATTTTGATTTCAAGTTCTTCGGCACGGACAAGATATTCGGCGGTGACTCCAAAGCGGCCGGAAGCGACTTGTTTGATTTTGCTTGCGGTGCCGGGCGTAGCGTAGAGATCAGGATCTTCGCCGCCTTCGCCGGTGTTGCTGCGGCCGCCGATCTGGTTCATCGCGAGAGTTAGAGTCTTGTGGGCTTCGGGGCTCAAGGATCCCAGGGACATGGCCTGCGTGCTGAAGCGCTTCAGGATAGAGTCGAGAGGTTCGACGTCTTCGAGAGCAACCGGCTGGTCCGGCAACATTTCCAGCAAATCTCGGAGGAATGTTGGACTAGCGGCCTTGCCGAGTTCTTCGAGCGCGGAATAATGCTCGCGCTGCGGCTTGCGGGTGTGCGCGTGAAGGCGTCGGACAAATTCGGGTGAGTTCGCGTGCAGTTCGGCGCCTTTGCGGAACCGGTACAGCCCAAAGTCCGGAAGATTTTCACCGCTGACCGAGTACGCCGTGGCGTGCATTTTCAGGTAGTCCTGCAGCACATTGAGCAAGGATTTTGTGCCGGGATAGCGGCCGGCATCCTCAAAGAATTCGTGGCAGATCTGTTCTTCAAGGCCCAGCACCTCAAAGAGATGGCTGTTACGGTAGCTGGCGAGGGTGGAAATCCCCATGCGGGCGAGAACTTTGCGCAAGCCGTGGTAAATGCCCGAGCGAACTTTCTTGAAGGCGCCGGGCTCTTCCGTTTCGGCAAATTCTTCGGCGAGATAGGGCACGACGGCGCTGGCACCCGCCGCGAGTAACATTGCAACGTGGTGCGTCTCGAAAACCTGGGCGCTTTCTACGATTAGGGGCACATCGGCGTAACCCTGGCGCACGGCGTTCTTCCAAAGTTTTGCAGTAGCCAACAGCACGGGCAGCGCGGCACGTTCGGCGCCGACATTGCGATCCGAAAGGAGGAGGAGCCCCGGGCACTCGCCGTTACTCAGAGGGGTAGTTAAACACTGAGTGAGGCAACGGCGTGCTCCCGAGACTCCATGATTGGCAGGAAAGCTTGTATCCACAACCTGCAGCTCAGGGATCACTGCACAGAGCGCCGCAAGCTCAGCGGCGCTAAGAACGGGACCTGGCAAGCAATGCGCCTTGCCGAGCGAAACTTCGAGGGACATCACGTGAGCTTCGCGCAACGGATCGATGGGAGGATTCGTTACCTGCGCAAAGCGTTGCTTGCAGTAATCCCAAAGCGGCCGCGTGAAGGTGGAAAGGAACGCGGGAGGGGCGTCGTCTCCCATGCTCCAGTCGGCTTCCTTGCCGGAGAGAAGCGGCTGAAACAGAATTTTGTACTGGTCGTCGGTCCAGCCGGAAGCGCCGGCAAGACGTCGGGGTTCGGCGATCGGCATGCACGGGGCATCGCCGGAGAGTTGCAGCAGCGAAGGAACAGCGGTGGTTTTGCTCTGGACCTGCGTAGTGACGCTCTTCACGAGCTCACGCCAGCGCAGAAACACGCCTGATTGTGGCGTAGCGAGAATCAGTTCGCCAGGACCGAGACGATGGCGTTCCGCGACGCGGGATTCCTCAAGGTCCACCAGGCCCGTTTCGCTGCCGGCGATCACTAGGCCGTCGTGCGTGACGAGATAGCGCATGGGGCGGAGACCGTTGCGATCGAGTTTCACGCCGACGGAAAGGCCGTCGCTGAACACCATGGCGGCGGGGCCATCCCATGGCTCGCCCTCGCGAGAAAGAACTTCGAGCGTGCGGCGAACATCGGAGGAGAGAAATGGATCTTCGGAGAAGGCCGTGGGGACCAATTCAAGCATCGAGGTTTCGACAGATTTTCCCGCGAGGAGTTTCAATTCCAACGCGTTGTCAAAGCTGGCGGAATCGCTGACGTACTCTTCGAGCATCTGGAACCATTCGCCGACGCCGATTCGCTTGCGAATTTCGCGCTCGCGGGCGCGCAGCCAGCGGCGATTGCTGACGATAGTGTTGATTTCGCCGTTGTGGGCAACATAGCGGAACGGCTGGGCCAGTTGCCAGGACGGTTCGGTATTCGTCGAATAGCGCTGGTGGAAGATGGCGAAGTTCGCGACAAACTCCGGGTTGCGGAGGTCCTCATAGAAGTGCGGAAATTGCCAAGGCGTCAGGAGCCCTTTGTAGACGATTGTGCGCGAAGAGAGTGAAGCGATGTAGCAGCGCTCTGGCAACAGGGTTTCGGCGCGCTTGCGAAGCAGCGATAGAGAGCGTTCGAATTTTGCCGGAGCATCGGGGACCGGAACTTTCGCAAGAGACGGCTCAATAAAAAACTGCCAGATTTCCGGCATGGTCTCGAACGCGCGTTGGCCGAGGGCGTTCGGGTTGACAGGAACCTTGCGCCAGCCCGCAAGACGCAACTTGCCGCGGCCGATGGCTTCTTCGATGGAACGCTGTGCGTCCGCAACTCGGGTGTGCGGCGCGAAGAGCGTGCCCACTCCGAAGCTTTCGCCGAGGGCGATTTCGAGCTCGGCAGCGCGGGCACGGAGAAAATCAACTGGGAGGCTGCTGAGAATTCCGGCGCCGTCACCGCTCGCGCCGTCGGCATCCACTCCGCCGCGATGCGAAAGGCGTTCGAGGGCTTGCAGGGCGAATTGCAGGATTTCGTGGGAGGGAGGTCCGGCGAGGCGCGCGACGAAACCTGTACCACAGGCATCGTGGTCCGGGTGCCCCCAGTTCGGCTGGCGCCGCCTGCTACACATGAAAGAGTAATAGAGGGTGCCAGCGGCGAAGTACAATGCAGAATTTTTCTGGAATGTATCAGGAATGCAGGGGCGTGAAGCGAGCCAAGTACCTTAGAACTTCGTAACTTCGCTGAAGTGAAAATTGCTGATTTTCATTGGGGGAACGACCATTTCAAAGGATTCCTCGGCGGTGGCGCGACGCGAGGGTCCGAGGGCCTCGACATTCTTGAGCATCTGCAAAATCGATTGATTGAATCGGAAATTCCGCACGGAGCGGGTGACCTTACCCTTCTCAACGAGGAACAACCCGTCACGCGTCATGCCGGTCATCACTTTTTCGTAGGGGTCAAGTTCGCGGATGTACCAGAGGCGCGTGACCAACAGGCCGTGGTCTGTGCCGGCGACCATTTCTTCGATCGATGTCTTGCCGCCAGCGATTACCAGATTCATTGGCGCTTCGCCGTATTCATTTGGCAGGGCGAAGCCGTGGCCCGTGGGACGCACGCCGTCTTTTTTCGCGGAGCGGCGGGAGTAGACGAGGTTGCGGGGAACACCGTCGTCCACAAGGAGGACGCGCTGGCGGGGAATACCTTCGCCGTCGAAGGGTGCGCCAAGTTGATCCGGATGATGGACGTCGTCGGTAATGGTAATGTTTTTTCCGAGGAGCGGCTTGCCGAGGCGGCCGGAAAAGCAGGAGCGCTGGTCTTGGATGGCGGTGGCGGCGAAATCGTAGAAAAGGAAGCCGACGAGATCGAGAACGGCGGCGGGTTCAAGGATGACGGTGTATTTGCCGGGAGCGAGTTCGGCAGGATTCTCCGCGCGAGCCGCCTTCTCGCTGGCAGTTTTCGCGAGGGCCAGCGGATCGAAGGCGTGGAAGTCGGCGGCGTTGGCCTTGGCCCAACTGGTGGCGGAGCCCTGCTGCATGGTGACGGAAAATTCGGCCTGGGTCTGACGGTAGGCGGCAAAGAGGCCGCGCGAATTCGCGAGGACGGACTGGCTTTGGCCGCTGGAAAAAATGCCGGCGGCGATCTGGCCCTTGCTTTCAGCGAGAGCGCAGGTGTTTTTCACGGCGCGCGCGCGGGAATCCGCGGAGAGTGCGGCAGTAGGAGGCGAGAAGCGGCGGACGGCGCGGTAATTTTGTTTCGTGGGCAACGGCAGGAGGCCGGGATCTTTCGGCTGGCTGGCAGCAAGAGAGACGGCGGATTCAAGGGCGGCGCGAAGGGCGTCCTCTTCGATGCGGTTGGTGGTGACGCGGGCGGTGCGGCCGTCCACCAAGACGCGAAGAGAAACGGTGAGGCCGTGCTCAGCAACGTGCTGATGGATGGAGTTGTTGGCAAAGCGGGTGAGCGCGTCGATGACTTCATCCACGTGAACTTCAGTTTCGGGAATTCCGGCGGATTTGGCGATGCGCAGAACGCGCTCCGTGATGGAGCGCAATTCCCTTTCCGGCCGAAGGGAAGCTTCGGTGGAGGCGGCGCGGCGCACGGAGAGCGAGCGGTTTTTCTTCACGGGGCTCATTGGTTTGAAAATGCCGTTCCGATTTTTACTTTCCGAAAACGCGCGGGGGCGGCGCCATGGCCGGTACCCATGGTCTGCATGGGCTGACCTTTGCCGCAGTTCGGAGTGCCCCAGAGAACCCAGTGGTCGGCGTTGCAGATGGCGTCGCAGGAGTTCCAGAATTCGGTGGTGATGCCGCTGTAGCTGGGATTTTTCAACATGCGCGTTTTCTTGCCGCCCTTGATTTCCCAGGCGATTTCGGTGGAGAACTGAAACTGGTAACGGCGGTCGTCGATGGACCAGGAGCGGTTGGTGTCCATCAGAATGCCGTCGGCGGTGTCGGCGATCAAGTTTTCCGGAGTCCACGTGCCTGGAAGCAGGCTGACGTTGGTCATCCGAATCATCGGCAGGCGATTCCAGCTTTCGGTCCGCATGGTGCCGCCGGAGCGCTGTAGGCCGATGAGATGCGCGGTTTCCCGGCTGGAGAGATAGCCGCGAAATTCGCCGTCTTTGATCACATCGATGCATTGAGCGGGGACGCCTTCGTCGTCATAGGCAAAGGTGCCGAGGCCGGGGCCGTGGGCCGGGCGGGCGTCGGCGACGACATTCACGATCGAGGATGCGTAACGAAGATTGTTCAGTTTGTCGAGCGTAAGAAAGCTGGTGCCGGCAAAATTTGCTTCCTGGCCGAGAACGCGATCGAGTTCGATGGGATGGCCGACGGATTCGTGAATCTGCAGGCCGAGCTGGCTGCCGCCGAGGATCAAGGTCGACTGTTTTTCGGGACATTGCGCAGCGGAGTGGAGGGCAACCGACTCTTCGGCCATCCGCGGGGCGTGCATCAGGAGATCCATCGCCTCGATCAATTCGTAGCCACCGAGAATATGCTGGCCGCCGAAGCTATTCGGAAAGGAGCGCTTTTGGATGGCATCGCCTTTGAAGGAAGTGGCGACGATGCCGCAGCCGGAGTGATATCGCCGCTGGTGAATCTTCGAGCCGGCACTGGAGGCGAACCAGGAATCGATTTTGCGGAATTGCATGTCGGTTTCGGTGAGCGTGACGCCTTTTATTCCGCGCATGGCGGCGTCGGCTTTCAGCAAGAGATCGATCTGGGCTTCGAGGGGAATTTCGAAGGGGTCTTTCTGGCATGGGCCCATCCAACTGTCCACGTAGGGAGGTTCGGCGGCGAGCTGCACGTCTTCCTTTTTTGCGAGAGCGGAAGCTTTCGCGATGGAAACGGCTTGCGCGGCGCAGGCGGCTACACCTTCGCGGGTGAGTTGATCGGTGGAAGAAAAGCCCCAGGCTCCGCTGACGACGACGCGGATGCCGAGTCCGATGGACTCGCTCTGGCCGAGTGTGCCGACTTCGCCGCTTTTCGTGGTGAGATCACGCTGGCGGAGGTGCATGACGCGGACGTCGGCGTAGGTTGCGCCGCGAAGGCGGGCGACGTCAAGAGAGTGTGCGCAATAATCCCACATAGGAGGCACCAAAATTTTGGGGCGGTTCGATTTTGTCGAAACGCCCCTTATTGAATCGTATCAAATGTTGGGAGAAGGCGCCCGCCCCGTAATACCGTTCGGGGTGCAAAGTGCGCACCTCAGAAGGCGGCCGCTACATCGGAAGACTACGTGCCCTCTTGCCAGGACGCGAGGTACTGTTCCTGCTCGGCAGTGAGCTTGTCGAGGCGGTGGCCCATCGATTCGAGCTTGAGGCGGGCGATTTCGCGGTCGAGGTGTTCGGGAACGATGTAGACCTGAGGCTTCATCTCTTTGTGGTGCTTGACGAGATATTCGGCGGAGAGCGACTGGTTCGCGAAGCTCATGTCCATCACGGACGCGGGGTGGCCTTCGGCAGTGGCGAGATTCACCAGTCGGCCTTCGGCGATGAGGTAAACCTTGCGGCCATCCTTCAACAGGAATTCGTCCACCAGCGGGCGAACTTCTTTTTTTCCGGAAGAGAGCGATTCGAGCGCGGGGATTTCGATTTCCACGTTGAAGTGGCCGGAGTTGCACACGATAGCGCCGCTCTTCATCACTTCGAAGTGCTCACGGCGAATGACGTTCTTGTTGCCGGTGACGGTGATGAAAATGTCGCCTTCCTTGGCGGCGTCGGCCATGGGCATCACGCGGAAGCCATCCATCACGGCTTCGATACCCTTGACAGGATCGATTTCGGTAACGATGACGTCGGCGCCGAGACCCTTGGCGCGCATTGCGGCGCCGCGGCCGCACCAGCCGTAACCGGCGATGACGACTTTGAGGCCGGCGATGAGCACGTTGGTCGCGCGAATGACGCCGTCCAGCGTGGACTGCCCGGTGCCGTAGCGGTTGTCGAAGAAGTGCTTGGTCATCGCGTCATTTACGGCGATGATCGGATACTTCAGAGTGCCGTCCTTGGCCATGGCGCGGAGACGAATCACGCCAGTGGTGGTTTCCTCGGTTCCGGCGATGACGTTGCCGACGAGATCCTGGCGTTTGGTGAGGAGCATGGTGACGAGGTCGCAGCCGTCGTCCATGGTGAATTGCGGCTTGTGATCGAGCGCGGCCTTCATGTGCTGATAGTAGGTGTCGTTGTCCTCGCCTTTAATCGCGTAAGTAGGAATGTTGTAATCCCGATTCAGGGAGGCCGCGACTTCATCTTGTGTGGAAAGAGGATTGGAGGCGCAAAGCACGGCGTCGGCCCCGCCATCGCGCAGGGCGATCATCAGGTTCGCCGTTTCGCTTGTGACGTGAAGACAGGCGGAAACACGGAGTCCCTTGAGCGGCTGCTCCTTGATGAAGCGCTTGCGGATGGACTGCAGCACGGGCATCTGCTGCGCGGCCCACTCAATCTTGCGCTTGCCCGCGTCGGCAAGCCCGATGTCTTTTACGTCGCCTTTTTTCAATTCTGCGGTAGCCATTGCTGGAGTCCTCACAATTTAAGTTTGCATTCGCCGGGCGAATGATTGTACCGGGACGCTTTCTGCCGCCAAGAGGGTGCTGCCAGCGGCAGAGAGGGAAACTGTTCGACGAAACAAGAAAAGCCGCGGTGAAAACTAGCGGCGGGCGGCCACTTCTACGGGAACGCCAAGTCCCGCGGCTTTGCGCAGGGCATCGGCGCGGTCGGTCTTTTCCCAGGTGAAGCCGGGGCCGGAACGGCCGAAGTGGCCGTAAGCGGCTGTCTGCTTATAGACGGGCCTGCGCAGATCGAGCGTTTCGATGATTGCTTTCGGCGTGAGCGAAAAATTTTGGCGCACGAGCTCGGTGATTTTTTCTTCCGGAATCGTGCCAGTACCGAACGTGTCCACCATCACCGAGACTGGCTCTGCCACGCCAATCGCATAGGCAAGCTGGACTTCAGCGCGGCTGGCGAGGCCGGCAGCGACAATGTTCTTGGCGATGTAGCGGGCCATGTAGCAGGCCGAGCGGTCAACCTTCGAGGGATCTTTGCCGGAAAAGGCGCCTCCGCCGTGACGGCTGTAGCCACCGTACGAATCCACAATAATTTTGCGGCCGGTGAGGCCTGCATCGCCCATTGGCCCGCCAATGACGAAGCGGCCGGTCGGGTTGATGTGATATTTCGTTTTTGCGTCGAGCATGTGAGCCGGGATGATCGGCTTGATCACGTGCTCCATGATCGCGTGGCGGAGATCCTCGTTGGGTACGGTGTCGCTGTGCTGGGTGGAGATGACAACGGTATCTACGCGGAAGGGCTTACCATTGCGATATTCGACAGAGACCTGGGACTTGCCATCGGGGCGGAGGAAATCCACTTTCTTGCTCTTGCGGACTTCAGAGAGGCGCTGCGTGAGGCGATGTGCCAACTGAATCGGCATGGGCATAAGCTCTTCGGTTTCGTCGCAGGCGTAACCGAACATCAGCCCCTGGTCGCCAGCGCCGCCGGTGTCCACGCCCATGGCGATGTCGGGAGACTGGCGCTTGATGGTGCACATGACCGCGCAGGTTGTGGAATCAAAGCCAAAGAGAGCGTTGTCGTAGCCGACCTGTTCGACGGTCTTGCGAATCAAATCATCGTAGTCGATGATGGCCGTGGTGGTGATCTCACCGGCAACGACGACCAAACCCGTCGTGACCAAAGTTTCGCAGGCGACCCGGCCCTTGGGGTCCTGGCGCATAACTTCATCGAGTACCGCGTCCGAAATCTGATCGGCAATTTTGTCCGGGTGGCCTTCTGTCACCGATTCGGAGGTGAACAGAAAGTTGCGCATGTTTCCGTCGCTCAAAACAAATCTCCTCAGTGCTGGACTTCTTTTTTTGGGAAGGTGTGAAACACCCCATAGGGCCTACGTGCCGAAGGCAAAGCAGACTCTAACTAAATCAGAGTAGCACTGGCATGGAGCGGAATCAACGCATTGATTTTGCACGGTTTATGGTTGCAGCGAGTGGTTATTTTCCAGCATTGAACTGAAACTAAAGGGATTTAGCGGACAAACTGAGGGCGGAATCCTCGGGGGAAAGGCACTTGTCCACGTTGGCTTTCGGGACCAATTGCAATTTTGGCTGTTACCTAATCCGTTTTGTAGTCTAAGTGTCGTCGGAGTCGTCGACGGTGACTTCGAGTTTGCCTTTGGTCTTTTTGGCCATGAGATAGGTGCGGATGAAGGGGGTCAGGTCGCCGTCGAGAACTTTGTCGACGTCGCCGACACTGAACTTGGTGCGATGGTCTTTGATGAGGCGATAGGGCTGCATGATGTAGGACCGAATCTGGCTGCCGAAAGAGATTTCGAGCTTGGATTCGTCGAGGCGGTCGGTTTCGTCGCGACGCTTTTGGATTTCCAGGTCGTAGAGTTTCGAGCGCAACATCTTCATGGCCATCTCGCGGTTCTTGTGCTGGCTGCGCTGCATCTGGCAGGCGACGATGATGCCGCTGGGGAGATGCGTGATGCGGACAGCGGTTTCCACCTTGTTGACGTTCTGGCCGCCTTTGCCGCCGGCGCGAAAGGTGTCCAGCTTCAGGTCGTCCGGCTTTATGTTGATTTCAATTCGGTCGTCCACTTCGGGGATGACGAAGACGGAGGCAAAGGAAGTGTGGCGGCGCGCAGCTTGATCGAACGGAGAAATGCGCACCAAGCGGTGCACACCGGTTTCGCCGGCCAGAAGCCCGTAAGCGTTTTCGCCGCTGAACTGAATCGTGGCGTTCTTGATGCCGGCTTCTTCGCCGGGGGTTTCATCGAGCAGGTTGGCAGTTATGCCGTTGCGCTCCGCCCAGCGGAGATACATGCGTAAGAGAATCGAAGCCCAGTCCTGCGATTCGGTGCCGCCGGCGCCGGGTTTGATGGTCATTATGGCGTTGAGGTGGTCGTTCTCGCCGGAAAGCAGAGTTTGGGTTTCGAGGTCGCCCACGTAGGTGTCCGCAGTGGTGAGTTCCTTGCTGAGATCCTTCAGCAATTCCTCTTTTTGTCCGGCGTTGGATTCGCCTTTGGCGAGCTCGATGTACGTTTCGATGTCGCTGGAGAGAGATTCGAGTTTCTCGTCGGCGGCGAGCTGATCTTCGACGCGCTTGCGGTCGCGGAGGACGCTCTGCGCTTCTTCCTGATTACTCCAGAAATTGGGGTCGGCAGCGCGCGCTTCGAGGTTTTTCAGGCGGGCGAGGTTCTGTGGAGCGTCAAAGAAAGCTCCGCACGAGAGTGATGCGCTGCTTCAATCCTTCATACTGGTGCTGCAAATCTTCAAGAATCATGCGGTGTCTGGGGTGCCCGAACCGTGCCGGGCGATTTTGCCTTTCGAAAAGTGAGCAATACTAGAATAGCGGAAACGCCGACGCACATCCAGGCGAACCAGTCGCCGAACCGCGTGTAGATGGTTTTGTCGGTGCGGAAGTCGTAGGGCAAGTCCGCGGCATCGCGCGTGTCGCGCTGCATCACGCGTTTGACGTTTCCATAAGGGTCGACGGAGGCGGTGATGCCGCTGTTGGTGTCGCGGATAAGCCATCGGCGATTTTCGACAGCTCGGACGCGAGCCATGCGGATATGTTGCTCGGCGGCCTGGGATTTGCCGAACCAGCCGTCGTTGGAAATATTGACCAGGAGTTGTGCTCCGTTGTTGGCAAACTGGCGGATTTCACCGGCGTAGATAGCTTCATAGCAGATGAAAATGGAAAAAGTGTTGCCGTTGGGGAGGCGGCCGACGTTGCGTTCCTTGCCTTTTCGAAAGCCGCCGACTTCCTCCGAAACGCTGGTCACTACCTGGTGGATCAGCGGAAAAGGTTCGTACTCGCCGAAGGGAACAAGATGAATTTTGTCGTAGAGAAAAGTTCGTTGCCCGATGTTGTTGAGCATCGCCGCGCTGTTGTACGGCACCAGGCCTGTGCGGGGGATTCCCTTCCCGCTTTCAAGAATCGGTTTCCAGTCAATGATGCCGACGACGATGGGATGCTGGAATTCGGTGGCCAGGCGGGAAACGTAGGGGCCGAAGTGCGGATCCTGAAAAGAAAAGGGAGCGGGGGCTTCGGGCCAGACGAGGAGGTCCGGCTGCGGGGCGCCCGGCGAACGCCGCAGACTGAGTTTTTCGAGTTCCGCCATATCTGCTTTGTGGTCGGCGTACCAGTCGCCGATGTAGTGTTCATTTTCCGGAAAATTGGGCTGAACGACGCGCGCGACGTGGCTGGACGCGGCAGTGGGTACGAAGCGCGGGCCAAAAGTTTGTACGGCCAGAAGAATGGCGAAGAGGGAAACGACAACCGCAAGCCGGCGCGGCCTCTTTTCCGACGGGCTCGCCAGAATCCAGAGAAGCAGCGAATTAAACACGGCGACGAGGAAAGAAACGCCGTATATTCCCGTAATTGTCGTTAGCTGAACGAGCGCGGGATTCCCCGCTGCCGGATATCCGAGCAATCCCCAGGGAAAACTAATCTCCGGAAGATAGGCGCGCAGCACTTCGGTGGATATCCACAGAAACGGGGCGCCGAAAAGAGCGAGGCCGATCCCCTGCTGGGACAACCGCTGCATCGTCCAGGTGAAAAGACCGATCGAACATCCCCACACCGTGGCGATGAGCAACAAGACGGCCCAGCCAGCGGTGGCGGACATCCCGCCGTGAACCGAGAGGACTTCCGCGACCCAGGAAACGCAGGTCAGGACAAAAATCAGGCCGTGCAGGAATCCGCAGAAAAACGCGACGCGCGCCCGGGCACCCAGCAAACTGAACAGCAGAATGGCCAGGCAAAACCAGGAATAAAAGCTTGGATGCTCGCCGTAGAAAGAGAGCGAAAGAATTGCGCCGCTGAAGGCCGCGAGAAACAGACGTGCGATTGCGGGAAATTCCGGGGGGAGCGACGATCCCAGGCGGGAATACCAGGGAGGCGATGCCATCAGTGTTTTACGACGAATGCCTTGAAACCGGCGCTCTCGAGGCCCTTCTTCGCGGCCTCGGCACTTTTCAGATCTTTAAATGGCCCCACCTGCACGCGGTAATACTTGTCTTTGCGCGGCGGCTGCACGTAAGCGGAGAAGTGTTTTCTCTGCAGGCTGCCCGCGAGGGCTTGCGCGTCATCCTGTCTCGCGAGAGCGGCGACCTGCAAAATAATTGCGCCATTGGGAGCCAGCGGCGTGCTTGCGGCGTTTCTCTCAACGGGTGCGCGAGAGGCAACCGAGGGCGGCGGAGAACTCCGGACGTTTACGGGCTTGGAGGCCGGCGGAGTCGGCGAGGATTTCGGAACGGGCTCGAGATGCGGCGCGACCTTGCTAGATTTGTCCTTATCGTAGAAATTCCAAGTGGAATCAGAGGCTGTGGAAGTGGCCGGGTCGGAATCCGCTGATTCATTCGGCGGCGAGACAATTTTCTTGGGAGCAACATCCGGTCTGGCGTGCACCACCGGCTCCGTGATCTCCATGCCTTTATTCGCGGCTCGCACCTGGCCATCGTACTGATTGCGGCCCATCACGTAGCCCAGGGCAAAGAACACGCCGGAAAAAACCAGCATGAGCAAAAACAGGCCAATCACGTGCCTGCTTTCCAGCACGCGCTCGCCAGCTCCGCGTCTCCCGCCAGATGCCATTTACTTAGTGGCGCCCCCCGCGACCTTCATCCATGTATTAATAATATCTATAGGAAGGGGAAACACAATCGTTGTGTTCTTCTCGACACCTATCTCGGTCAGGGTCTGCAGGTAGCGCAACTGGATGGCGGAGGGTTGCGTCTCCAGAACCTTGGCGGCATCGGCAAGTTTTTGCGAGGCTTCAAACTCTCCTTCGGCATGAATGATCTTCGCGCGGCGCTCGCGTTCGGCTTCGGCTTGTTTCGCAATCGCGCGCTGCATTTGTTCGGGGATGTCCACCTGCTTCACTTCGACTTTGCCAACTTTGATGCCCCAGGGCTCGGTGTCCTGATCAAGAATGATCTGCAGTTTGCCGTTGACCTTGTCGCGTTGGGAGAGGATTTCATCGAGTTCGAACTGGCCGACGACGCTGCGGAGCGTGGTCTGCGCGAGCTGCGAGGTCGCATACTGGTAGTTTTGTACTTGCGAGAGGGCAAGGTTGGCGTCAACGACGCGAAAATAGCAGACCGCGTTTACTTTCACGCTGACGTTGTCGCGGGTGATGATGTCCTGCGGCGGAACGTCCAGCGTTTCAAGGCGCAAGCTGATTCGGTAGAGCGTTTCGATTGGCCAAAAGACAAGGTTAACACCCGCGCCTTTTGCTTCGGGTTGCAGGCGGCCGAGGCGAAGAACGACGCCGCGCTCCCACTCCTTGATAATGTAAATGGAATTCCAGGTCCACAATAGTAATAGCGCAACGGCGATCAGCCCACCCAATCCAAAGTAATCGAACATGATGTCCCTCCGAACCTACGCCAACTCTGACGGAATGCGGTGACCTAAGCTTGCTTCGGCTCCACAAACAGTTTTAAACCATCAACACGCGTTACGCGAACGAGCGTGCCCTCAGGAACGGGCGACGCGGCCGCCGCGCGCCACAACTCGCCATGCACGCGAATCATTCCTTCGCCATGGGAGGAGAGCGCGGCGGTGACGACGCCTTCCGCGCCGAGCATCTCTTCCTTTCCGGTGGAGGTCTTCCATCCACGGGACTTCAGCACCAGCCTCATCAAAAATACAGTCAAAATCGCAGCCGGAAGAGTGACGCCCAGAGCGACACCCAAGCTGACACCGCCCGGGGTGAGCGGCGAGCGGATCAGAAAGATCGCGCCCAATAACATGGAAACGATTCCGCCCAGGAGGAGGACGCCGTGGCTTGCGAACTTCGCCTCGAGAATAAACAACCCGAAAGCGAGTAAAATCAGCACCACGCCGGCAAAATTCACGGGCAGCAGATGCATCGCGTAAAGCGCGAGGACCGCACAAATTCCTCCGATTACGCCGGGGGCGATTACGCCGGGATGAGTGAATTCGGTGTACAGGCCCAGCACGGCGACGAGCATCAGGACAAAGAAGATGTTCGGGTCGACGATGTAGGCGAGGAATTTTTGCCGCGCGGAGAGATGAAATTCCTCAAACCGGTAATTTTCGAGCGAAAGTTTTTCGGTTTTTCCGTTGAAGCGCTTGATCTCGCGGCCGTTCAACTGTTTCAGCAGGTCCGCATTGTCGCTGGCGATCAAATCGATGAGATGGCCGGCGAGGGCTTCGTTTTCGGTGAACGCCTGCGAATCGGTGACGGAGGTCTCGGCGAGTTTCGGATTCCGGTTGCGCTTTTCCGTGAAACTCCGGAGGAACGCGGTGGCGTCGTTATTCATTTTCTTGCGCAGCACTTCATCCACGGGAACGGAAAATCCGCCAGGAAGAAGGATTGGCGTGGATGCGCCGGTGCGCGTGCCTGGTGCCATAGCCGCAACATCGGCGGACAACAGGATGAAAAAACCAGCGGATGCACCACGCGCGCCGGCGGGAGAAACGAACACCGCGACCGGGACCGGCGATTCCAGAATGTGATGGATCATGTCGGTCATCGAATCGCTGAGGCCGCCGGGAGTATCCATGGTGATCAGCACGAGCGCGGCCTGGCGGCGAGCCGCGTCGGCTAGCCCTTCATCAATATAGGTGGCGAGAATGGGCTCGACTTCGCGATCAAGTTTCAGTTCGAGAACGAGGGGGGCAGATCGTTCGGCTGGAGTTGCGGCATGCAACAAGCCGATCCCCAAAACCAGAATTGCGCTACAGATGCTCAACGTGCAGATAAATGCAGGCTTGCGAAACCACCGGCCACGAGCGCTCATTGCGCACCTCCCGTGGGCTTGCTTTTCTCCAGGTGTTCCAACAGTTGCCGCGCTTCGGCGTAATTCGGCGCAAGCTTCACGGCCTTTTCCACTTCTGCGCGGGCTAGTTGCGGTTTCTTCTGTTCCAAATATATTCGCGCCAGCATCACGCGTCCGGTCGCTGAATCGCGCAGGGCCAGAGATGTTTGCAACTCCTGGACCGCTTCGTCGAGTTTACCTCTCCTGCGGTCAATATCGGCAAGTTCACGGTGAGCGGAAGCGTTCTTCGGATCGGAGGAGAGCGCGGCTTTGAATTCTTTCTCGGCGGTATCGAGACGCCCGGCGCCAAGTTCCTGGCGGCCGCGACGAATGTGCGCGACGGCGGGGTCGATGGGAGTTGCGGATTCGGCGTTTGTGCCGCCCGGCGCAGGCGGCGTGGCAAGTTGCATGCGCAGCGCGGTGGTATCGAGTTCCCTGTTCACGCGCTGATATTTTGCGAGGGATTCCGGTTTACCGTCCAATTTCAGCGCGGGCAGGCCGTTGGGACCAAAGGCTTCGAACGCGGAGTTGCGAGTTTCGGTGGCTTCTTCTTTCTTCCCTGCCCTTTCCAGAGTGTAAACCAGGAAAGCCCGGTCTTCGGGATTGTCGGGCTCGCGTTCGGCGGCCTCGCGGAATTGCGTGGAGGCAGCGGCAAAATCATTGTTCTGCACGGAAAGAAGGCCAAGGTTGAACGGGAAATCATCCTCGTCCGGATCCAGGTCGCGAGCGCGAGAGAGCGCGGGAATCGCGGATCCAAGCTTGCCCTGGCGGGCGAGCGCGAGCGCCAGGTTGTTCAGGATTTCGGGCAATTCGGCGCCGCTCACCATGTTGAGCTTCAGATCCTGCTGAAGTTTGCTGAAAATCTTCTCGGCTCTGTCGGGTTGATTGAGGCTGAGGTTGCACACCCCCGTTGCGAAAATCGCTTCGACGCTGCGTTCATTGGTGGGGGGCACGCGGGCAAACCACGGGAGAGCGGAAGCGCAATCGTTGCGCGTGAAATAAACCTGGCCGAGAGAAAACGCCGGATCCGGCCAATTCGGTTCCAGGCGCACGGCTTCTTTCAGGTCGCGAATTCGGGCTTCGTCATCGTTCGCAAGCAGGCCGCGGATGTAGTGTTCGAACGCGCCCAGGTAGAGCACTCGCTGGAGTTTCGAAAATTCCGCCTGATTCAGCGGGAAATTGTGGTCAACCGCCATGAGCAGCCGCCAGGTGAGCCGCGTGTAAAGATTCATCATGGAATCGAGAGGGCCGGTTTCCCGCAAGCCGGGAAGCAGAGCGACAGGATTGACGCGCAAAACGCGGGCGTTGACGGTCAGCGAAGTGCCATCGGAGGTGAAATTCCCGAAGACGACGTAATCGGCATCGAGGTCCTGCGCGATGTGCAGCATGGTGGCGCGGCTCAACTTTGCGTTGGCCGGCAAACCGGCGCGGTCCATTTGGTCCAGGCGGGCTTCATGCGAAAACACCTGTTGGCTCGCCGAGGAAAGTTTTTGAATGGTCAGCTCTTCGAGTCCCTCACCGATCCACTCCAGGCGCGGCGCCGCACCCGCATTCTCGAAAGGAAAAACGAGGAAGATGCCGTTCTGCGGAAGCGCTGGAGAGCGGCCGGAGGAAGGAGCAGCGCTTTGCTGACCTGGTGTAGCGCCTGGATAGAGAAATAGAAGGCTACTGAACAAAAGCAGGGACAGATTGCGGTGCCGATGCCGCCGTTTTTCCATGAAGACAACATTCTAGCAGAGGCGGTGGACGAGAGGCGCCAGTATCGCGGGCGGCGGCATCATTTCGACAAATAGACAATGCGCTGCTCCGCGTCCATTGAGAGCACGCGAATGCCCAGCGAGCGGACGCTGAGCAGGCCGTCGAAGAGCGGCTCTTCGCTCTCGGGAACAAAGTAGGCGTCCTGATGGAAGCGCTTTCCATTCAACTCAAAATCCAGCGGGGAGACTGCGCGCACCGGAACGGCGCTGGCGACGCTTGCGCCCTGCAGCAGGCGGTTGGCTGCGTTGGGGGAAACTTCGGCGGCGGACCTGGCTCCGAAAAACACCAGGCGGTCGGAGCCGGTGTCCACCAGAAGATGAAACAGCTTTCCGGCAACCTTAATTTCCGCGATGGGAAGATCCGCGCCAGTGGACAAATTTACGGGAATTCCGACAGGAGCAATCTCGCCGAATTCGATCAGCTGATTTCCGTAATCGAGGCGGAAGCTGATCTTGCCAAGGACATCCATTCCCAGAATTCCTGCGATTGGAAGATTCAGGTCGCGTTCGACCGAGCCTAAGTCCGTGACAAGGACGGGCACGGACAAAGCTTGTATAGGACCAAGGCGAATTTCCGGCACGGTGGCGCCATAGATTTCTGACTGACGGCCGATGGCCGAGAGTTTTGCCTGCGAGAGAGGCAGAGCGAGCTGCCGGGCGGTACCAAGATTGAGAATGCTGGGCGAAGTTCCAGTGTCGATGATGAAATTCTGCCGGCCGCTGGTACCTCCAAATTGGCCTTCGGCAACCACCAAAAACCCGCGGTAAACCTTTACCGGAATCGTGCCGCGTGGAATCGAACGATCAGAGTGATGCGACGGATTTTTTGGGGGCATCGCTGCCAGCGACGAACCCAAGGTCCAAGAGCCAACCAAAAACAAGGTAACCAAGCCAGTGAGTACGCGATGCAAAGCTGCCGCACGCTCCTGCGACGGTATCGCCGACCGTACAGGCCCGGCGGGGTATCACAAGGGTTTGCGCATGGATTCCGGATAGATTGTGGGTGGCCGGTTAACTATCGTTTGCGGCAGGACTTATTTCGAGAAAAGTGATGCGTGTGGAAGAGGCGATTGACACAAGTTTCCATGCATTTCGTCCAATACACCGAGGTCACTATGAGTACATCGAATCCCCTCCGAGCCATTTTTCGATTTGGCGCCTTTGAGGTCGACCCCCGTACAGGAGAGCTCCGGAAGAACGGAATGCGCATTCGCTGTCAGGAACAGCCCATCCAGGTCCTGGTGGCGTTGCTCGAACGCCCGGGAGAGCTGCTGACGCGGGAAGAATTGCGGCAGCGCGTGTGGCCAGGGGACACCTTTGTAGACTTCGACCACGCCCTGAACACGGCTGTGAAGAAAATCCGGGCGGCCTTGAATGATGAGGCGGATTCACCCCGGTATCTGGAAACGGTTCCGCGGCGAGGATATCGGTTCATTGCGCCAATGCAGACTGAGGTGCCCCCTGCGCAGATCCCCGAAGAGCTTCCAGCGGGAAAACTGGACGTGCTGGGCACCGCCGTCCAGAATCCCTTCTACTATCAGCCCGAAACTCACCGGCCGCTGTTTAACCGCCGGGTGCTGTTGCTGGCTGCCGCGTTGATCGGCGTGGTTGGCGGGGGCTATTACTGGAGCAATCGTCACGCACGAGCCAGCAGTAACGGCATGCCCGGCCGGACGATTGTGGCGGTGCTGCCCTTCGAAAATCTGACCAACGATCCTTCCCAGGAATATTTCAGCGACGGGATGACGGAAGAGACCATTTCGCAACTGGGCCGGCTGAATTCCCCAAACCTGGGTGTGATCGCCCGGACCTCCGCTATGAAATACAAACACTCCGGCAAGGGGGCGCGGGAAATCGGGCGCGAATTAAATTCCGACTATCTGCTGGAAGGCAGCATCCGCCGCGAAGGGTCACGCGTCCGCGTGGTGGCACAACTGATCCGGGTGGCGGACCAATCACCGCGCTGGAGCCACCAGTTCGATTACGAGTTCGGGGAACCTCTCTACATTGAAACGGATGTCGCCACGGAAATCGCCAACATGGTGCATACGGCGCTGGAGCCGGCCACGAGGATGCACGTGAAGAAAGCGGATTCCATGGACTTCTACTTACGCGGGCTGGCGGAGTCCAACGTGCATACGCAGGAAGGACTGGACCGCATTTTCCACGCCTTTGAGGAAGGCATGAAGAAGGATCCGAATTGCGCGCCGCCCTATGCAGCCCTGGCGCGCATCTATGAACGCGGGGCCAATCTCGGATTGTTGAAGCCGACGGAAGCGTATGCGAAAGCGCGTGCGGCGGCGGAAAAAGCGATTGAGATCAATCCTTCGAATCCCGAGGCGCACATTTATCTTGCGGACGCCCTCTTGACCGTAAATTACGACTGGGCGAGAGCACAGGCGGAAATTCAAAAAGCGCTGACGCTGAATGTGAATGATCCGAGCGCGCATGAATGGAACGGACTTTTTCTGTCGTTGCAGGACCGGCGCGATCAATCCATCGAGGAACTACGCACCGCCGTGGAACTGGATCCGCTGAACGCGGAGTACCTGGTGACTCTGGGGAGCATCCTGATGGGGGCGGGACGCCCCGTGGAGGCGGAAACTCAGCTTAAAGCGGCGATCGGACTGGATCCTGCCTCCGACCGCGCCCACTTTTTGCTCGCGGGAATTTACAGGGATGACAAACGCTATGCCGAAGCGATCAACGAAGGCACGACGGCCCTTTTTCTCCGCGGGCAGCGGGAAGCAGCGCTGAAAGTCAAATCCACCTACGAAAAATCGGGCTATGCAGCGGCTAAAGAAATGGCTCTGCGTGAACAGCTGACTTTCCTGCTGGCGGAACGGGAAAAACGGTTTGTCTCCGCTTTCGAAATCGCCGTGCTGTACTCGATGCTGGGCGAAAAAAAGCAAAGCCTGGATTGGCTGCAAAAGGCATATCAGGAACGGGACGTTGCCCTGCTGCGCCTGAAGCAGTCGCAGAACAGCAAGTTCGCCGCGGTGAAAGACACCGCGGAGTTCCAGGGAATCCTGCAGAAAATACACTACCCGCAATAACTGATTGTTCAAGGAACGACGCAATCGCGCTCGAGAAGGAGCGATCAAAAACCGGAATCAGGGGTGACGATCAGGGTTGCGCGGATTCCACGGGCTTCGGCGCCAGCAGATCTTCAGCCGCGGGGCTTTTCAGGACCATGGAAAAGATGGGGTCCTTCTGGATGGAATTGAAATCGCTGTAGCCTTCGTCCCGCGCTTTTCTGAGATACAAAATCGCGCGGTCCACATCGCCCTGCTGGGCAAAGGACTTGGCCAGAAGATAGTAAAAACGCCCGCGGTCCACGCTGACGGAGCGATCCTGAATCACGGTGCCGCCGCGCGACCTGGTCGGATCAAGCGAAGTCGGATCCAATTGCAGCGCCTTGCGGAACGAGGTAATCGAATTCTCGAAATCTTTCTGGCTGAAATAGGCGTAGCCCAGGTTCAAATAAAAGGGCGCAAAATTGTCGCGAATCGAAATGGCCCGTTTGTAGGCGCGGATCGCCTTGGGAAATTTCTTGCGTTCATAAAGGACCGTGCCGATGTTATTCTGCGCGTCGGCGTAGTGAGGATCCACCTTGGCGGCTTTCTGGTAGCACTTGAGGGCCTGATCCAACTGAGCCTGATTGTGGAGCGCAATTCCCAACTCATTCCAGTAAAGCGGATTCTTGGGATCGGACTGAGCGAGGCGATAGAAAATTTCCTGGGCCTCTCTGTATTCCTTGCGAGCCAGGTGCAAGCGGGCCATTTCCTCGTCGGCCAGGCCCGAGGAAGCGGGCTTTTGGGCAGCGGTGGAGATGGAATCATTCGCAAATCGAACAAGGTTTTCCTGGGAGGACAACGAAGGCGAGAGAGCAACTGCGAGGAAGGATACCGCGGGAATCGCCAAGTAGTTCCTGGTCATGGCGAAGCTCCTTTGTCCGGGTCGGGCTTCACCGGATCTTTCTTTTTCTTGTCCCCAAAGATACCAAAAAACTTCTGTAAAGGCCCTTTTTTCTTTTCCTGGGCCTTGGCCGGGTCAACAGCCTGCCCGTCCGGTTGCCCGGCAACCGGCGCCCCGTTTTTGTCCACCTGACCGTTTGGGGAGGCGCTGGAGTTTGGCGCGGGGGGAGTTGAGGAACCCCCGCCGAAGATGTGCGAGAGGAAAGATCCTGCGGCGTTGAGAGGGTTGTGGCCGCCGTGGAGTTCACAAAGTTGCGTTGGCCCCGAACCTGAAACATAAACTTCCTCGCGGGTCACAGGGCAGTTGGGGGTGGCGAGTTCCAGGGTATCCGCGTCGATGATGTCGGAATCCACGCCGGCCGGCTTGTCCCAATCCCGAACGTCGCGATAGCCCGGCAGTGCGGTGGCGCGAATCATGAAGTCGGCCCATATGGGAGCTGCGGTCGCACCGCCGGCGAGGCCAAGATCGTGGTTGTCGTCAAAGCCGATCCAGATCACACAAACGAGGTTGCTGGTGAATCCGGCAAACCAGCCATCTCGTGAAGTTCCGGTCTTTCCAGCGGCGGGAAGCGTGAACCCCTTTGCGCGAACCTGGGAGCCGGTGCCTTTATTGAGGACGTCCTTTAGAATGCTGTCGACGAGATACGTGACGCGAGGATCGAGAGCGGCCTTTGTGGTGGGGCCGTATTTTTCGAGCGAGTTGCCGCCCGCGCTGACGACCGACTTGATAAAGTAAGGTTCGGCGCGCGTGCCCATTGTTGCGAAGGCCGTGTAAGCGCCAGCGACTTCGAGAGGAGTCAGTTCGTAGGCACCAAGGGCGACCGCGGGAGTAGGACGAATATTCGCGCTCAAGCCCATTTGGCGGGCGATCTGAACGACCCGACCGTAGCCAATCATTTCCGCCACTTTTACAGTGGCGACGTTCAGCGAATTCGTCAAAGCCTGCCGGACCGTGACCTTTCCCATGAAACGCTCGCCGTAGTTGTTCGGCGTATATTCCTGGCCGTCGAATTCGAACACGGTAGGCTCATCGTCAATAGTGGTTGCCGGGGTGACAACCGGCTGCGCGCCATCCACGGCGTTGTTAAAGGCGGCGGCGTAGACGAACGGCTTGAAGACCGAACCGGGCTGGCGACGGGCCAGTGCGTGATTCAGCTGGCTTTGCCCGTAATCTCTTCCGCCCAGGAGGGCCTTGATTTCGCCGGTGCGGGGATCGAGCGCAATCAACGCGGCCTGCACCTGGGGAATCTGCTCCGGTTCCGCTTTCTTGCCTTTCAACTTGCGTGATTTTGCGTATTTCGCGGCCAGCATCGCGTCCACGTTTTTCATGCCGGCTTCGAGGGCGGCCGCAGCGACTCGCTGCAATTGAGGATCAAGAGTGGTAAAAACGCGATAGTTGGAACTGAGCAAATCCTGCTCGGAATATTTTTCAAGCAGGTGATCCTTAACCATGTCCACAAAATAAGGGGATTCGTTGCCTGAAACGGAAGAGCGGACCAGCTTCAGCGGCAGGTTCTTGGCCTCCTGCACGTCAGCTTCGGTGACGTATTTGTTTTCGAGCATTTGAGCGAGCACACGGTCGCGAGCCTGGGCAGCCCGCTCGGGACGCCGGTCAGCAACGGAATAGTAGTTAGGCGCGCGGATCAACCCGGCGAGAAAGGCGCACTCTGGAAGCGTCAACTGACGCAAATCTTTGCCGAAATAGGCCTGGCTGGCTTCCGCGAATCCCCGGATGCCGAAGCTGCCGCGGTTGCCAAGGTAGACTTCGTTCGCATACATCTCAAAGATGCGCTGCTTGCTGAAGCGCTGTTCCAGTTCGAAGGAGAGCATCGCCTCGGCAAGTTTGCGGCGCCAGGTGCGATCGAGCGAAAGAAAGTAGGTGCGGGCAACCTGCATGGTGATGGTGCTGGCTCCCTCAATCCGCTTATGGCGCAAATCCGCCCATGCCGCGCCGGCGATGCGGATGAAGTCGAATCCCGGATGCTCAAAGAAGCGCTTGTCTTCCGCGGAAAGAATCGCCTGTACCAGTTGGGGTGGCAAATCGTCGTAACGCACCGGGCGCCGTTTTTCGCGCAGGCTATCGAAGAGGTTAGTGATCAGTTCGGGCTCAATCTCCGCCGTGCCCATATCCGAGCCGCCACCGAGGGGGCGGATGGTACGAATAACCCTGCCGCTGAATTGGACGGCCAGAGCGTTGCCACCCGCGAAGAAGGAGAGCTTCGAAGGCCGGATATCGAGTGTGTTGCCCTGAACAGTGTAGGTGCCAAGAGCATTCTCATCAGCATCGGGACGATAGCCGGTGCGCTGGAGATAGGTCACCAGATCGTCCGAGCCCCATGCCTGACCGTCGGAAATGTGTTCGGGAGCGGAGAAAATCTGGGTAGTGTTCTGCAAGACGTGGCCGGAGAGCCGAAGATCGATCATCTTCGAATACTTGACGTAGTAGAAGGTGAAGATGCTGGCGGCAAGAATGAAGCATGCAGCCACGACAGCGAGCAGGCTCAACCCGAACGCAGATGTCCAGAATCCTTTTTGAATGCGCAATCGCAAAGAAAGCTCCCTGAGGGTGGGCTAACGTCTATTGTCTCTTAATAGGAGAACGGAGCAAAACCATAGTTTGCTCCAAACAAGGAGTCAGCCTCCTGGCATGACGGTTAGCCTGCGCGCCGCTTATTTCATCAGGTCTCGCACTTCGCTGGAAGGCGAGAAAGTCAGTTCGGTCTTATAGACCTTAAGATCGACGGGAACAGTGTAATTCACGCTGATCTGGACGCCATGATTGGTGTTCTGGACTTTGATGTCTTCGCGATTGGCGGGAATGTCCAGATCCTGAACAACTTTATAGATGATGTCGCGGACCTGGTCTTCCGTGTAGCGGTTGACGACCGCGAAGCGGGCTTGTTCTGTAATCTTGTCCTTCAGCTCGTAATCGGCGACATATGCAGGAACGACTTTGACCGCAGCAAACACTGCGAGAATAAGGAGGACGGTGTAGACAATCGCCTTCAGCTTGCCCTCGCCACGTTGCGAGCGCTTCGATCTGGATGTAAGGCAGCTCACTAAAAAATCTCCCGTTGCCAGCCGGACGCGGCGGCAGGATAAATGGCTCACTTTTTACGCTAGCACCCTATTATTGGGCTGTCGAGATGCCGGGCGTACAGGTGTTCTTCAGGTGCAACTCCCGAACCGGGTGGCGTCAGTAGGCTCGGCCGAAGATAGCCCGGTCCTTTGCCGGTTTGCCACAGTAGACGCAGGCGCCGCCGATTGCGACTTCCCTTCCCAGCACCGCGCTCTGGTCTAGTGGGATGCAGCGCATGGTGGCGCGGGTTTCCTCTTTGATTTTGGCTTCGCAGTCGCCGCTGCCGCACCAAGCGGCGAAGGCGAAACCCCCTTCGACGGCCTTCTTGAGATCGTCGTAGGTGGCCGTTTCGCGGGTGTTGGCGCGGCGGAAGGCTAGCGCCTTGTCATACATCGACTGTTGAATTTCCACGAGCAATTTCTCGATGGTGGCCGGGAGGTCGCCCAGCGAGGCGCTGACTTTGCCTTCCCGGCCGGGGCGGTCGCGGCGGGCGAGCATGGCGGCTTGCTTGGCAACATCTTTGGGGCCGAGTTCCACTCGAACCGGAACGCCGCGCATCTCCCAGTCGTTGAACTTCCAGCCGGGACTGAACCCTTCGCGGTCGTCGAGATGGATGCGGAGGTCGGCCTTGGCGAGTTGCCCTTTCAAATTCTTGGCAACCTGCAGGACGCTGGTTTTTTCTTCGTCGGTTTTGTAGATGGGCACAATCACGGCTTGAATCGGTGCGATGCGGGGCGGCAGCACCAGGCCCTGATCGTCTCCGTGAACCATGATGATGGCGCCGATCATGCGGGTGGAGAGGCCCCAGGAGGTTGTCCAACAGTGTTGCAACGAACCATTTTGATCGAGATATTTCACTTCGAAGGCTTGGGCGAAATTCTGGCCGAGGAAATGCGAGGTGCCGGATTGGAGGGCTTTTCCGTCGCCCATCATGGCTTCGATAGAGTAGGTGACGTCGGCGCCGGCGAATTTTTCGGCGTCTGATTTGGCGCCGGGAATTACGGGGATAGCGGCTTCGTTGACGGCGAAGTCTGTGTAGACCCCGAGCATCTGCAACGTTTCGTCCACCGCTTCCTGGCGGGTGGCGTGAGCGGTGTGGCCCTCCTGCCAGTAGAATTCGAGTGTGCGGAGAAACAGCTTGGTGCGAAGTTCCCAGCGGATGACGCTGTTCCACTGGTTCATCAGCACAGGCAAATCACGGTAGGACTGGATCCACTTGGACCACATGTGGCCAATGATGGTTTCGGACGTGGGGCGAAGGATCAGCGGTTCGGCGAGTTCTTCGCCGCCGCCGATGGTGACGACTGCGAGTTCCGGCGAAAAGCCTTCCACGTGGTGCTTTTCTTTTTCGATGAAGCTTTTAGGGATCAGCAGGGGAAACGCGACGTTCTGGTGGCCGGTAGCCTTGAAGCGTTTATCCAGTGCCGCTTGAATGTTTTCCCACAGTGCCCAACCGTAGGGACGCACGATCATGCAACCGCGCACCGGCGCATAGTCCGCCAACTGCGCCTTCAGCACCAGTTGGTTGTACCACTCCGAAAAATCCTGCGCCCTTGTTGGTAGCTTCTCGTCCGCCATGCGTCTCCCTGTCTGTCCTGCCCGCACTGAGGTAAGCATTCGAGCGTAGCGAACCCGCTCTCCGGCTGTCAACGCGAAGCAGGTTTCTCAAACTAAATCGCGCTGCCGAGGAACCAGTCTTTGTCGGATTCCGGGGTTTTATTGCGGATAAGGAGTTCGGGGTCTTTGACGGTGACGCGGCTATAGGGCGCGACGGAATGCGTGAGCCAGACGTTGCCGCCGATGACGCTGTGGTGGCCAACGCGGGTGTCGCCACCCAAAATCGTGGCACCGGGGTAGATGGTGACGCCGTCTTCGATGTCCGGGTGGCGTTTGTTTTCGAGGCCCCGCACAAGTTCCCCTCCGCCGTCACGTCGGCTGGTGGGATTGAACGCGCCGAGCGTGACGCCGTGATAAAGCGTAACGTGGTTGCCGACAGTAGCAGTTTCGCCGATCACCACGCCGGTGCCGTGATCTATGAAGAAGGATTCGCCGATCGTCGCGCCAGGATGAATGTCGATCCCTGTGCGGCTGTGTCCCACTTCCGTCATCATGCGCGGCAGGTAGGGGATTTTCAGCAGGTAGAGTTCGTGCGCCAGTCGCTGGGTAGTGATGGCTTCGACCCCGGGATAACTGAGCAAAATTTCTTCGTAGCCGCTGGCCGCCGGATCGTTCTTGAGGGCCGCTTGCAGATCGGTGCCCAACAGTTGGGCGAGTTTCGGCAATCTGGAATGGAACGATTCCACTAGGTGATGGGCCGTTTCGGAGAGGTTGGCCGGTACCGGCTTGCCGCAGCAGTTCAGATCGAAGCGCATGGCGTAGACGATCTGTTCCGCCAACTGCAAATCGAGTTGTGCCAGAAAGCCGGCCGCGTCGGGATTTTTCACTTCTTCTTTTGAGAAGTAGAGCGGAAACAGCGCGTCGAGATACAAGCGGCAAAACGCCGCGACCTCGTCCTTTGAGGGCAAGCGGTATTCCCACATGCTGGCGTCGGTAAGGCGCGCTTCAAGCGCCAGGCGAAACTCCCGCGCCAGTGTTCGCAAATCGTTATTTGGTGTGGTCATAGGAGTTCACAATTCGTTAAAAAAAGAGTGTTAGGGCCGGAGAACAGGAAAGCCCGTTCGGCGACCCCACCAGAAATGTGTTCCTGGCGCTGACTGCTTAGCCGATGCCCTCAAACAGAATAGTGGAGATGTAGCGCTCGCCGGAATCGGGCAGCACGGTGACGATGGTTTTGCCGGCGAATTCCGGCAGCTTCGCCAGTCGCACGGCAACCGCGGCGGCAGCTCCGCAGGAGATGCCGCTAAGAATGCCCTCCTCACGAGTGAGGCGCCGCGCCATTTCGACAGCTTCTTCGTTGGTGACGGCTTCGACGCGGTCCACCAGGCTGAGGTCCAGGTTTTTCGGCACGAAGCCACCGCCGATGCCCTGAATTTTGTGCGGGGCTGGAGTCAATGGCTGACCAGCAATAGTTTGCGCAATCACCGGACTGGTCACGGGTTCGACGGCGACAGTGGTAATTTTCTTCCCCTTCGCCTTCTTGATGTAGCGGCTGACACCCGTCAGTGTGCCGCCGGTGCCAACGCCGCTGACAAAAACGTCCACGGCGCCATCGGTGTCGTTCCAGATTTCCGGTCCGGTGGTGGCTTCATGAATGGCTGGGTTGGCCGGATTGTCGAACTGCTGTGGCAGGAAATAATGTGCCTTGTCCGTCTCGTAGATTTCCGTGGCCTTTTTGATCGCGCCTTTCATGCCTTCTGGCCCCGGCGTGAGCACCAGCGTCGCACCGAATGCCGCCAGGACTCGCCGGCGTTCAAGCGACATCGTTTCCGGCATCGTCAATGTGATTTTGTATCCGCGGGCTGCTGCCACGAAGGCCAGAGCAATACCGGTGTTGCCGCTGGTGGGCTCCACGATTTCGATTCCCTGTTTCAATACACCGCGCTTTTCCGCGTCCCAGATCATTGCCGCCCCGATGCGACACTTCACTGAGTACGCCGGATTTCTCCCTTCGATCTTCGCGAGTACGGTGGCCTTGGCGCCATCCGTAACGCGATTCAATTTGATCAATGGAGTTCGCCCAATACTCAAAGAGTTGTCGGCATAGATATTTGCCATGATTTGCCTCAGTCGAATGAATTTGCTGTATCGGGACAGCAGATGTAAGTATAGACCGCCGGCGGGAAAACAAAGCCATCGAAACTATCAGAAACGCCCATTCCAGAGCTTATTTCCCCTAATAGAGAGATGCGGCGCGTTGCGGCCCGTTATACTCTTCGTTAGACTCAGTGAGTAGCCGGATGTTAGACGGCCATTTTGGCGGCCCGCGTATCCATTTCTGGAGAAAATTAATGAGCACCGAAGCCGACACCCGCATGCAACGCCCTCTCGACAAAGTTGATCCGCGGATTGCGGACCTGTTGCGAGAAGAAGCGGTGCGCCAGGCGACCGGGTTGGAGCTGATTCCCTCCGAAAATCTGGTTTCCGAAGCGGTGCTCGAAGCGATGGGCTCGATTTTTACCAACAAATATGCGGAGGGTTATCCGGGAAAGCGCTATTACGGTGGCTGCGAAGTTGCCGACAGGGTGGAACAGTTGGCAATCGATCGTGCGAAGCAGCTTTTCGGCGCGGAACACGCCAACGTGCAGGCGCACTCCGGAACGTCGGCCAACGTGGCGGTGTATATGTCCGCGCTGAAGCCGGGCGATACCGTGCTGGGCATGGCGCTGGCACATGGCGGCCATCTGACGCACGGCCATCCGCTGAACTTTTCGGGCCGGATGTATAAATTCGTGGAATATCACGTGAAGCAGGACACGGAGCGGATTGATTACGACGAAATTGAAAAGCTGGCGCTGGAACACAAGCCCAAGATGATAGTTGCGGGGGCGAGCGCCTACTCGAGGATCATCGAATTCGAACGCATCGCAAAAATGGCCAAAGCCGTGGGCGCGATTTTCTTTGTAGACATGGCGCACATCGCGGGACTGGTGGCGGCCGGCGTGCACCCCAGCCCGGTGCCACACGCCGACATCGTCTCCACCACCACGCATAAGACCTTGCGCGGCCCTCGTGGCGGCATGGTGCTTTCGAAGGCGTCGTTTGCGAAAGAGATCGACAAGCTGACGTTTCCCGGCACGCAAGGCGGTCCTCTGGTCCATACCATCGCGGCTAAAGCAGTGTGCTTCCAGGAAGCGATGGAGCCATCGTTCATCGAGTATCAGAAGCAGGTGGCCGCCAATGCCAAGGCGCTGGCGAATGCGATTTCGCGCCACGGCTTCCGGGTGGTTTCGGGCGGCACGGACAACCACGTTTTCCTGATTGAAGTGCATCCACGCGGCATCACCGGCAGCGATGCAGAAAAGGCGCTCGACCGCGCAGGAATCACGGTGAACAAGAACGCCATCCCGTTCGATCCTCTTCCACCGATGAAAGCCGGTGGCATCCGGCTGGGAAGCCCTTCGGTAACTACGCGCGGCATGCGGGAGCCCGAGATGGAGATGATCGCCAACGGCGTGGCGGAGGTTCTTACTCACATCGGAGATGCAGCCGTAGAGCAAAAAGTCCGCAAGCAGGTTGCCGAGCTTGCGGCGCGGTTCCCGATCTATGAATCGCGCACCAGAGCCGCGGCAACGCACGCGCGCGTATAAAAATTCCGCGATCGCATAACTTTCGGATATTCCTGTAGCTCACTCCTTAAGTGTTGGGGGTTTCCAGTAATCGGGCACGTTTGTTGCGCCGCAATGAAAGCCCTCAGGCCTGAAGGCCTTAGCTACAGCGAAAACTTATGAGCGAAAAAGCACGCACTTTACCGGACATTGTCCGGGCTACCGCGGAGTTCGAAAAATGGGCGTCGCGGCACGTCCGGATGGTGCAGTCCGATGTGAGGCTGAAGCACCGGAACATGGCCAAGTCTGCCTTCCCGTTTTTTCGGGCCACGTTTTACCGCTGGGCCCAGTGGTGGCCGCTGGTCTGCCCGCATCTTGCCCGGGCGCCACAGGTTCTCGCCGTCGGCGACTTGCACGTCGAAAATTTCGGCACCTGGCGCGACTTGGAAGGCCGCCTCATCTGGGGCGTGAACGATTTCGACGAAGCGTGGCCGGCGGCCTACACGGCGGACTTGGTTCGTCTGGTGGCCAGTTGTTATCTGGCCATCGAGGAAGAGCATCTTTCCATCACGCGGAAGAAAGCCTGCCGGGCGATCGAGAAGGGCTACCGCGACTGCCTGGCGAGAGGCGGCGCTCCTTTTGTGCTGGCAGAGCACCACCGCTGGCTGCGGCTTCTGGCCCTGAACAAACTCCGCGATCCGGTTCTTTTCTGGAATAAAATCAGCAGTTGCCCGCGATTCAAGGGCCATCTCCCCAAAGACGTTGTGAAGCTCCTGGACGCCTCCATGCCGCTCCGCCTGCCTGAGTATGAATTCAAATCCCGCGTCGCTGGCCTTGGCAGCCTGGGCCACCCGCGAGTTCTGGCGCTTGCCGAATGGCATGGTGCCCACATCGTCCGCGAGGCAAAGCAACTGACGCCCTCGGCCTGGATCTGGGCCCGGCACCTGCACACGGCGGAGATATTGAGCCGCAAACTGGTTGCCTGCGCCGTGCGCATCCACGACCCTCACGTGCATTTCGCCGATCACTGGATCGTCCGCCGGCTGGCTCCAGACTGCTGCCACATCGAGATCCAGACACTGCCCGAGGAGCGCGACGAACAGCGGCTGCTCTATTACATGGGCTGGGAGACCGCCAACATCCATCTGGGGAGCCCCAAAGCCATCCCCGCCGTACGGCACGATTTGGCCGGTCGTAAGCACCTCTGGCTGCACAAGGCAGCTAAGGCCATGTTGAAGGTGACGCTGGACGACTGGAAGGTCTGGCGGCGCAAGAGCGGTTCCCTGCCCAAATCCAAGTAGCGTGTTGCGGCTCACCCATATAGGGGTACGGGATCTCCCCGAGCCGGCAAAATTGAGATCTCTTCAGGGAAACCCACGGGCCTTAAGGCCCGTGCTACTGGAAAACCCACTCTGAACTTGCCGGCCCAGCCTTTCTGGCCATTTGCCCCGCTTGGCACTAGGACGTAAAGACGTTGGACGAATTCTGTCCCACCGGTCAGTAGATTCCGTGTCCCCTTCCTCGTAACGTCAGCAAAGACCGGCAAATGACCACTTCCGCGGCCAACTCGCTCACCTTCAAGTCCTCGAAAGAAAAGCGTGTACTCTACCCCTTCTCGAGCGCTTTTCTCTCCCGGCGAGGGTTGCCTGACCCATCGACGGAAGTCGTCTTCTCCCCGGGGAATCCTTGCCAATGACCGAGGTGGAACTATGATGGACACGGAAGCATTCAAAGAGTTCAAGACTGGCCTTACGCTGCTCCGCGACAATTACGCCAACCGGGCCCTGAATCATATTCAGAAAGCCGCAGAGCTGGAAAAGAACAATCCCTACTATATGTCTTACCTGGGAGTTGCCCTGGCCCGCACACAACAGAAATGGGCGGATGCCGAGCGGCTCTGCGACGGCGCGGTGCGCATCAAGCGCAACCAGGCGCAGCTATACCTCAATCTTGCCGAGGTGTACATGTCCGCCGGGCGCAAAGAGGATGCCCGCGACGCCCTGATCGCGGGGATGAAGTACGCACGCCGCGACGTCCGGCTGAGCATCGCCATGGCCAAGCTAACCCCGCGCCGGCCGCCCGTATTCACGTTTCTCGGCCGCAAGCATCCGCTGAACCGCCATTTCGGCCAACTGCGTCACAGAACGCTCTCGGCACTGGGCAAGAGCTAAACCAAACGACTTTCCCCACCCCCAAACGCGGAAAGGGCGGATGGCTTCGGCCACCCGCCCTTTTCGTTTTAGAAGCCTGGATTTCTTGAGGACTTATTTTTCGCCGAAGGAATAGCCCGTGTTGTAGCTGCGTTGGAGTCCCATCTCCATCAGGATTTTGAAACCGACTCCGAACAGGCCGTTCGGCAGATGATCGCGCCGGACGACTTCGGCGAGGTATTCATGGGTCATCGCTGCCGGTTCCTTGGTATACGGCATAGTGACAAAGAGCCGCATGCCCACCTCGTAGGTGGTCACACTGGATTGGAAATAGACGCCGGTGCGGGAAACGCTGAGGGTGCCTCGAATATCGTCGAACGGGTCGCGTCCCGGATCCGAAGGGCGAATGCGCATGAGCTGCGTAATTTTGCAACGCCGGCTGCTGCGGCGTTCGGTCTGCTTGGAGCGAGTAGTGGTGATGCCGCCTGGAGTGTTGATCTTCGTCATTTGGTCGTACGGGGACGCCATTAGGGGTCTGCCTTTCGCGGGTAAGTCCGATACTCCGCCAGTCAGTACAAGATAGCGGGGTTATCCGGGAAAACCTATAGCGTGACGGTACTCCGCCAAAAGGAGGACGTCCTGCCTCTGATGGTAGTACGAAAGTACCGGTCCGGCAACGGTTATGGCGGTTAAGGATTGACCTAGCCTGCCACCCGGACCGAATCCTGAGAATCAGCAATGTCTCTCTGAGTAGGTAACCAGATTCTGGACGGACCGGGGCTTGTCAAGAATCTATTTCCAGAGGTAAACAATCGCTGCCCCAACCAGAATGAATAATCCTCCGAGCAGCACACCCGCCCCCGGAGTCTGGCGAAAGAAGATATAGTTCACGGCTTGAAATGCGACGAACAATGAGGCGAGATAAATCCCAGTTGCACTCGCAAAATCTACCGGCGCGAGATTAAGGGATGCGCCATACATCGCCAGGAGCACGGTGGCCAATGCGAACAGTAGAATGCGCCCTGGCATAATGTGATAGTGCAGCGCGATCCTCATCACTGCATCGCCGACAGCCTCGAATATGGTCGCTGCAACGATAAATGCAAAAACCTTCATGGCTCGGAAATGGTCTCACGGCTAGTTCGCGTGGACAATCTGTTTTGGTTTGACACCAACTACTGTGCGCGCGCCTGGCCGAGTGAAGTAACAAAGGTCGTGCGCCCACTATAGAGGCACTCCGGGGCCGTGCGCATTGGAGGATTGGATTCCCCGGGCGACATGTGCGATTCTCTACGTTACTTTTGCGAGGTCCCACCCCTGATGCTGAAGCGTTTCAAGGATTTGAGCGAAAAAGAGATTGTCGCCGTGGCGATTGCCAACGAGGAAGAGGATGGCCGCATCTACGGCGAATTTGCGGATGCCTTGCGGGAGTCCTATCCGGCGACCGCCGAGATGTTTGAAGAAATGCGCGTGGAAGAGGCCGGGCACCGCGACCGTCTACTGGCCCTGTTCCGGCAGCGGTTTGGCGATCACATCCCTCCCATCCGCCGCGAAGATGTGCGCGGATTTTTGAGTCGCCGGCCAGTGTGGATGATGCGGCCGCTGGGCGTGAAGGTGGCGCGGCGGCAAGCAGAAATCATGGAGATGGAAGCGAGCCGGTTCTATTCGCGGGCGGCGAGCATGGCGATGGATGCTCCCACCCGCGAGTTGCTGAACATGCTGGCGGATGAAGAGCGCAAGCACACGCGCGCCGCCGGCGAATACGAAGAAAAACACCTCACCGAAAAAGCCAAGTCCGACGAGTCGGAATCGCACAAGCGGTTGTTCATGCTGCAGTTCGTACAGCCCGGTCTGGCTGGATTGATGGACGGCTCCGTTTCCACGCTTGCGCCCCTGTTTGCGGCGGCTTTTGCCACGCATAAAAGCTGGGAAGCGTTCCTCGTTGGCATGGCGGCCAGCTTGGGCGCCGGCATTTCGATGGGTTTCGCCGAATCGCTTTCCGACGATGGTTCGCTGACGGGTCGCGGCTCGCCATGGATTCGCGGGACGGTTACGGGTGCGATGACCACCGCGGGCGGGTTGGGGCACACGCTGCCGTTCCTGATCTCTGACTTCCACCTGGCCATCGGCGTCGCGATTGCCGTAGTGATCGTCGAACTTGGCGTGATCAGCTTCATTCGCCACCGCTATATGGACACGCCGTTCCTCCAGGCGGCGTTTCAAGTCATCGTGGGCGGCCTGCTGGTGTTCATCACCGGCTGGCTCATCGGAAGTTCGTGATTCTGAAGCAATCTCAAGCGGCCTGCGCACCGATTACCCATGACCTGCCTCCTTCGTGACCGAAGAAAACTAGCCTCGTTCGCATCCATTCTTCTGCTTGCTGTAATCCCCGTTGGCGCAGCGTCCCGCCTTGCTGCCCAAGCCACAAACAAGGTCACTCGCATCGTGGTCGAAAAAAGCAAGCGAACGGTCACGCTGATGGACGGGGAGAAAATTGTGAAGACTTATAAAGCCGCTTTGGGCGGGCAACCCGTTGGCGCGAAGGATCGCCAGGGCGACCATAAAACTCCCGAAGGGATCTATTCCGTGGACGCAAAAAATCCGACCAGCCAGTTCCACAAGGCCCTGCACATTTCCTATCCCAATCAGGCCGACCGCGCGCATGCGCGAAAATTGGGAGTGAGTCCCGGCGGCGATGTGGAAATTCACGGACTGGGTGCGAAGTGGGGATGGATTGGGGCAAAGCACCGCCAAACGGACTGGACCGACGGCTGCATCGCCGTGACCAACGAGGAGATCGACGAAATCTATCCGCTCGTCAGAGTCGGCACGACCGTTGAAATCAGGCCTTAAGCCAAGACCTGGACTCGCCGCCGGAGCATAGAAATTGTGCTATTTAGTGCTATAATTCTGGCCGTTAAGAGCACCCAGCTCTCATTAGTCCCCGCCAACCCAGCTAGGGATTGGAATTGCGCCGGCACCCTTGTCCCCTTCCGGCGAGTGAACTAGCGAATAAATATTTTCCAAGAGGAGAAGTGCGATGAAATCTGACCGGATGGCTCGTTATTCACGGGCTGGGGCGCTTTTGCTGGCCGCGACGGCAATTTTCGGGATTGCGGGAATCATCGTAAGTTGCAGCGGCGGTTCTTCCAACATGGTCTCCGGCATGGGGACGGTGAACGTCAGCATGAGCGACCCGCCAAGCTGCATGCCCCCCAACGGGCAATTCACGCATGTTTACGTCACGGTGCGGTCGGTGCAGGCGCATATCAGCGCCACGGCGGATGACAACAGTTCCGGTTGGCAAGAACTTGCCCCGCAACTGGCCAGCGCGCCCATGCAGATCGATCTTTTCTCGAAGCCGCAGACCACCTGCATTCTGGCGCAGCTTGGCTCCGCCAGCATTCCGGCGGGCAGCTACCAGCAAATACGTTTGCTGTTGGTTTCAAATACTCCGGCCGCAGGCGACGCCGTGCCGTCCACCAATGCTTGCGCTGGCAATGGCTTCAACTGCGTGGTGCTCGAAGACACTACGATTCACGAACTTCTGCTGAGCAGCCAGGCCAACACGGGTCTGAAGATTCCGCCCGGACAAATTGTCGGCGGCCCGCTGCAGGTAACCGCGGGGCAGAGCGTGGACCTGAATATCGACTTCAATGCATGCGCTTCGATCGTGCAGCAAGGCAACGGCCAGTTTCGCCTGAAACCGACGCTGACGGCTGGACAGGTCAGCGCCAACAACACAGGAATCAGCGGCAAAGTGGTCGATTCCCTCTCCAACGCACCGATCGCCGGAAATGTGCAGGTGGCGATCGAACAACCGGACTCGGGCGGAGTGGATCGCATCGTGATGCAGGCTGTGGCGGACAGCAACGGCAATTTCAATTTCTGCCCGCTGCCGACCGGAACGTTTGACATCGTTGTGGTCGCGATCGGCCCAGCAAACGTTCCATATAACGCGACAACCGTATTGAACGTGCCGAACGGCACAAATCTCGGCTCTATCCCCTTGATTGCCGAAATTGGAGCCACGGGACCCGCGGTCTTTCAGGGTTCTGTGACCGCCACGAACGGCGCGGCCGCGGGAACGATCGACGTGAGCCTCTCGGCGCTGCAAGCGGTGCCAACGGGGCCGGCGACTACGCTGCAGGTTACAATCCCGCTGCAGACCATACCGGCGACGAACACCACGGCGGAGGTGGATTCGACGGGACTCGTTTCGGTTTCGACCAACACCGCCTGCCCAAGCGGAGCGCCGGCGAATTCGAACTGCGCGCAGTATACGCTGGTGGTGCCTGCGAGCAATGCGAGCGTGGGAATTTTCTCGGCGTCGGGATTCACCTATTCGGTTCCGGCAACCGGCGATGTGCTGTTCACAGTTGACGCCCGGGCAGCAGTGCCCCTGAGCGGCGGAAAACCGGATTGCACGCCATCCGAGCAGATGGTGGCGAAGGATTCCACTTCGTTGCCGTTGAAGGCACTGCCGGCTACGACGACCACCGTTGCGGAGATTGATTTCAGCAGCTGTCTGTAAGGCCGAGCCGGCCCCCAGCCGCCGGCTCGTTCTTCCATAACTCGGCCAGATGAACCGGGGACAATCTGTATCGGGGCCAGTCAACCTTGCGACACGCCCGGGTGGGGAATCTGCGCGAGGCGCGTCGCGAGAAGGTAATGTGGAACGCAAGGGGTTGAATCCCAAGGAGAGAAGAATGAAGCTCGAAAAATGGATGGTTGGCGGAGCGTTGGCCTGCTGTTTAGTCTTCAGCCAGAACGTGCTGGCTCAAGGTAACAGCCAGGGCCATGGACATGGCAAGGGCCACGATAAGCATGGCGACGACGATCAAGGCGACAACGATCAGGGCTACTACCACGGTCACGACAAGGATATTCACGAATGGTATAGCAAGCACGGCAACAATCTTCCACCGGGCCTGGCGAAGAAAGACCACCTGCCACCTGGACTCGAAAAGCAACTGGTGCGGCGCGGAACTCTGCCTCCCGGCTTGCAGAAAAAGATTGAACCTTGCCCGCCGGAACTGGTTCGCTACTTGCCGCCTCCGCCGCCCGATTGCGCGAACGTCCTGATCGGAGGCCACATTGTGCTGCTGAACCGCAGGACCAATGTGGTGGTCGATTTCGTGCACGTGGAATTGTTCTGACCCAGAAGAAATTGTCATCCTGAGGTGCGCGCGTTATGCGCACCGAAGGATCTCAAACTGAACAATTTGCTAGATGCCAAAGCTGAGGTTCTTCGGCGATCCTGGTCGGATCGCCTCAGAATGACAGGTTGTATGTGAAGTTCAGTCGTCAGAGTGCGCGGGGATCGGTGTGGGGCTTGGACGACGGAAAAATGTCCGCAGCCAGGCTTGCAGACGATCCATGTAGATGTAGACGACCGGCGTGGTGAAGAGCGTGAGCATCTGACTCAGGATCAAGCCGCCGACGATGGTGATGCCGAGCGGCTTGCGAATCTCCGAGCCCGCGCCGGTGCCCAGTGCCAGCGGCAATGCGCCAAACATCGCCGCCATCGTGGTCATCATAATCGGCCGGAAACGCATCAGGGCCGCGCGGTAAATCGCCTGGTCCGGCGGAGCACTTTCTTCCCTTTCGACCTGCACGGCGAAATCGATCATCAGAATCGCGTTTTTCTTCACGATGCCGATCAGCAGGATGATTCCGATAATCGCGATAATGCTCAAATCCATTTTCATCAGTTGCAGCGCCAGCAACGCGCCTATCCCTGCGGACGGAATCGTGGACAAAATTGTGATCGGGTGGATAAAGCTTTCGTAAAGGATTCCGAGAACGATATAGACGGCGGCAAGAGCGGCGAGAATCCAGATTGGCTGGTCTTTCAGCGAATCCTGAAAAGCCTGCGCCGTCCCCTGGAAAGTAGCGTGCACGGTGTTCGGCACGCCAAGCTGCAACATCGCTTGCTGGATGTGCTCCACGGCCGGACCGAGGGATGCACCCTGGGCCAGGTTGAAGGAAAGCGTAATGGCGGGGAAAATTCCCTGGTGATTTACCGAGAGCGCGGTGTTGGAGTGCTCGTAATGCGCGAAGGAACTGAGGGGTACGAGTTTCCCCGTGTTTGACGGTACGTAAATGAATTTGAGGCCGTCAGGAGTTTCCTGGAACTCCGGCGCGACTTCCAGAACCACGTGGTATTGATTCAGCCCTTTGTAAATCGTAGAGACCTGCCGTTGCCCGAAAGCGTCACCCAGCGTGTTGTCAATGTCCTGCATCGAAACGCCGAGGCGTCCGGCAGTGTCGCGGTCAATGGCCAGGAACGACTGCAAGCCCTTGTCCTGCTGGTCGGAATTGATGTCGCGCAACTCCGGAACCTGCCGCATCCGCGCCATGATGATCGGCGCCCAGTGGTATAGATCCTCCAGATTGTCGGCCTGCAGCGTGTATTGATATTGAGCGCCGCCGAAGCGCCCGCCGACGGAAACATCCTGCACCGATTGAAAGAACAGCGATGCGCCCGGAATTCCGGCGGTTTTCTTGCGTAACCGCGCAATCACCTGATCCGCGTTTATCTTGCGCTCCGCGATCGGCTTCAACTGCGCGAACATGCGGGCGGTGCTGGTGCCGTTTCCCCCGCCGGTGAAGGAGGTGACCGTATCGATCGCCGGATCCTGCCCAACGATATCGGAGAAAGCCCGCATTTTTTTGGACATCTCGACGAAAGACGTGTCCTGATCGGCCTGGATAAAACCTGCGATACGCCCGGTGTCCTGCTGAGGGAAAAACCCTTTGCTGACGTGGCCGAACATGTAAACGCTGAGCGCGGCGGTCAGAATCGTCACGCAGAGAATCAGCGGCTGCTCGCTTAAAACCCAGCGCAGCGCATGGTCGTAACCCTTCAGCATTCCATTGAACGCGCGCTCGGAAATACGGTAAGCGAGGCCGTGCTTCTTGTTGACGTCATGGCGCAGGAAGCGCGCGCAAAGCATCGGCGTGGTGGTCAGCGAAACGAACATGGAAACGCCGATGGCCACGCTGAGGGTGACGGCAAATTCGCGGAACAGCCGGCCCACGATTCCCCCGAGCATCAGAATCGGAATAAACACAGCCACCAGCGAGGCGCTCATCGAAAGAACCGTGAATCCGATTTCGCTGGCGCCTTTCATCGTCGCGGCGTACGCGGGCATTCCCGATTCCATGTGGCGGGCGATGTTTTCGATCACTACGATAGCGTCGTCCACGACGAAACCGGTGGAAATGGTCAGGGCCATCAGAGATAGGTTGTCCAGGCTGTAGCCGAAGAGATACATCACGCCGAACGTCCCCACAAGAGAAAGCGGCACGGCGACGCTCGGGATCACCGTCGCCCAATAATTCCGCAGGAACGCAAACACCACTAGGATCACCAGGATGATGGAGATGATCATGGTGCGTTCCACTTCATGAACCGAAGCGCGGATCACCAGCGTGCGGTCAATGACTACATCCAGTTTCAGCGATGGAGAAATTGAGGATCGCAGCCACGGCAGGTTGGCTTTCACTTTGTCGGCTGTTTCGATCATGTTGGCGCCGGGCTGCCGGAAAATCGCGATGATCACGCCGGGCTTGCCGCCGGGGAGGCCGAGGTTGCGGATGTCCTCGACAGAGTCCACCACCGTGGCGATATCCACCAAGCGTACGCTGGCACCGGCATGGCCCCCGACGATCAACGGCTCGTACTCGTAGGCCTTGAAAAGCTGATCGGAATCGGAGACGGCAAAAGTGCGGTCCTTGTCGGAGAGCGCGCCCTTGGCGAGATTCGAGTTCGAGGATTGCAGGGCCTTGTGCACCTGCTCCAAGCTGATGCCGTAGCTGTTGAGTTGTTGAGGATTCACTTGAACACGGACGGCGGGACTCGAAGAGCCCCACACAAAAACCTGGCCAACGCCCTCCACTTGCGAAAGTTTTTGCGCCACGACGGAATTCCCCGCGTCGTAGATCTGCGCGATGGGAATGGTGTCGGAAACGAGCGAGAGCAGCAGAATCGGGGAGTCGGCGGAATTCACCTTGCGATAGGTGGGCTGACTCGGCATGTCGGCGGGAAGCTGGCTGCGGGCCGCATTGATGGCGGCCTCGACGTCGCGCGCGGCGGCATTGATGTCTCGGCTAAGATCGAATTGCAGCGCGATGCCGGTGTTGCCGAGCGTGGAACTCGAAGTCATCTGCGTGACGCCGGCGATCCGGCCGAACTGGCGCTCGAGCGGCGTGGCCACGGCGGAAGCCATCGTTTCGGGACTGGCGCCGGGGAGACTGGCGCCGACGCCGATGGTCGGCAAATCCACTTGAGGAAGCGGCGCTACGGGCAAAAAGCGGAATGCGATCGCGCCGGAAAGAAAAATGGCAATGGTCACGAGCGAAGTCGCCACCGGCCGGCGGACAAAGGGAGCGGAGAAGTTGGACTGAAAATTCACGCCCTAGTCTCCTGTGGCCGGCTCGTCGAGGGGATTCGTAATTCCAAGGTGCAGACGGTTAGCGAGCCAGTCGAACGCAAGATAAACCACTGGCGTGGTGTAAAGAGTCAGAAGCTGGCTAAGGATCAGGCCACCGACGATGGTGATGCCAAGCGGCCGGCGCAACTCCGAGCCCACGCCCTGGCCGAGCGCAAGAGGCAGGCCGCCAAGCAGGGCGGCCATCGTGGTCATCATGATCGGGCGGAAACGAAGCAGGCACGCTTCGTAAATGGCATCGAGCGGCGACTTTCCCTGTTCCCGCTCCGCTTCGAGCGCGAAGTCGATCATCATGATGGCGTTTTTCTTGACGATGCCGATCAGCAGGATAATGCCGATCAGCGCGATGATGCTGAATTCCGTGCGGCAAAGCATCAGCGCAAGAATGGCGCCGACGCCGGCCGATGGCAGCGTGGAGAGAATCGTGATTGGGTGAATGTAGCTCTCGTACAAAATGCCGAGGACGATGTAGACGGTGACCAGCGCGGCGAGAATCAGCAGCGGCTCATTGGAAACGGAACGCAGAAATGCCGCCGCGGTGCCCTGAAATGTCGCCTGAATGCTTGGCGGCATCCCGATTTCCTGCCGGGCTTTGTCAATTGCCGTGGTCGCTCCTCCGAGGGAGGCGCCCGGCGCGAGGTTGAACGAGATGGTCACCACCGGAAATTGTCCCTGATGGTTGATGGCGAGCGACGATGTTCCCGCCTCAAACCGCGTGAACGCGCTCAGCGGAACCTGCTGCCCGGTGGAAGAGCGCACGTAAATATCCTTCAGAGCGGCAGGAGTCTGACGAAAACTTTTGTCGACTTCCATCACCACGTGATACTGGTTCAACTGCGTGAATATCGTGGAGACCTGGCGCTGGCCGAAAGCATCGTAGAGCGTGTTGTCGATGTCGGCGGGCAAAATGCCGAGGCGCGAAGCGGTGTCGCGGTCGATCGTCAGCGTAGCGAGCAGGCCGTCGTTCAACTGGTCCGTCGCTACGTCGCGCAAATCCGGCAGCGTCTTCATCTTCTCCACAAATCTCGGCGTCCAGTAGGCGAGCTCCTTGGGATCCACATCTTCGAGCGAATATTGAAACTGGGTTCGAGAGACGCGGTCTTCCACGGTCAAATCCTGGACGGGTTGCAGGAAGAGAGTGATGCCGTCCACCTTGGCAATCGCGGGCTGCAGGCGCCGGATCACTTCGGTCGCGCTAATTTTCCGCTCTTCCAGAGGTTTCAGATTGATCTGGATGCGGCCGCTGTTGAGCGTGGTGTTCGTGCCGTCAATACCGATGAAGGAAGAGAGGCTTTCGACGGCGGGATCCTGCAGGATGACGTCGGCGAGGGCGCGTTGCCGCGTGGTCATGGCGGCGAAGGAAACGTTTTGCGGGGCTTCGGAAACGCCGAGAAGCACGCCGGTGTCTTGAACCGGGAAGAAACCTTTGGGGACGTAGATGTAGAGCAGAATCGTGCCAACAAGCGTCCCGATAGTCACAAGCAGCGTAATCGTGCGGAAGCGAAGAACAACCTGCAGCGTGCGTCCGTAGAAAGCAATGACATCGTTAAAGATTTTCTCGGACGTGCGGTAGAACCAGGTTTGCTCATTTTCCGGCTCGTGGCGCAAGAGTCTCGCGCACATCATCGGCGTCAAGGTGAGCGAGACCACCGCCGAAACCAGAATGGTCACTGCCAGCGTGACCGCAAATTCGCGGAATAGCCGGCCAACGATGTCGCCCATGAAGAGCAGTGGAATCAGCACGGCGATCAGCGAGACCGTCAGCGAAACGATGGTGAACCCGATCTGCTCCGAACCTTTCAGCGCGGCTTGAAGCGGGGAGTCGCCATGCTCCAGGTAGCGACTGATGTTTTCGATCATCACGATCGCGTCGTCCACCACGAAGCCGGTGGAAATCGTGAGGGCCATCAGCGAAAGGTTGTTCAGCGAATAGCCGAGCAGGTACATCACGCCAAACGTGCCTACGATCGAGAGCGGCACCGCGATGCTGGGGATCACCGTGGCGCGAATGCTGCGCAGGAAGAGGAAAATCACCATCACGACGAGCGCGATGGTGAGCAGCAAGGTGTATTGCACGTCCGCGACCGAGGCGCGAATGGTGGAAGTGCGGTCGGTCAGGATTTCCACATGCACCGACGCAGGCAGCGCCGCCTGCAACTGCGGAAGGATTTTCTTTACGCGGTCAACGACACTGATAATGTTTGCACCCGGTTGGCGTTGAATGTTCAAAATCACCGCCGGTTGCTTGTTGGCCCACGCAGCCTGCTTTTCGTTTTCAGAGCTGTCGATTGCGGTTGCGACATCGGTGAGGCGGACCGGCGCGCCGTTGCGAAACGCCACGATGATCGAGTTGTAGCCTTCGCTGGAAAGCAACTGGTCGTTGGCGCCGATGGTGAACGCCTGGTGCTGGCCGTCGAACGTGCCCTTGGCCTGATCAATGTTGGCATTGGAAAGCGCGGTGCGCAGATCTTCCAGGCTCAAGCCATACGAAGCCAGCGCCGTGGGATTCGCTTGCACGCGCACCGCGGGGCGCTGTCCGCCGCTGATGCTCACAAGGCCCACGCCCGAAAGCTGAGAAATTTTCTGCGCCAGCGTGGTGTCCGCCAGGTCTTCCACTTTTACGAGCGGCAGCGTGGGAGAAGTAATCGCCAGCGTCAGAATGGGCGCGTCGGCAGGATTCACCTTGCTGTAAATCGGGGGATTCGGCAGCCCCGCCGGCAAAAGGTTGGAGGCGCCGTTGATTTCCGCCTGCACTTCCTGCTCGGCCACATCGATGTTCAAGTCCAGATTGAATTGCAGCGTGATGACGGAGCTTCCAAACGAACTCGTCGAGGTCATCTGCAGCAGGCCGGGGATTTGGCCGAAGTTTCGTTCGAGCGGCGCCGTAACCGAGGACGCCATCACGTCCGGGCTAGCACCGGGATAAAACGTCTGCACCTGAATCGTCGGGTAGTCCACCTGCGGCAGCGCGGAAACGGGCAACTGGCGATAGGCCACCAGACCCACCAGAATCACGCCCACCATCAGCAGCGTGGTTGCAACGGGCCGCAGAATAAACGGCCGCGAGGGATTCATCGCGCAGGTCCCCCTGCGGGTGAAGCGAAAGGAGAATTGGCACTGGCAGCGGCGGATTTGTTCACAGGCGCCGCGGGAACGCTCGATTGCCGAGGCTCGACCTTGCTGCCTTCCTGCAGCTTGTCCTGGCCGTCGGTGACGACGACATCGCCGCTATTGAGTCCTGAAGTGACGCCGGTGATATTTCCGTTGGCCTCGGCCAACGAGACGATGTGGATTTTCACCTTGTTGTCCTGCTCAACAGCAAAAACATACGTACCTTGAGGACCGCGCAGAATCGCGGTCGTGGGAACGAGCACCACGTTTTTCTTGGTGTCCACCAGAAGGTGGACGTTCACAAACTGGTTGGGAAACAATTCATTCTTTGCGTTGTCGAAAACCGCTTTCAACTTATAAGTGCCGGTGGTGGTGTCAATCTGGTTGTCGATGGTCAGCAATTTCCCGGTAGCCAGTTTGGTGGTGTTGTCGCGGTCGTAGGCTTCCACCACGATCGGTGCGCCCTTTTTCATGCGTCCCATTACTTGCGGCAATTGGTCTTGCGGCAGGCTGAAGAGAGTCGCGATGGGCTGCAACTGGGTGATGACCAGCAAGCCGTTCGTGTCCGTGGCATGCACCATGTTGCCCATGTCCACCAGGCGCAACCCCACGCGGCCGCTGATCGGGGCCGTGATGTGCGAATAGGTGATGAGCAGCCTGGCGTTATCAATCGTCGCGTTGTCCGCCTTGATCGCGCCTTCGAAGGTGCCTACCTGGGCTTGCTGGGTATCCAACTGCTGCTTGGGAATCACGCCTTCCTGGAAAAGCAACTTGAAGCGCTCATAGTCCACCTGGACGTCGCGCAACTGCGCCTGATCTTTCGCGAGCTGCCCCTGCGCTTGCTCCAATTGCACTTGATAGGGCCGCGGATCGATCTCGACCAGCGAATCACCTTCCCTGACGTTCTGTCCTTCGGTGAAATTGATTTTGACGATCTGGCCATCCACGCGGGAACGTACAGTAACAGTATTGAATGCGGTCACATTGCCCAAACCATTGAGGAATACCGGAAGGTCGCCCTTGGCCGCCGTGGCCACCACTACGGGAACGACAAAACCGCCGGGAGCGCCCATACCCGCCGCACCGCCCGGTCCTTTGCCTCCCGCCGCCGCGGCATCAGCTTGGGAATTCCGTCCGCGGTAATACCAAACCACACCGGCCACAAGGACCAGCAAAACCAGCCAGACCCACCAGCGGCCCTTCGAGTCGCCGTGAGAAAAGGAAGTGGTCGAAGAAGGTGTGCGGGGATCGCGCACATCGACCGAGTCAGTTGAAGCCATTCCGTGGTGCTCCTGTTTGCAATCTCAAAGGGAACTATAAGCTCATGTCTTTCCGTGGGCTCGCCTGGGACATCCGAAGGCACGATCCTTTGGCCATTAGCGTATAGGAATCCTTAGTTCTCTGCTACATAGGACGCACGAGAAAGGGGAATAGTTACTCTTCCAAGCCCCTGGAAAACGGACTTTCCTGGGCTGGCAACTGCCGGGAGTCGAGTAACAAAGAAAAGTGCACAAGCGGGGTGGCCGTCGTACACTAGGCACACATTTTTGGATGGGTTGAGCCAGGCAAACTAACCTGTGGAGGAGTAAAACTTACTTATGCTTAAGGGAATCCTGCTAGGAATTGTTCTGGGGTTCGTTTTGGTTTTTATCGGCGGGTATCTCTACTTCGCCAGCGGGCAAGCGCCCGTCGCCACCAACTCCCCCGAAATGCCGTTCGAGCGGAAGTTCGCCAAGCTGGCGTTGCACGCCTATCTCGATAAACTTCCCCACCCGAATCCTACGGTGCCTGCCGATGAACCGAATCTTCTGGCTGGAGCAAAGGTTTATAAGGAGAACTGTGCGGTGTGCCACGGCCTGCCCGGCGAGCCACACAACGCCATCGGGAACGGCATGTTTCCCAAGCCACCTCTCCTGTTCCGCGGCGTGGGCGTCACGGACGACGACGCCTGGGAGTCATACCACAAGGTTTCTGGCGGCATCCGCATGACCGGCATGCCCGGTTTCAAGGATCGGCTGAGCGACACGCAGATGTGGCAGGTAAGTGTGCTGGTGAAAAACGCGGACAAGCTGCCCGCTTCGGTGAAGGCGGAACTGGCGCCTCCTCCGGGGACGATTCCTCCACCAGCGGCGGCACCCGGTAAGCCGGATTCTGACCACGACCACATTCATTAATCGTTACGGAAAGTTTTTCTCGCGAGCTTGAAGCGCTTGCAGAGACTAGGCGCGCCCTGTCACCTCCGCGGAACTGGACCGGTTGAGCGAATCGGCGCGCCTTAATTCCGGGAAAATCCAGGCCCAAAGGACGGTCACAACGATTGCGCCAACGCCGCCCAACACCACGGCCGGGACGGCTCCGAACCACTGAGCGGCCAAGCCGGATTCAAATTCGCCGAGTTCGTTGGATGCGCCGATGAAGATCATGTCCACGGCGTTCACGCGGCCGCGCATTTCGTCGGGCGTCTCAATCTGAATCAGAACGCCGCGAACCACCACGCTGACCATATCCGCTGCTCCCACAAAGAAAAGCGAAATCATCGAGAGCACAATGTTGTGCGATAACCCAAAGACAATGGTGAATACGCCGAACCCCGCCACGCACCACAGCATCGTTGCGCCGGCTCTTCGCCGGATGGGTTTGTAGGCAATCAGCAACGCCATCACGGCCGCTCCAACGCCCGGTGCGCTTCGCAGCAGTCCCAGGCCCCACGGCCCGGTCACAAGAATTTCCTTCGCGTAGACGGGGAGCAGCGCGACGGCGCCACCGAGGAGCACGGCGAAAAGATCCAGCGAAATCGACCCAAAGACCAGCTTGTGATTCCAGATGTAGCGAAAGCCCGCAAAAACGGTTTTGACAGAAAACGGTTCGCGTACGCGGGGCGGCGATTGCATCTTGATCCGAAGAGTCGTCAGGACCGCGATGACGCCCGCAAAAAGCGCGGTGGCGTAAACGACAGCCGGGCCGCGGAAATAAGCGTAGAGCACGCCTCCCATCGCAGGCCCCAGGATGGTGGCGAATTGAAAAATGCTGGAGTTCCAGGCCACTGCGCCTTGGAATTGCTCTTCGGGCACGAGTTGCGGCAACAACGCGCGGCTGGCTGGCATGCTGAAGCTGCGCACCGCTCCCACCAGGCCAAGGATCGCGAAGATCGGCGCCACGGAGCCGGTACGGTGCAAATATTCCACGTTCAAAGCCACCAGCAGCAGCAACGCCGATGAGGTTGCGAAACCGACGTAACAGAGCGTAAGCAGATTTCT